>ENA-OQIR01001021-OQIR01001021.1-human-gut-metagenome-genome-assembly--contig:-NODE-1021-length-10550-cov-2.071572_pt1 | contig 10550 bp, 11 predicted proteins | sample MGYA00242580_ERZ504745 | MGnify/ENA primary metagenome ERZ504745 (study PRJEB26092, sample SAMD00036214) | human gut metagenome | host: Homo sapiens | study: EMG produced TPA metagenomics assembly of... | reverse complement strand
ACGCCGGTAAAGTTAAACGCGTAGGTTTTGCTCTGGCCCGCCGGGATTTCCAAAGATGAATTGCTCAAATATCCGCTGTGGGTCTTCTTGATGTAATCGGAATGGATGTAATATACATTCAAGCCGCCCACATTTGTGGGTTCCTCGTTACGCTCGGAGCCCCAATGGTCGCAGTATTCCAGCTTTGCTCCGGTAGCGGCGTCGGGTGTAAGCAACAGATATCGGCCCTCGCCGTTCGGGCGCTGGGCGTAAAGATAGGAGCTGTCCATACCCACAAAGGAATGGTCCACTACGCTTTTTTCATACAGCGTGACTGCGTCGCTGCTTGTAAACTCATTAAACGGCATGGGCATACCCCAGTCGCCGACAGTCATATTTTCTGAACCGGTATTCTCTACGGTAACCTCCCAGTTCAGCTGCTCGCCCACAAATGAGAAGGTCTCCACTACCTTAAAGCCGGAAATGGCCTTATCGCCGGTGGCGTTTTCATAGGTAATGACGAGCTTGTCTCCCTGGATCTCAATGGTACGTCCGTTTCCTGAGGTGGTAGTAAAATACTCCTGATACTCCTCCTGTCCCTTTTTGACGCTGAAGATAAGAGAGCCCAGGCCATGGCAATTTACCGTGCTGTTGAAATAGTTGGTCTTGTATTCATCGTTTACAAGATAGAGCTCTTTAATCTCTCCGTTGGCATCCATGTACAGTTCAAAGTATCCGTTACTCATCTTGTACCTGCCATCCGGAAGCTGTGTAACCCCGGTTTCGGGAATGGCGCTGGATTCGTCGGATTTATAGATCTTGATGTAGCAAACCTGCAAGCCTGTTGCCCATTCTCCCGTACATTTCAGCTGGATGCCCGCATCATCACTGGTCTGTACCGTTCCTTTCACAACCGCGGTACTTGTTGCGGGCACAGAGGTGGTTCCCACATTCTTTTCATTTGCCAAAACCTTAGTATTTACATTCAGGCCAAATGTATTGGTGAAGCCTACTTCTACATCGTAATATCCCTTTGGAACCTCAAAATCATAACGAATGGTAGGCGTTCCAGGCGGATTACCGATGGTGTCGTAATCATCCGCATAGCGTATCGACACAACATCGTGTCCGATACCTTCCACTCCGTTTGCCCAGCCTTCATAGCCTTTGGTGATGTCAGACTTGCTCCATGCCTTTTGGCAATTTGTCGCAACCTGACCTTCCGGGCCGACAGCAGATAAGGTATCCTTCTCTCCGCCGTCTACAGACTGCAATCCCCAGGAATAGCCGGTTGTTTCATCCTCGCCGAAAAATTGATCGGTCTTGCTGTTTAAGAGGCCGAGGGATTCTCCCTCCGCTACTGTGGAGGTATTATAGTCTCCCGCGTCTACAAAATACAGCAGGTCGCCGACCTCTGCCTGATCGACAATTGTTTCCTCTGCTTTGTAGATTTTAATGTAGCAAACATGCAATCATAGCCTTGGCTGTCTACCGTCAGCCTATTTTCGCCGGCTTTTACCTTGGCGGTGCCTTTCACTACTGCGCTTTTGCTCGTTTCCGCACGGCCAGTGCCCAGACTTTCTCCAATTGGCGAACACTTCCACGTCGCCGCTGGGGCCCCAAAAGTTGGCCAAGCCGACCTCGACGTCATAGACGCCTTCCGGAAGATCAAAGCCATAACGAACATGAGCGTCTCCAAACTCCGCTGGCTGGCCCCAGCCAAAGCGGGAAGTTACCGTAGCCTCGGTAGCCTCTGCTTCGCCGCTTTCCCAGTTTGCATAGCTGCCTTCGCCGCTGCCCTTTGGATACTGATACTTCGTCTCGAATTGCTCTCCGACAGCTTTTAAGCTAGCTTCTTCTGTCTCATCTAGGAATTCCATGCCCCAGGAATAGCCTTCCTTTTCGTCCGGGCCAAAAACCTGGTCGGTCTTGCTGTTCAAGAGGCCAAATTCTTCTCCCGCTCCAACTGTAGAAGGAGTCTGATCTCCCGCGTCTACAAAATACAGCAGGTCGCCGACCTCTGCGTTATCCACAACAGCGGGATCAAAGGTCGGCGCCGTTACCGTTGTGTTACCCTTGTAGATCTTGATATAGCAGACCTGGATAGTTCCCGGAGCCGGAGGTCCCAAGCTGCTCACGGCCAATTTAGAAACCTCATCCTCTACCGTAACGGCGCCCTTAATCACGCCGGTCCCCCAATAGGGAATATCCGCAGTGCCAAGCTCTCGTCATTGACCTGCACTTCGACGGGAGTAGCGTTGTTCCAGCTGTTGCTGAAGCCCACTTCTACCGTATAAGTGCCCGCCGGCACCTCGAAATCATAGCGGACCTGAGGCTTACCATACTTGCCGTTCTGATCCTTGGCAAAGCGGAAAGATGTGTTCGGTACATCTATTTGGGCTTCCTGCGTACCGGCTCCCAGCCTGATACCCTTCGCCATTGGCGCTTTCCGTAATATCAGCAGAATTGTTTGACCACTGATAGGTGGTTTGAGCCTGTCCCTCAGCTCCAGGAGCTTGCGGCAAATCCTCCGCCTCGCTGTCCAAGGACATCAAACCCCAGCTGTAGCCGGCTTTCTCGTCTGCTCCATACAGCTGATCCGTCACGCTGTTCAGAAGGCCGAGCTTTTCGCCCGCCAGAACTGTCGTCGGATTATAATCGCCCGCGTCCACAAAGTAAAGAAGCTCGCCTTCTTTTGCTTCCTCGACGGCAGATGCGTTCTTTGCGCCGCTTTGCACAGGCAGCACGTTGTTTGCTCTTGCACTGATCGGCGCTGCTCCAACCAGCATGGTTAATGCCAATCCAAAAGCAAGTGCTTTTCGCAATTTTCCAACCATCTTTTTCCTCCTTAGTTTCTTGCAGCCGGGAAATGCTGCTGATGTTTTTCGAACTCTGCTTGACCCCCATTACAGACTCGATTTTCTCTATGAACCCCGTCATAGGCTTCGGAGCTTTCCTTCCCGGTTTTCGAAAGCCCGGCGCTTATATCTTCTGAGATATCACCCCCATATTCCCGTCGCATATTTCTATATCCAAATAGTGATTATTATCTTCGTTATTATTTGCGGGATCTGCGGCATTTCCTCCCGGCGCACATAGGCCCGTACTCGGCCTCCGTTGGACCTCCATACAAAAGCCGTGCAAATTCCGCCGTGTTTGCCAGAACCGATCCTTAACAGCACCGCTTCGGCGGATTCCGAGAGGCCTTAGCTTTCACACCGCGCCATTCCGGCTCTCTCACATTTGATGCTCGGAGCAAATTTCCACTGTATAATCCGCCGCGCTTATCCCCGGATAATTCCCTTCCCGGGATACTATTTCCAGCGTCCGCATTCGGTCGTTCCAAAAAAAGGCAGTCGCGGCATATGCTCCGTCTTCATACCCGTAGCCATCCCCTTCGTCCTCATACAGCTTAAATGTTCCATCCGCTCCCGGATAGACCAGAAGCTTCAGCGGTTTCTCCGGCTTCTGCTCCGCATATTGGAGCCCTTCGGCTACCGGAAGAACAGTCCCGGCCCTGACAAAAATCGGGCTCCGGTCAATAGGCGCCTCCGCCTTGACCGTCTGGCCGCCTTCATAATACTGATTTGTCCAAAAGTCATACCAGCCGCTTCCCTTAGGCAGATAGCAGTTCCCATACCTTTCCCGCTTAAGCGCACGAGAGCCGGCCTCATAATACATGGCTCCGTCACGGCGCAAATCAACAGCGAGGGGCCGAACATAAACTGATTCGTAATTTCCGCCGCCTTATGGTCTTGGGGAAAATCGAACAGAAGGCTTCTCATAATGGTACCGTCCTCAAAATGCACCGCGCCCGCCAGAGAATAAATATATGGCATAAGATAGTAGCGCAGCTTATTGCTTTTGCAATGGCGTCGTAGAACATGGTTCCCGGCTCACCAAAATTCCAGATTTCACGGGGCGTATCCGTTCCATGAGAACGGAACATCGGCAGAAAAGCGCCGACCTGCATCCATCTGGTATACAATTCACAGTAGCCTTATCCTTTACTCCATCGTCATAATCGCCTTTCCAGAACCAGAACCTAGTGGGATCTCCGCCGCCTCCGCAGCCGCGTTTTCTCCAGTCCTCACCTACAGTAAAGAACGCGCCGATATCAAGCGTCCAGTAGGGATAACCGGAAAGGCCCATGTTCAGACCCTCTTTTATCTGTATGCGTAAGGTCTCCCAGGTGGCGCAGGTATCGCCAGACCATAGTACGCGCCGTATTTCTGGCCGGAGGCATACCCGGAACGCGTCAGGTTCAGAACACGCCTATCCTTGTAATCCTTCCGCTGGTTTTCATAAATTCCTTTTGCGTGCCAGAGAGCGAAGCTGTTTGCCGACGCCGCATCCAGATATTTTTTGTGCTCATTTCCCACCAGCATATAGCGCTCCCAAGGCTCTCTTTTTCTCTCACCGCACCAGTCGGGTCCGGAAAAGGGCTCTGTGGAATCGCACCACCAGGAATCAAAGCCCTGTTCAAGCAGCCCCTTAGCCTGTCTCCAATACATAGCGCGGGCGTTCATCAAACGCGTTGTAGGTGCTGAAATCATTCAGAAGAAATCCGGCCTTTAAAAGCTCCTCGTGGTTTTGGCCTCCCGAAGCCATATTAGGCCATATGGAAACCATAGTGTGGGCATTCAAGCTCCTGATTTCCTCCGCGCATTCCTTCATGTCGCTGTAACGTTCTTGGTCTAAAATTTTCTCGCCCCATTTCCCCGGCACCCAGGTATTCCAGTCTTGGACAACGCAGTCCAGAGGAATACCCTCTTCCCGGTAGCGGCGCACAATATCTACTAACTCGCGGGCCGTATAGTAACGCTCCTTAGACTGAATATAACCATACGCCCATTTGGGAAGCAGACTTGCTTTTCCAGTCAGATACCGGTAACCTCGGATAACGTCATCCAGGCTTTCTCCTCCAAGAAAATAGGTATCAATCTGTTCCACGGTATCTAAAAGCAAGTAAGAATCCCGCGTGTTTTTTTCGTTTTTATCAGAAACCTCATCGTGAAAGGTCATCAGGAACAGCAGTCCACTAGGATTCCATAACCCCTGCTCGACACAAGCATGGGCATCGGGGTTCGCATGTTATGCTGATAGAGATACTGGTTATGACCCCGGTAGTTATAGATTCCTTCCTCCGCCTGTCCCAGCCCGTAAATTCCTTCGTCCCTGTCCCAATTAAAAAAGATCTTGGCACAGTACGCCTTGCGATCCACGACCGCCTTAAGATTCTCCGCAAAGCTTCGTTCTCCGTCTACAGTTTTTACACGAGTAACGGCCGCTTCGTCCTCTCCGGATATATAGTGGACGACCTCTGTCTCATACAGCTCGCGGCCTTTTTCCTTTGCCCAGTCGGAGCCGTCCGCATGCTTCCAGCTGATCGCGCCGGTGGACAGGGTAATCTCCGCCTGAACCCTTGCCGTTTTAAGGCAAACCGTATCTATCGATTCTTCTACCTCAAAGCTCACCGGCATATAGCCGCCCTTTGCTACAAAGCTCTCAATGATGATGGAGGACGCGTCTTCTCTAATCTCTGTCTCCGCGGTAATGCAGCGAATAATTTCTTCTGTAACGGGGACCAGGCGGCAGCGTTTTCCGCCCGCCTGCGCCTCTAAATAGGAAGCTGTTACGACAGTTCTTTTCATTGCATCCTCCCTCTTCCTCATGAGAAAGCCTCTTATACGATCACACGGCCGCCATAGAACTCGCAAGCCAGTTACGGACCTGAACCGTTCCGCTGTGGCCTCTGTATTTATGCCAGCAGCAACGCTATGCTGCTGAATGTTTCCTTCGGACGCCATTGAAAAACGCCATCCGATATCTGATATTTGCTATGACACGCGTCATAAACGGACTGAACCTCTGTTCTTGTATTCTTCGGAAGCCGGAGGCTTACGCATTCCGGCAGCTCTCCGCCAAACATATGGATTACCAGCAGGCTTTCTCCCTGATTTCCAACCCGCAGCATCCCCTGCCAGCCCTCCGGCTCATTGTAGCTGAGGATCTCCGGACCAAACCGGTAAGACCTGCCGGCCTTAATTACCGGAGCCGCCGCCTTGTAAAACGCGATTCCGTCTTCAATCGTTTTCCACTGCTCCGCTGTCAGCTCCGTCACATGGCCGGAGAGGCAGCATCTTCCCAGAAGCGTTGCCGACATGGAGTAGGCAATCCGCGTTAAGGAGTCCTTCTGCTGAATGACAGCCCAGATCTGGCTCTGCCGCGGCTGCATCACCCGGTGCAGATTCGCGGCTATAATCGGTATCGCCGTACATTCATGGGCGTCTGAAAAGGAGGACATGGCTGTTGCGGAAAGCATTTTGGGTTCCAGGCGGTGACCTCCGGAGGAACAATTTTCAATCACTAAACCGGGGATGCATCGCTGCATTTCCTGGAAAAATTCAAAGGATGCCTCCATATTCTGCCGCAAGCCCTCTCCTAAGCTCTCCGCTTTATCACAGCCGATCCCTACAGTATCGTTATAATCGATTTTCACATATCCGAAGCCGCAGCTTTTCAGAAACTCGATTACCCTTTCCCGCAGGTAATCCCTTACCCAGGTCCCGAAGATCCCAGAAGCGCCGGCCTGCGGTCGTAATTACCGCGCCGTTTCTTGTCAGCATGTGCTCTTCCTGACGGTAGGCCTCCGAGGCCTTGCCTGCGGTTTCCGGCTCAAACCAGATTCCCGGCGTCATCCCGGCCTCTTTGATCGCCGCCACCGTCTTTTCCAGTCCTTCCGGGAAAAGCTCTTTTGAAACCCGCCAGTCTCCCAGGGCGTTTTCCCAGGGGATCCCCTCCGGCTTATACCAGCCCGCGTCGATTACAAAATAGGAAATCCCCTTGTCTTGAATTGCGGAAAGAATATTTGCAATATTTTCATGGGAAGGACATCCCCATGTCGTACAATATTCATTGAATAGTATCGGAAGCTCCTGTTCGGAGGCGATATCCGGAACCCGCATGGCGGAAACCAGCCGGTCGGACGCTTCGTCTATCGTATCACATTTACAAACGGTCAGCGTCGCCGCCGGCGTCCGAAAGCTTTCATCCGGCCTCACCGTTTTGGCCCAATGTCCAAACTCGTAATCCGCAAGGCCTCCGCTGATGGCAGCGCCGTCATCCTTCCGGTACACCTCCATCTGCCAGGAAGCGTTATGCCGAGCTGCGCGCCCCAAAAAAGGTGATTTTTCACGTCCTCCACCAGAAGCCATGGGAACCATTTGTTACCGGCATAGACCCGGCTTGGCCAAACCGTTCGCTGCGAACCCCGTGTCCGGCCCAGGAGCTCCAGGTTCAGACGCTCCAACCGCTCGGTCACGAGCCTTCCCTCCATGCTCCAGTCGCTTCTGAGCCGGTGTATTCTAAGCTGTCCCGGCGCGGCGCCTGCCGCCAGGGAGTAATTCCGGATATAGAAAAGCTGCTTAGCATCTCCAGTGTTACCGCTTTTTTACCGGTATTAAAAAACTCCGTCCAGCTTTCCGCCGCTCCCGTGTGAGCCAAATATTTCAAGTAGTGGCAAAAGTGGCCGTGGGGGATTGCAGCATCGTCTCTACGACGATATTTCCCGCCGCGTCCGTCTCGCATTTCTGCTGACAAAAGCGCATACCCCAAACGGTTCCGCCCGACCGCATGGTCTTTCCCCCGGAATAAGCTCCCGGCAGGTCGTCTCCTCTCACGTAGCCTGAACCAAAGAGTCCGCCGCCTGTTTCTTATTCTCCCAGGAACCGGCTCCATCCCTTCCGGAAGGAGCGTCAGCGACATATGCCGCTCTGTCTCTTCCAGAAAATAAAGGGCCTGCATATCTCCCATTTTTACAGTTCTGTATAGACTTACACCCATTCCTTTTGCCCCCGTTTGTCAAAAAGATTAATTAGTTCTTCATTCCGGTCATTACGACGCCTTCCACAAAATAGCGCTGACCAATCAAATAAATAATGATACCCGGTAAAAACGACAGACAGGTCGCGCACATGATCTTTGTCCAATCTACCTTCAGAGAGCTCTTGAACATGGATAGTCCGATGGCGATGGTATAGTTTTCCGGTTCGCTGATATAGAGGGTTTGCTGCAGCAAATCATTCCAGATGGCAATGAAAATGAACAGCCCCACTACAATGAGCGCGGGACGGATGGCCGGAAGCAGGATCCTGAAGAGAATCTGCATACGGTTTGCCCCGTCGATGGTAGCCGCCTCGTCCAGCTCCCGCGGTATGGCGCTGATGAATTGTCTGATCAGGAAAATGTTAAACGCGCCGCCGCCGCAGAAATAGGGTAAAATCAGCGGCAGAAACGTGCCGTTCAGGTGAAGGATATTCGTCCACATTAGGTAAAGGGGAATCATAGTTACTGTTCCCGGCAGCAGCATGGAGCTACGCACAGCATAAACATCAGCTTCTTTCCCCGGAATCTCAGGCGGGCAAAGGCATAAGCGGCCAGGGTAGCTGTCGCTACGCCGCCTAGAACAGAGGGCACGATGATGATAAACGAGTTTTTTAGGTAGCGCAGAAAATCATAGGTTTCCAGCGTCGCCGCATAATTGGAGAAATTCCACTGATCCGGAAAAAACTGCGGCGGATAGCTGTACATACTCGCGTTGCTCATCAGGCTGGAACGGAAAATCCACCAGATCGGCAGCAGCACCGCCGCCGCCAAAACAACGAGCAGCAAAAAGCCGATTGCATTCGCGATGATTTCGCTTCTTTTTTTACTGCGATACTTGCCTGCTGTTTTGCTCGTCATGATTCTTCTCCTCCCTCATAAAACACCCATTTTTTGCTGGTGGCAAAGACCACGGCTGTGAAAAGGGCGATGATGATGAAAAATATAAAGGAAATCGCGCTGGCGTAGCCCATCTGGTTATCCTTAAACGCATACCGGTACATTAAGAAGCTGATAAAGGTGGAGGAGGTTCCCGGGCCGCCGTTGGTCAGCGCCAAAGCCGGATTGATGATCTGCAGATTGGTAATCAGGCTCATCAAAAGATTATAGAAAATAATAGGGCTCATGCAAGGAAGCGTCACATGGAGGAATCGTTGGAAGCCGTTGGCGCCGTCGATTTCCGCCGCCTCATGGTATACTCGCGGCACGTTCTGCAGGCCCGCCAGAAAGATAACAATCAGGTTGCCGCTGAGCCATACTGAAATGACCGCAAGCGACGGCAGCACATATTTAGGATCTACAAGGAATCTCACATTTTCAATTCCCATGCTCTTCAAAATATAATTGAACAGCCCGAAGTTCGTTTCATACAGCCAGTTCCAGCCCATATAAACGGCCGCCGACGGCAGCACATAGAAGGTAGAATACTGCACGTAGAAATCCACGGGCCGGTATTTTCCGGTTTAGCAGCATTGCAATAATCAGGGAATATACGATGCTTCCTATGACCGCCATCACGGAGAATACAACCGTTACCCAGATGGAATCCTTGAAGTAAGGATCCTTCGTAAACAGCCGGATGTAGTTATCAAATCCCACAAAGCTGGGCTTTGTAATACTGCTCCATTTGAAGAAGCCGAGTATAAATGAAACAATCAGAGGAACATAGGTCAGCACAACCAAACCCACAGAAGCCGGAAGCAGGCATAACCGCGCTGTCAGCGCTTCTCTTCTCGCTTTTCGATTTGCTGTTTTCTTCTTTTTCATTATGTCAGCACCTTTCATTCAAAGAAAGCGCCTGCCCCAAAGAGACAGGCGCCTATCTGCATTTCTATTCCGGCAACCGATTAGTTCCCGTCATGTGCTGCTTTAAGAGCTTCAAGGTTCTCGTTAATCGCCTGTTCCGCCGTAACATCACCGGTCCACACATTGCCCAGGACAGATCCCAGCAACGCGTTGAAATCAGTGGTATGGTTGGTGTAATTCCAGGAGGTGGGCTTTGCATATTCCATTACATAATCAACGAGTACGGGCTTCGCTTCATCATATTCCGGATAGTTAGGATTCTCCAGCCATTTTTTGGTCATCGCTTCATCGGTATAGTAGCTCTCTAGAATCGGCATCCAGGTGCCAGCAGAAATCAAATCCCAGCTGTTTTCTTCCTTCATGTAATATCTGATCCACTCCATAGCCTCTTCGGGATGCTCAGTGGTGGAGAATACCACGTTGGGGCCGGCGGTGGAGATGGTAACCTTATCCTTCATGTAGGGCAGCACGGCGATACCGTAGTTCAATCCCTCTTCCTTGGCATCGCTAAGGTGGTACCAATATTCCAGGCTCCGTTGGTGGTCATTGCGCAGGTACCGGCGATCACAGAACGGGAAACCCCATCGTCGGTGAGGCCGGCGGAGAGAGGAGCAACCTTATCCACCAGGTACAGGTCGGCTACCTTCTGAATCGCTTCGATGGAAGCCGGATCACCGATGGTAACCTCGGTTCCGTCGTCATTGTAGAAGCCGCCGCCGTTGGAACGGCACCATACCTCCAGCTGCCAGGTCAGATTTCAACCATGCAGCCGTACTGTGCGATGTTCTGAGCATCGAAACTGGGATCATTCGCATTTCTACCGAGGTGTCCAGGGTCAATTGCTTGGCAACCTCTACAAATTCGTCCAAGACCAAGCTTCA
>ENA-OQIR01001020-OQIR01001020.1-human-gut-metagenome-genome-assembly--contig:-NODE-1020-length-10553-cov-1.862555_pt1 | contig 10553 bp, 10 predicted proteins | sample MGYA00242580_ERZ504745 | MGnify/ENA primary metagenome ERZ504745 (study PRJEB26092, sample SAMD00036214) | human gut metagenome | host: Homo sapiens | study: EMG produced TPA metagenomics assembly of... | reverse complement strand
GAGGAACTCGCCCTCAGAGATAATCCGCACTCCCAGTTCTCTTGCTTCCTGTTTTTGGATGAGGTGGAATTCATGTAATCCAGGAGACTGCCGTAACCTTCCGGTGCACAGGGGATTTCAAGGATTGGAGTGAGCATATCTGCCACATCTGTGTAACTACGTTTCCGTTTTTGTCTGTGATGTTTTTCAGAGGTTCCTGTGACTGGATGCCGCCGTCTGCATATTCGGCGCTCAGAGAGGAAAGAATCCGCTCAGTCCAGTCTTTCTGGGAAATTCCCTCGTATTTCAGGGCACCGGAGTTGGCATTTAGCTGCAGGGTTCCGTTTTCCAGAGCTTTTTGAAATCAGAATAGTACATATATTTTGTTTCACCTCCGGGGTGGTAAGGCCCAGGACGATCCAGTCATCATTGGAATGGATCGTCTGTGAGCTCCATTCCTTAAGGTCATTGAAAGAATAGGCCAGTTCCGGAGGTATTTTGAAGGAGAGAGAATCTCCGTTATAAAGCTCTCCGAGATCAATGTATGCATCTTCGTTTGTTTATCCAGGATTTCCCTGGCTGAGATTCCGGACAGGATTGTGGAAATTTTTGAGTAAAAGTTGTCAGCAAAAGCAGAAGTCTGAAAATAATCCTTTGTTTTAAGATCTTCTGCAGAGTCTATCCGGATACCTGCCTGGATCACCAGTGCCGCTGAAAAGACCATGATCACAGGCAGGATAAGAGCAAGGACAAGAGCAGGAATGCGCATAAATGAACGTTTTTTTCCGTATGTTTATTTTTATTCATAATACCCCTTTCTGAAGTACAGATACTTCATGGCCGGCTGGCTCACCGGCTCAGTTTTCGATTTTATAACCCAGGCCCCAGACAACTTTCAGATAGCGGGGATCCCTGGGATTGATCTCAATCTTTTCGCGAATGTGACGGACGTGGACGGCTACAGTATTATCGGCAGCCAGAGCATCTTCATTCCAGATGCTCTCGTAGATCTGCGTGGTGGAAAAAACACGTCCGGGATTTTTCATGAGAAGAAGCAGGATATTATATTCGATGGGCGTCATCCGTACCGCTTCTCCATCTACCAGCACCTCTTTTTTGTCATCGTTTACCATAAGCTCGTTCGTGTAGATGTGTTCCGATGCTGCCGGTGCAGCGGAGCCAAGCTGTGTGTACCGGCGCAACTGGGATTTTACCCTGGCGATCAGCTCCAGAGGATTGAAAGGTTTGGTGATGTAGTCATCTGCACCGATGTTGAGGCCCAGGATTTTGTCCGTGTCTTCAGATTTTGCGGACAGGATGATGATGGGCAGAGGATTGCTTTCCCGGATCTTGACCGTTGCCCGGATTCCGTCGAGACGGGGCATCATCACATCGATGATCAGCAGATCTACAGTTTCGCTGTTCAGGATATCCAGCGCTTCCTGTCCGTCATAGGCTTTCAGAATGCGATAGCCTTCCTGTGTAAGATAGATTTCGATAGCTTCCACGATGTCTTTGTCGTCATCGCAAACAAGTATGTTAGCCACTTTTTTGTACCTCCCTGATGTTGTTAGAATAGCAGTCGGAAATTAAGACGAAAGGGGTAAATTCTTAAGATTTCATGAAATCCATTGTACTATATTAAGGATATAGTGTAAACAGAGAAAGACTTGTTGGCAGCAGACGTGATGTGCTAAACTAGTAGAGAAAATAACGATAATGGAAGAAAGATCAGGAGAAAAGTGAAAGTGGAGAATGAAATAAAATCAGCAGTATGGCAGGGAGCGCACACTGTACGGAAGAAATTATGTCAGCTTGTGCTCTTTGTCCAAGAGAATGCCTGGCAGACCGTGGTGCAGGGAAAAAAGGCTTCTGTGGCATGGATGAGAGAATTTATCTGGCAAGGGCTGCACTTCACATGTGGGAGGAACCCTGTATCTCCGGAATAAAAGGTTCCGGGGCAGTGTTCTTTTCCGGGTGCGGACTGCGCTGCTGTTTCTGCCAGAATCATGATATTGCCATCGGGAGCAGGGGACGGGCTGTAAGTGTGGAACGGCTTGGAGAGATTTTTCTGGAACTGAAGGAAAAAGGAGCTGCAAATATCAATCTGGTAACAGGGGTACACTATGTACCACAGATCATAGAGGCACTGGATATGGCCCGAAGGAATGGTCTGGATATTCCGGTGGTGTATAATTCCAGTGGGTATGAAAAAACAGAAACCCTGAAGCTTCTGGAAGGATATGTGGACATTTATCTTCCGGATCTGAAATATCTGGATCCGGAGCTTGCACAGAAATTTTCTTATGCGCCGGATTATGTGCAGGCTGCAAAGGCTGCAATTGGAGAGATGGTGCGTCAGACCGGGAAATGTGAGTTTGGAGAGGATGGATACATCCGGAAGGGAACCATTGTCCGGCATCTGATCCTGCCGGGACATACAGGAAATTCCATAAAAGCTCTGCGGTATCTTCATGAAACCTATGGGGAGGATATTTATATCAGTATTATGAATCAGTATACGCCGGTGAGAAAATTTGTGGAATTTAAGGAATTAAACCGGAAAGTTACAAAAAGAGAGTATGAAAAAGTTCTGGATGCTGCTGTGGATATGGGGATTCAGAATGGATTTATCCAGGAAGGAGAAACTGCTTCAGAAAGCTTTATTCCTGATTTCGATTATGAGGGAGTAGAAAAAAATACTCCATAAATGGAAGGAGGCCGGTACTTTCGTACCGGCGCGTATGAAAAAGAAAAATATTATAGAAAGTTCATCACCTTCTATGACCTATAATATACAGCAAAAATGTGAAGAAAGTGTGTCTAACATTTGAAATAAATGTGAAAAGAACAATTTATGCCACGAATATAGCAAAATATGACGAATATATACATGAATAAATGAGAGGCGGAATGTTAACCGAACCAGGGAAAGCCTCTGCTTCAATTGCGAAAAGCAATAAGCATCAGGCAGGAGCGTGCCTGTATCAGGAGAAAAAAATCGGAGAAGCTGATGATAACATATCAGTCTCCGATTTTTGTTTTATCAGAATTTCTTCCAGGTTTCACGAAGAAAAAGAATCAGGATCGGAAATAGCTCCAGTCGCCGGCCAGCATATCAAAAGAAAGGACCAGCTTGGACAGCGGAGAAAAGATCCCGAAGTTTCCGGTAGGACCGATCAGGGAAAGACCGGGACCCACATTGTTTAAAGTGGTGACTACGGCTGTGAAATTTGTTACAAGATCAAATTCATCAAACTGATGATGAAGATAGATGCAGCCACAATCATCAGATAAACGATCATATAAATATTGGTGGCACGCATAACTTCGTGAGACACCGCTTTTCCGTCCATTTTGATCTTTTTTACTGCGTTGGGGTGCAGATAAAGATGCAGTTCCTTGCGAACAGATTTTGCAAGAAGCAGAAGACGGGAAATCTTGATTCCGCCGCCTGTACTGCCGGCACAGGCACCACAGAAGGTAAGCAGTACCAGAATCGTTCTGGATACCGCAGGCCACTGGTTATAATCCGTAGTGGCATAACCGGTGGTAGTGATAATAGAACCAACCTGGAAAAATGCCTGCTGAAGTGCTTCCCACACATTGTCAAACAGATGTCGGACGTGAGTGTGATCATCAGGCAGAAGCGATGATCACAAAGAAGTAGCAGCGGACCTCTTCAGATTCAATGCCTGAGAAAACTTCCTGGTGAGAAGAAGAAAATAGACATTGAAGTTAACGCCAAACAGGATCATAAAGATGGTGATGACGATCTGAACATATAAGCTGTAGCTTCCCATACTGTCGGATTTGATTCCGAACCACCGGTTCCGGCAGTTCCAAATGCTGCACAGAGACTGTCGTAAAGAGGTATCCCTCCAAGAAGCAGAAGGATGATCAGTGCAACAGTGAGCGCAATGTAGATCTTGTACAGGATCTTGGCAGTTGACTGGACTTTTGGAAGAAGCTTTCCTACGGAAGGACCGGGGCTTTCTGCCTTCATAAGGTTCATATGATAGCCACCTGAAAGGGGCAGTAGTGTCAGGATAAACACCAGAACCCCCATACCGCCGATCCAGTGGGAAAAGCATCTCCAGATGTTGATGCAGTAAGGCATCTGTGTTGGATCAGAAAGGATACTGGAACCGGTTGTGGTAAAACCGGAAACGATCTCAAAAAAAGCATCGATCGGATCGGGGATAGCTCCGCTGAGTACAAAAGGCACAGCGCCGACAATACTGAGAACGATCCAGCTTAAGGCAGTGGTAACAAGACCTTCACGGGCGTAGAATGCTTTTTTGGAGGGCTTGCGGCTGACCAGAGGAACACCGATAGCCAGACATGCCAGGATCGTGATCAGGAAGGCAATACCGGATTTTTCGCGGTAGATAAGGGCAGTGATGCCGGGAACCAGCATACAGACAGCCTCCACATTCATGATCCATCCCAGGATATAAATAATAATCGAATAATTCATTTGTCAGTACCTCTATTTTCCAGTATATCTGTGATGTCGCGAAGCCCCTTGTGAGTGGTTACGATGATCACGGTATCTCCCACCTGTATCATATCCTGACCACGGGGAATGCGGATGCGGCCGTTGCGGTTCAGGCATCCCACCAGAAGATTTTTGCGGAGATTCAACTCTGCAAGAGGGATATAAGTTACGGCAGATTCCTCACGGATCGCAAATTCCAGTGCTTCTGCATTGCCATCCAGAATATGATAAAGAGTTTCTACATTGCTGCCGATGCTGTTCTGAGTGGCGCGGACATACTGCAGGATATAATCAGCAGTGATATTTTTCGGGTAGATGACACTTCCGATATCCAGGGAGTCGATGACATCATCAAATTCCAGACGGTTGACCTTGGCAACCAGCTTGGCATCGGAGATGCTTTTGGCAAAGAGGGCAAGAAATACATTCTCTTCATCCAGATTTGTCAGAGTGACAAAAGATTCGGACTCGGAAAGTCCTTCTTCGAGAAGAAGAGAACGGTTTGTTCCATCGCCATTGATGATAGTCGCATCCGGAAGCAGTTCGCTTAAGTGCTCGCAGCGATTTTTGTTCTGCTCGATGATCTTGACATCGATCTTCATATCCAGAAGTGCATGGGCAAGATAGTATGAAATGGTTCCGCCACCTACGATGATACAGTTTTTGACCTGATTGGTCTTGAGACCGATCTTACGGAAAAATGCCGCTGCATTAAGCGGAGAGGCCAGAATGGAAACCATATCTCCGTCGTGTATAATGTGATCACCACCAGGAATGGATACATTGTCACGGCTTTCAATCGCGCAGACCAGAATATCACTTCGGAAAGCATCTGAGATCTGGGAAACGCTCATTCCGTCCAGCTTGAATTCCGGGAGAACTTTAAACTTGAGAAGTTCTACACGGCCACGTGCAAAGGTGTCGATCTTGATCGCAGATGGAAAACGGAGAAGCCGTGAAATTTCCTGGGCAGCGGCAAACTCCGGGTTAATGATCATGGTAACACCAAGACGTTCTTTGATGAATCCGATTTCTTTTTCATAAATGGGGTTACGGACGCGGGCGATGGTCTGACAGTGGTTGGCCTTCTGCGCGATCAGACAGCAGAGAAGGTTCAGCTCGTCAGAAGCGGTAACTGCGATCAGGATATCTGCAGTATCAACACCTGCCTCCATTAAAGTATTGATGCTGGCACCATTACCGACGATTCCCATGGCGTCGATATTTTCGCAGAGATCATTGATCTTGTCGGCAATAACGTCGACAAGAGTGATATCAATATCCTCTGCCTGAAGCTGCTCTGCAAGATTTCTACCGACTTTTCCGCAGCCTACAATAATTACCTGCATAATTTCCTCCTTCAATAGCCGGTCAGGGCTACAAATCATAAGTAAAAGCGCCCATCCGTGTAAAGATAGGCAAGGATATTATAGCACTGTATATCTGATTTTTAAACAGTAATATTTTCCTGTATATATAGAAAAAATGGCAGAAAGACAGATATATGTGAAGGAAAGTGAACATTCCCGTTTTCACAAGTTTAAAAAACGGTCATAAAATATAGCGTGATCATGAATGAAAGGATTTCGATTATGGACCGATTTCAGATGAATCGTTCGGGCTGCCGGCCATATCAGTATACCTGTGGGATGAATAGCGGGATGGCAGGCCGGACGGATCAATCATTTTCTGATATGGCAAAACAGGTTCCTGCAATGGCGTATGTGCCATATCAGGAATTTGCGCCTACCTTTGAACTGAAAAAAGCTCTTCAGGTCGGAACTATCTTCCTGAGCTTTGCAAGCCGTTCTGCGGCAGGAGAGGAGGGTGCCGATGATGTCCGGAAATTGTACTTCAAAAAAGAACTGCTGCAGTTTATTGACCAGGTAAGCTTTGCCATTGACGATCTTCTCCTTTTCTGGATACGCATCCAAAAGAAAAGGGCTCTTGAATATTACAGTGAGCTTTCAGCCAGAAGAAATGAGCTCCTGGAAAAATATGCAAAGTTTTATGGACCGCTGACCATTGATACCGGAAACGACAGCAATCTTAAGTCATGGCAGTGGATGGAACAGCCGTTTCCGTGGGAACAGGAAGGAGGGTGCAGATAGTTATGTGGAATTATGAAAAAAGACTCCAGTATCCTGTAAATATCAAGACGCCCAATGCAAAACTGGCACAGTTCATCGCCAGTCAGTACGGCGGGCCCGATGGCGAGATTGGCGCTTCCATGCGGTATCTTTCCCAGCGTTTTACCGCACCGAACCGGATGGTCGCGGCTGTGCTCAATGATGTGGGAACAGAAGAACTGGCACATTTGGAAATCGTATCCACCATTGTCCATCAGCTGACAAAGGATCTCTCAATGGAAGAAATTGAGAACAGCGGACTTGGGCCGTATTATATTGACCACACGGTGGGAATCTGGCCGCAGGCTGCAGGTGGAGTTCCGTTTAATGCCTGCGAATTCCAGAGTAAGGGTGATCCGATCACGGATCTGTTTGAAGATCTGGCAGCAGAACAGAAGGCACGCTCCACCTACGATAATATCCTCCGGGTGGTGAAAAACATCCCGGAAGTTGCAGATCCCATACGTTTCCTTCGGGCAAGAGAGGTGGTTCATTTCCAGCGTTTCGGTGAAGCATTGCGTTCTGTGCAGGAGCAGCTGGATGCTAAAAATTTCTATGCCTTTAACCCGAGCTTTGATGCTCCGTGCAAAGCCTCCTGTGAAGAATGATGGACCAGAGAAAAACATCTGTCTGACAGGAATCATATCTGAAATAAAAAGAGCTGCACAGCCGACAGGATCCTGCGGCTGTGCAGCTTTGAATTTTTTTGGGGGAAAAAAATATTTGTAAACCTGCATTTATTGTTATGCGTCTTTTTTATCGTCTTTATGCAGATTCTTCTGTGCTGTGGAAAGCATAAGCTTGATCCTGTTCAGCTGATTTACTTCGCTGGCACCTGGATCGTAATCGATGGCAACAATGTTGGCTTCCGGATGCTCACGGCGAACTTCCTTGATGACACCTTTTCCTACGATGTGGTTCGGCAGGCATCCAAAAGGCTGGATGCAGACGATGTTCGGGACACCGCCGTGGATGAGTTCCATCATCTCTCCGGTCAGAAACCATCCTTCACCGGTCTGATTTCCGGCAGAAACGATGGGCGCAGCCATTTTTGCAAGATCACGGATATCTGCGGCCGGTGTAAAGTGGCGGCTCTGCTCCAGGGCCTCATTTGCTGTTTTTCTCAGCCAGTCGATGGCTCTGAGACCAAGATTTGCGATGGTTGCCTTGGATTTCTTGAATCCAAGTTTTTCAACCTTGAAATTCTGGTTGTAGAAGCAGTAGCAGATAAAGTCGATAAGATCCGGAACAACCGGTTCAGCCCCTTCTGCCTCCAGAAGATCTGCCAGGTGGTTGTTGGCAGCAGGGAGGAACTTGACAAGGATCTCACCTACGATACCAATGCGAGGCTTTTTCTCATCGGAAATCGGGATCGTATCAAAATCATGGACCATCTCACGGCACATTTTTTTGAAGGTACCATGGCTGACGCTGCTGCCTGTTACGAAGGCAATGACGCGCTGCTCCCAGATTTTGTGCTTGCGGTTTACGATACCCTTTTCCAGCTCGTAAGGACGCATGCGATATACGCATTTCATCAGGATATCACCGAATACGGCACCGTAAACGATACGCTTGATCAGCGGCAGTGTCAGCTTAAAGCCAGGGTTGCTCTCCAGTCCGCTTAAGTTGAGGGAGATAACCGGAATCTGTTCCATGCCGGCTTTTTTCAGAGCACGGCGGATGAATGCGATATAGTTGGAGGCACGGCAGCCGCCGCCTGTCTGAGACATGATGACTGCAGTTTTGTTCAGGTCATATTTGCCGGAAAGAAGAGCATCCATGATCTGTCCCACAACCATCAGGGACGGATAGCAGGCATCGTTGTTTACATATTTAAGGCCCACATCAACAGCATGCTTGTTGTCGTTGGGGAGGACTTCCAGGTTATAGCCGGATGCCTTAAAAGCAGCCTCAAAGATTCCGAAATGGAATGGAGACATCTGCGGGCAGAGAATGGTGTACTCCTTACGCATCTGCTTGGTAAAGGATATCTTCTCAATGGAAGCCGGCTTGATGTTCCTTTTTTTATTCTGTGCCTGTTTTGCACGGATAGCAGCGATCAGGGAACGGATACGGATCCTTGCCGCACCCAGGTTGTTGACCTCATCGATCTTCAGGCAGGTGTAGATCTTGTCACTTCCATCCAGGATCTCATAAACCTCATCGGTGGTAACGGCATCAAGTCCGCATCCGAAGGAATTCAGCTGGATCAGATCCAGATCCTCTCTTGTTTTTACAAAATTTGCGGCAGAGTAGAGGCGGGAGTGATACATCCACTGGTCGTTGACACGGATGGGACGCTCCAGATGTCCAAGGTGTGCAACGGAGTCTTCGGTAAATACGGCGATTCCGTAGCTGTTGATCATATCCGGGATACCGTGGTGGATCTCCGGGTCAATATGGTATGGACGGCCTGCAAGAACGATTCCGCGGCGGCCGGTTTCTTTCAGGTACTGCAGGGTTTTCTCACCCTTTTTCTGAATATCCGTATGTACGGCTGCGAGTTCTTCCCAGGCCTTGTGGGCAGCAACTTTGACCTCGGCGGCAGGAATATCCTGGAATTCTTCCACAAGGCGGTTTGTCAGGATATCCTCGGAAGTAAATGCCAGGAACGGGTTGCGGAAGGTGATGGACGGATCACTGAGCTCGTCCACATTGTTTTTGATATTTTCCGCATAGGAAGTAACGATCGGGCAGTTATAATGGTTGACCGCATCCGGGAACTCGTTGCGTTCGTAAGGGATGCATGGGTAGAAGATAAACTTCACACCGTTACGGATCAGCCATGTGACATGTCCGTGAGCAAGCTTGGCCGGGTAGCATTCGGATTCACTTGGGATGGACTCAATACCCAGCTCGTAGATCTTACGTGTGGAAGTAGGAGAAAGCACCACCTGGTATTTAGCTCTGTGAAGAAGGTATACCAGAACGGGTAATTCTCAAACATGTTCAGAACACGTGGGATACCAACCTGTCCACGGGTAGCCTTATCTGCGGAAAGAGGTTCATAGGAAAAAATCCTTTTATATTTGTAATCGAAAAGGTTCGGGATATGATCCTTGTTCTTTTCTTTTCCAAGTCCGCGCTCACAGCGGTTTCCGCTGATGTATTTACGGCCGCCGGAGAATTTGTTGATGGTCAGACGGCAGTTGTTGGTACATCCACGGCAGTTTGCCATGGATGTAGTGTACTGGAGACTGTTGATCTGATCAATGGAAAGCATGGAGGTTTTTTCGCCCTCCTGATAGCGCTCTCTTGCGATCAGAGCAGCACCGAAGGCACCCATGATTCCGGCGATATCCGGGCGGATGGCCTGGCAGTTGGCAATCTTCTCAAAGCTGCGGAGAACTGCGTCATTATAGAAGGTACCACCCTGTACAACGATATGCTTGCCAAGCTCGGAAGCATCGGAAACCTTGATAACCTTGTAGAGGGCATTTTTGATAACGGAGTAGGCAAGACCGGCGGAGATATCGGAAACCTCAGCGCCTTCCTTCTGGGCCTGCTTAACTTTGGAATTCATAAATACAGTACAGCGCGTTCCGAGATCAATAGGATGTTTTGCAAAAAGAGCTGCTTTTGCAAAGTCCTGTACTGTGTAGTTCAGAGATTTTGCAAAGGTTTCGATAAAAGAACCGCAGCCTGAGGAACATGCTTCGTTGAGCTGTACACTGTCAACAGTCTGGTTACGGATCTTGATACATTTCATATCCTGACCGCCGATATCAATGATACAGTCTACTTCAGGGTCAAAAAATGCGGCAGCGTAGAAGTGTGATACTGTCTCAACTTCGCCGTCATCAAGCATAAGTGCTGATTTATGAGAGCTTCGCCGTATCCTGTAGAACATGACTGTACAATCTTGGCATCTTTAGGGAGCTTTGTATAAATGTCTTTGATGGCACGTATTGTTGTGGCAAGCGGAGAACCATTGTTACTGC
>ENA-OQIR01001019-OQIR01001019.1-human-gut-metagenome-genome-assembly--contig:-NODE-1019-length-10554-cov-1.852211_pt1 | contig 10554 bp, 12 predicted proteins | sample MGYA00242580_ERZ504745 | MGnify/ENA primary metagenome ERZ504745 (study PRJEB26092, sample SAMD00036214) | human gut metagenome | host: Homo sapiens | study: EMG produced TPA metagenomics assembly of... | reverse complement strand
TCTATATTTTCAATATTTTCTTGATTAAATATATGCATCTATAAAATTTATAGATGGCATAATTATTAAAATTATAAAGTTGCTACAAATTTATTGAAAGCTTGAATACCTTGTATATTACGTTTGAATACGCCTGCATGAAGTAATACAACCATAAAGATTTTACCTACTTCTAATTTAAGCATATCTTCAACTTCTTCAGCTTTAATATCTGTGTATTTTGCACGAATTTCTTTGTACCAATCTGCATGTTTAGCGATTTGTTCATCATCACTAATATCTTCTTTACCAGCGATAAAGCATTCTTTTACTTTTGCTAATTCGTCTTTTAAACGAGCTGGAAGTACTGCAAGACCCATTACTTCAATTAAGCCGATATTTTCTTTTTTAATATGATGAACTTCATCATGTGGATGGAAAATACCTAATGGATATTCTTCAGTTGTACGGTTGTTACGTAAAACTAAATCTAATTCATATTTACCATCACGAACGCGAGCAATTGGAGTAATTGTATTATGTGGTTGTCCATCGCTTTCAGCTAAGATATCTACACTTGCGTCAGAATATCCACGCCATGCATCTAATACATGTACAGCAAAATTAATTAAATCCTGTTTATTAGAAGAAGCTGCACGAATTACAGACATAGGCCATTTTACACGACCAACAGTAACATTATCAAAACCTTCGATATTGAAAGTTTCTTCGATTGGAGCTTTTTCCATAGCGAATGTATAATGTCCACCTTGATAATGGTCATGAGATAAAATAGAACCACCAACGATTGGTAAATCTGCATTGGAACCTAAGAAATAATGTGGTAAATAATCCACAAAGTTTAATAAGTTTTCAAAAGTAGCACGGCAAACTTTCATTGGTACATGCAATGAATTTAATAAAATGCAGTGTTCATTGTAATAAGTGTATGGGGAATACTGCATAAACCATTGATGACCTTCAAAATCCATAGGAATTAATCTATGTGTTTGACGAGCTGGATGATTTGCATGACCTGCATAACCTTCATTTTCACGGCAAAGTAAGCATTTTGGATAAGAAGAAGATTTTACAAGTTTTGCTTTAGCAATATCTCTTGGATCTTTTTCTGGTTTAGATAAGTTAATTGTGATATCTAAATCACCATATTCAGTATTTGCTTTCCAAATAATATTTTTATCAATACGATCTTTACGAATATAGTTAGAAGCAATACTTGTTTTATAGAAATAATCAGTAGCTTGAACTTTTGATTTTTCGTATAATTTTTTGAAATTGCCTACAACTTCAGAAGGACGAGGCATTACGCAGTTCATGATACGAGTATCAAATAAATCACGCTGAGTTACAGTATCTTCACAAAGACCTTTTTCTACAGCATAATCTAACATATTTTCTAAAATATCATGAGCTATTGGTAATGTTTCATCTACTTCTACAACTTCAAACTCATCTACACCTAATAAATCTAAAAGTAAGTTCGCACTATAGTATTTATCTTCTGGTGCAATAAGACCTTGTTGTAGAGCAAAGTTTAACAAACGATTTATTTGTAAATTCATATCCATTATTAAAAATCCCCTTTTATTAACTAAACCCCAAAATTAGTCTTCATATCCGTTTGGATGAGCTTGATGCCATTTCCAAGCAGTTTTGATAATTTCTTCCATGCTTGTATATTTTGGATGCCAGTTAAGGATTTTCTGAGCTTTTTCACTAGAAGCAATTAAGCGAGCAGGGTCACCAGCACGGCGTTGACCATATTCTACTTTGATTTTAAGCCTGTAGCTTTTCAGCAGCGTCGATCATTTCTTTTACAGAGAAGCCTTCACCAGTACCTAAATTGAAGATATTGCTTTCATTGCCTTCACGTAAATAGTTAAGAGCTTTCATATGTGCATCTGCTAAGTCCATTACATGTACATAGTCACGGATACAAGTACCATCAGCTGTTGGATAATCTGTACCAAATACAGTGATGTGATCGCGTTTACCAAGTGGAACTTGTAAAATGATTGGAATTAAGTGAGTTTCTGTTGTATGAGCTTCACCAATATGACCATCTTCAACAGCACCTGCTACATTGAAATAACGTAAGGATACATATTTAATACCGTTAGCCATATCTACCCATTTCATCATTTTTTCCATCATGCGTTTGGATTCACCATATGGATTAGTAGGATTTGTTTCATCAGTTTCTAAAATAGGCACACGTTTTGGTTCACCATAAGTTGCAGCAGTGGAAGAGAATACGATTTTCTTAACATCATATTTAACCATAGCTTCAAGAAGAACTTCCATACCGCAAGTGTTGTTGTTGAAATATTTTAAAGGAACTTGCATACTTTCACCAACAAGAGAATTTGCAGCAAAATGAATAATTGCTTCAATGTCATTTTCTGTAAAAACTTTATCAAGGTCTGCCATATTGCGGATATCGCCTTTATAAAATTTTGCTTTTTCATGAACAGAAGCTAAATGACCTGTTTCAAGATTATCGATTACAACAACATCTTCACCATTATTGATAAGTTCATAAACCATATGAGAGCCGATATAACCTGCTCCACCACATACTAAAACTGCCATTTTAAAATCCTCCTAAGAAAATAATATTATTAATATTTTTGATTAATTTTCTATATAACAGTAAACGTTTTCTAATTTCAATTATACATCAATAAAATATATAAATCAATACTTTTTCAAATTATTTTTATTTTTAAATTTTACTGAAAACTCATTTTTTTATTTTATTGTTTATTGTGATTTTATGTGGTATTATATTTAAAATAACAAAAACAACAAAGATATAAACAAAAATAAAGATTTTATCATAAGAAAGGATATTTTATGTTAATTACTAATGCTGAATTTATTCAAGGATTTATACGTCTTACTGACAATGCATTCAAAAAAGGTTGGCATGAAGCAATGGCGGCAATCTAAGTTATCGTATAAAACCTGAAGAAATCGAAGAAATAAAATCTGAATTAAAAGCACCTACTAATTGGATTCCGATTGGTGTAAGTGTGCCTAATTTAGCTAATGAATATTTCTTAGTTTCTGGAACTGGTCGTTATATGCGCAATGTTATCTTAAAACCAGAAGATAATATTTGTATTGCTAAAATCGATGATAAAGGTGAAAATTATGCTATCGTTTGGGGATTAGAAAAGGGTGGTCGTCCAACAAGTGAATTTCCAACTCATCTTATGAACCATAGTATAAAAAAAGACCTAACAAATGGTCAAAATCATGTAATTTATCATGCTCATCCAACTAATATCATTGCTCTTACTTTCGTTTTACCACTAAACGATAAAGAATTTACTCGCGAACTTTGGGAAATGGCAACAGAAGATCCTGTTATTTTCCCTGAAGGTATTGGTGTTGTTCCTTGGATGGTTCCAGGTGGTAGCGAAATAGCTAAAGCTACAAGTGAACTTATGAAAAAATATAATATTGTAGTATGGGCTCATCATGGTATGTTCTGCTCTGGTAAAGATTTTGATGAAGCTTTTGGACTTATGGATACTGCGGAAAAAGCTGCTGAATCTGTGTAAAGTCCGTTCAATGGGTGGCAAAAAACAAACTATTAACCACTCAAAACTTCCTTGATTTAGCTAAAGATTTTAAAATAGATTTAAATAAAACTTTCTTAAAATAAACATCATAAAAAGCTGTAACAATTAGAGATATCCTCTTTTGTTACAGCTTTTTTTAGTAAATCAACTTTATATCATTTTCTTTAATATAATCAAACCACTCAATATTAGGTTCTTTGTCCGTTACAATTGTGTCAATTTGAGCTAAATCACATGTTTTAGTAAATGCAGTTTTATCAAATTTCGTACTATCTGCTAATAAAATACTTTTTTTGTGCTTGTTCTATCATTTGTCGTTTAATAATACTTTCAGGCTCATTTGATTCCATCAAACCTTTTTTCATATCCAAAGCCTTACAACTGATAATAGCCGTATCTACATAATATTTCTTTATAGTCTCACAAGCAGTAGTTCCAACTAAAGCATAAGAATGAGCTCTTAATTCTCCACCAGTTGAAATTATTTTAAAATCACTATTTACAAATTCATTTATAAGTCTTATAGAATTTGTAATTATGGTTAAATCTTTCTTATCTTTTAAATATCGCAATAATGCTAAACATGTAGTGCTTGCATCTACCATTAAGGTATCGCCATCATTAATCAAGTGTTCAGCTTTTTTAGCTATATAAACCTTATTACTATTATTAATATCTATGCGTTTTAAAAAAGAAATATCTTGACTTGTATGGTCATTTATTACCGCTCCACCATAACAACGTTTAACTAAATTTTGTTGCTCTAACTTCTCTAAATCACGCCTTATTGTTTCATCAGTTACATCAAATAATTTACTCAAATCTTGTACATAAACTTTTTGGTGCTGATTTAATAATTTCATTATTTCCCGACGTCGCTCAATACCTAGCATAAAATCACCCCAAAATCTATAAATATTATTTATAATCTTATAATCATTATAGAATATCCCTATAAAAATACAAATAAATTGCTCCTAGATAAAGTTTTTGTACCTAATCAATTTGTTCAAATAACTATCTTCACGCAATAATAATTTTTTTATATTACCTTGTTCTATGATTTTTTCTTCTCCACAAATAATAATATCGTCAAAAATCGCAAACAAACTTATATCATGAGAAGTTACTATCATCGTCTGTTTTTGATATTTTTCCATAAGTTGACTACATATATTATTTGTTGTTTTTATATCAAGCCCTGCTGTAGGTTCATCTAATAAAATTATATCTTTTTGTTTTGCTAAACAAATAGCTAATTGTAATCTATGCTTTTGCCCACCTGATAATTTATTGCCATCATTGCCCACTATATAATCCAATCCCACTTGCTTTACAAAATCTAATAAGTATACATTTTCTAAGGATTTATATATTTCTTCATCAGTGATATTTTCATAAAGCATTTTAAAATTATCACGTATAGATAAATTAAAAATATGATGTTCTTGAAATGCTACTGCAAAATGTTCACGTATGGATTTTTCAGCTAAATCATCGTAATTTTTACCTTGTATAAAGATATTTCCCTTCAATGGATATAATAATCTCATTAACACATAAAATAATGTGGATTTTCCACAACCACTAGTGCCGACAATCAAGGTTTTATTGCCTTTTTTTATAGATAAATTTATATCTCTCAATAAAACTTTATCATATCCATAAGCTAAATCTTTCAGCAATAATTGCACATCTTTACTTTGCTTATCTTCTTGATTTTCACTTTTTATTTCATTATCTGTATCAGCAATAAACTTTTTTTCTTGCATAAAAATAGCTAAATCTTGCCAACGTTTACTAGCTTCGTCAAAATGCTCTATTAATGAAGGCATCATCGCTAACACTTCTAAATAGCTTGATAAGTCAATATTATTGTGATCGCCATAATGGGATTAAAATCTTGTGTATTCACCAAATAAATACTTATAGCCAGACAAATAATTAAATAAGCTCCCATTATAAATTCACTACATAGACTAACTTTTAATTTTAATTTAAATAAATTTTGCTGATATTGTTGATACTGCTCAATACTATGGTTAATATTTTTTAATCTATATTTGTCATAATTATAGAAAGATAGTTCCCTATTACCTTCATAAAACTCTATAATCTCTTGAGTCAATAAAAATTTATGTTTTTTTAATTTTCAAATATCTTCGCCATGTCATATAAGGTATGACTATCATAAATACAAGCCATGAACTAATTAGTAATAATCATTAAATCATAACTATATAGAAAAAACCATATAGATAAGATAAATACACTTATCGTAGTGATAATAGGTGGCAAAAAGAAACGCAGAAAACTATCTCTTAAATTATCCACTGCATTTACAATTAAATCAAAAGCATCTCCATTTTCTGTTTGTTGCTTAAATGGCAATGCTTTGATAATTTTTGTCAAAACAAATACTCTAAAACTAGTAAATAGCGAAAAACCTACTTTATGTGTAAAATATCGCTCTAAATAACGAAAGACAGCCCTCATTACACCGCAAAAGCGTACACCTACAATAGCAAGTGATAAAACATAAAGTGGCGGTTGCAGGGCAGCACTAGCTATCAACCATGCTGAAAGTCCCATTAAACTTATTGAGCTTAATGTTGAAATAGTACCTACTAATATTGCTAATAATAAACTCCATATTACAGGTCTTATCATATTACTCAATATCTGTACCATTTCAAATACTCCTTTCACCTTCTATTATTTCACTAAAATAATTTATTTTATCCTTAATTTTTTCACTATCCACTAATTTTCCCTGTTGTAAATAAATCAATTCATCAGCATTTTTTAAAGTCTGTAAGCGATGACCAATGATTATTACAGTTACTTTATTTTTTAAATCAGATAAAATTCTTTGTATCAACTTCTCATTATATACATCTAAATTTTCCATAGGTTCATCTAATAATAATAATTTTGGTCTACCAATTAAAGCTCTAGCTAAACCTAAACGACGCTTTTGCCCAGAACTTAAATTCATCGCTGAAGTTATTTCTGTATCATATCCCTGTGGCATTGATTTTATAAATTCATCTAAATTTACCAACTGACAAATATGTTCTATTTCTTTTAAATTAAAATCTCTACCTAAAGTTATATTTCCCTGATTGTCGCTGAAAAATATATGGCTCTTGAGCTACCCAGCCAATTTGACTTTGCCACCATTGTTTATCTAAATCAGCTAAATTATAATCATTGATTAAGATTTCTCCATATTGGCATTTTTCTATACCTAATAATAATTTAAATAATGTGGATTTCCCTGCCCCATTATCTCCAGTCAAAACAATTTGCTTGCCTTTTTCTATTTTCAAGCTCAAATCATCAATTGCCCATTTATCATTATCTTGATATTTATAATAAACATTTTTTAATTCAATCTGCACCATATCTGCATCATCAAATTTTAAATTTGCCTTACTTTCCTTTATACAGTTTAGTTTATCAATCATAGCATAAATTTCACTAGAAGCTGTAATTCCATTCATGGCATCATGAAAAGCTGAACCAAATTGACGAAAAGGCTGATAAAATTGTGGGGCTATCAATAAGATAAAAATAACAGGTAAAAATTCCACATGTCCATAGATGAGTCTAAGACCAATATTTACAGCGATAATAGCTATACTTAATGTAGAAATAAATTCTAACATAAAAGCTGAAATAAAAGCTATGCGCAAAACTTTTAAAGTCGCCTGACTAAAAAGTTTACCATTTTTATTTATTTCACTTAATTGTCTTTGTGTTTGATTATATGCTTTAACAATCAATAAACCAGGCAATAAATCTGCCATATACATAGTTAATTTTTGAAAAACTTGCCACTGTTTTTTATTTTCCTTATCTGCAATTTTGCCAATTAAAATCATAAAAAATGGTATTAATGGTGCAGTAATCAAAAAATCAATCCAGATATCCAATCATTGATAAAAGTAAATATCAATAAAATGAGCGGAATTGTACTCAATAAACCTAATTGTGGTATAAATGACGTTAAATAAATATCTAATTTATCAACGCCTTTTGTAATCAAGGCTATCCATTGCCCTTTTGCATATGAACTAGCTAAAAAACTACGCTGAGCCAATACTTCAAATAATTGTTTACGTAAATTGCTTTGTACATTTAATGATATTTTCTCCATTTGATAATGATTAAAATAATTTAGTATTGCCTTTATACAAAAAAAGAAAAACAGCAACACCAATAATGGCGTTGCTGTACTACTTTCTAAGCGAGATAAAAGTAATTTATCTGCTATATAAGCAATAATATATGCTATAGCTACAATCATCATAGCTTGCATAATATTTGATATCATCACCAAAATCAACTGTCGTTTAAAAGGGAAAATATCTTTTAATAAATTTTTATCTATCATTTTTTAATTAATATTCTAAGTCATGATGACTTACACGTTTTCTAAATACCCAATAAGTCCAACCTTGATAAATGAGTACTACTGGTACAAAGCAAACAGCAGCAATTGTCATTATAGTCAAAGTATATTCAGTAGAAGAAGCGTTATAAATTGTTAGGCTCCAATCTGGATTTAAAGTGGATATTAAAATACGTGGGAATAATCCTGCAAATACTGCAACTGTTGTAAATACAATAGCTAAAGAAGAACCGATAAAGCCTTTAACATATTGTTGTTTTTTATAAACTAAATAAGATAGAAGCTACAAAAGAAACAGCTGCTAGAATAAATAAAATAACAGAAGAAATTGACGCAAACATATCTGTATTCAATGCAGTTAAAATCAAGCAAAGTACATAGAAAATAGCTGCTGTACCACCAAGGCATACAGATACGATACGCAATCTATCAATCATTTTTGTATCAGCAAGACGAAGTGTTAAAAATACTGTTCCATGATAAGCAAATACCAATAAGAAAGTAATACCACCAACGATAGTATATAAAGATAATAAATCAAAGAAAGTACCTTTATAAATCATTTCACCATTGATAGCGAAACCTTTCATCATATTACTTACAGCAACGCCCCATAAAAATGCAGGTAAGCACTGCCAAAGAAAATCATATAATCCCATAAGCTTCGCCAATATGTGCAATCGTGTTTACTTCTAAATTCAAAAGCTACACCACGAACAATTAAACCTAAGAGCATCAAAAACAATGCCATATAAAGCATACTAAACATAGTAGCATATACATGAGGAAATGCTGCAAACATAGCACCGCCAGCAGTAATCATCCAAACTTCATTACCATCCCAAACTGGACCTATGGAATTAATGAGCATACGGCGTTCTACATCATTTTTCGCAAAAAATGGTAAAATCGTACCTACACCATAGTCAAAGCCTCTAAGAAGAAGAAACCTACAAATAAAACTGTTACAAGTATAAACCATACAATTTGTAAATCCATTATGCCTGCCCTCCTTCATCATCCATCTTATGAGCATCTTTTTTCACGAACTTAAGAGCTATAAAGATAGCAGCTACAGCTAATAAAGCATAAATAAGTGTAAAACCTACCAATGTAATTAAAACTTCTGTGCTAGTGATATTTTGAGATACTGCATCAGATACTTTTTGCAAACCTACTACCATCCATGGCTGACGACCAGCTTCAGTGATTATCCAACCAAAAGTATTTGCTATAAATGGCAATGGCAATAATAATACTAAAATATTTAAGAGCCAACGAGCATTTTCCAAACGTTTTGTATAGAATAAAAAGCCTGCTAAAATCATTGCACCAATCATAGCTACACCGCAAGCTATCATAATTCTAAAGCTCCAGAATAACAAAACTACATTTGGAATATAATCATCATAACCATATTGTTGAATATATTGTTCTTGCAATTCATTTATGCCTTTTACTTCGCCTTCTGGGCTATCATAAATAAGCATAGATAACATATATGGCACTTCAATAGCATCATGATTTACCTTATTTTCTGTATCAATATTAGCTATTACAGTGAAAGGAGCTGGATTTTCAGTTTCCCATAAAGCTTCCATAGCTGCCATCTTCATTGGTACATTTTTACCGATAAACTGAGCTTGTAAATGTCCACTGCCCATTACTAAGAACAAACCAATTAAACTATAGATAATACCTGATTTTATCGCTGTTTTAAATGTTTCTACATTTTGACCAGACAATAAACGATAAGCACTTACAGCCACTACAATCACACCAGCTGTAACAATACCAGATAATACAGTATGAGCATATTGCCCTACAACATAAGGATTAGTTACTAATGCGAAAAAGTCTGTCATTTCAGCTCTGCCATTAGCAATAGTATAACCTACAGGATGTTGCATAAAAGAATTTGCAACTAAAATCCAAAAAGCAGATAAATTACTACCAAAAGCTACAAGCCAAATAGATAAACAATGTAATTTTTGGATAAACGACCTTCACCAAAAATCCATACACCTAAAAATACAGACTCTAAGAAAAATGCAGTCAATGCTTCTAGTGCAAGTGGTGCCCCAAAAATATCTCCCATGAAACGAGAGTATTCAGACCAGTTCATACCAAAATGAAATTCCTGTACGATACCAGTTACCACACCCATGGCAAATGAAATGATAAAGAGTTTTCCAAAGAATTTTGCTAAACGCTTATAAACTACATTATCTGTTTTTAAATACATAGTTTGCATAATAGCAATGAAAATGGATAAACCTAATGAAACCGGAACAAATAAAAAATGGTAAATTGTTGTGATTGCAAATTGCAATCTAGATAGAGTTATAACATCCATAATATAAAACCTCCTTTGTAGTGTATATTTAAGTTAAGTATACACTAATAACTTATATAGACGCAAGATTTATTATTTATAGATAATTTATTATCATAACTCCTCAAAAATAATTCTTTATAAAATCATCTAAATTAATATATACTCGTTATTATCCAATTTATTATCTTTTGGTTTTTTATTGCAAATTT
>ENA-OQIR01001018-OQIR01001018.1-human-gut-metagenome-genome-assembly--contig:-NODE-1018-length-10557-cov-1.275647_pt1 | contig 10557 bp, 7 predicted proteins | sample MGYA00242580_ERZ504745 | MGnify/ENA primary metagenome ERZ504745 (study PRJEB26092, sample SAMD00036214) | human gut metagenome | host: Homo sapiens | study: EMG produced TPA metagenomics assembly of... | reverse complement strand
CAACACTTTAGAAATTATACTGAAACCTCTGTGAGCTTCTCACCTCATCTCAATATTTTTCTTGGTCGCAATGCCCAAGGAAAAACAAATATTCTTGAGGCCATCTATTTTCTAGCATTGACACGTAGTCATCGGACCCGTTCAGATAAAGAACTGATTCAATTTCAACAAAATACTCTCAAACTGAACGGCATCGTGCATCGTCATAGTGGGAAGCTACCTCTGGAAATCAGTTTATCTAATAAAGGACGCATAACAAAGGTTAACCACCTCAAACAAGCTAAATTATCCGATTATATCGGTCACATGACTGTGGTGCTATTTGCTCCTGAGGATTTACAACTTGTAAAAGGATCTCCAAGCCTGAGACGTAAATTTATAGATATTGATTTAGGACAGATTAAGCCTGTTTATCTCTCAGACTTATCAAGTTATAATCATGTACTCAAACAACGTAATGCTTATCTCAAATCTACTGACAATGTAGACATTAATTTCCTCTCAGTGTTAGATGAACAGCTTTCCGATTTTGGAGCACGAGTTATCGAACATAGACTAGAATTTATCAAGCAATTAGAGGAGGAGGCAGATAGACATCATAGTAACCTCTCAAATCAGATAGAGCGCCTTAAAATCTCCTACGAATCTAATATCCCACTGGAAAATAACAAAGTTATTCGCGAATCATTTTTAACCACGTTAAAGCAAAATCACAAAAGAGATATCTTCAAAAAGAACACTGGTGTTGGTCCGCATAGGGATGATTTAACATTTTACATTAATGACATGAACGCATCTTTCGGTAGTCAGGGGCAGCAACGTAGTCTCATACTTTCTTTAAAAATGGCTGAGATTGCTCTGATAAAAAAAGTAACAGGTGAATTTCCTATTCTTCTCCTCGATGATGTCATGAGTGAGCTTGACAATCACCGTCAACTTAAACTGTTAGAAAGTATTGACGAAGAGGTTCAAACCTTCATGACGACAACTTCACTTGATCATCTGAGTAACCTACCACCTGATTTAAAGACCTTCTTAGTTAAGAATGGTGATATTTATGAAAAACAAGTCGATTAAATGACTTGTTTTTCTATTTTTCGTGATTGACACATGTGACAAGCGTTACCCAATAAGCTGTAAATCATTTTCGCCTAAACCCTTTTACCAACAACCATAATCACGTAAATACGTTGTAAACTTATTGTAAATATCTCTGTAAACAAAAGTACTTATCTGAGATAAGTACTTTTATGTTTATTAATGAGCTGAGTAGTTAGGCGCCTCGTTGGTAATTTGAACATCGTGAGGGTGACTTTCAATAAGTCCTGCACCTGACATTTCAACAAACTGAGCTTTGTCATGTAAAGCCTGAATATCTTCTGCACCTGTATAACCCATACCTGCACGGATACCGCCAATCAATTGGAATACAATATCAGCAGCAGAACCTTTATAAGCTACACGGCCTTCAATTCCTTCTGGAACAAGTTTATTCGCTTCATTAACTGCACCTTGGAAGTAACGATCGCTTGATCCCTTCTTCATCGCTGCAATTGATCCCATACCACGGTATGATTTATATTTACGACCTTGGAAAATCTCAGTTTCACCTGGTGCTTCATCAGTACCAGCAAACATAGAACCAAGCATTACAGCATTACCACCTGCTGCAAGAGCTTTTACAATATCACCTGAGTATTTGATACCACCATCAGCAATAATTGTTTTTCCGTATTCACGCGCAACACTTGCAGCATCGTAAATAGCAGTGACTTGAGGAACACCTACACCCGCAACCACACGTGTTGTACAAATAGAACCTGGTCCGATACCTACTTTAACGACATCGACACCTGCTTCATAAAGTGCACGCGCACCTTCAGCTGTTGCAATATTTCCTGCAATCAAAGTACGATCTGGGAAGTGGGCACGAATTTCAGCAATTTTACGAAGAACACCTGCTGAATGACCATGTGCAGTATCAATGACAATAGCATCTGCGCCTGCTTCAAAGAGAGCTTCTGCACGTTCAAAGGTATCAGAAGTAACCCCTACAGCACCTGCGACCAAAAGACGACCGAATTCATCCTTAGCTGCATTAGGAAACTCGATAACTTTTTCGATGTCCTTAATAGTAATGAGTCCTGACAAACGACCTTCTTCATCAACTAGAGGTAGCTTTTCAATACGATGCTCATGAAGAATACTTTCAGCTGTTTCAAGATCTGTTCCAACTGGAGCAGTGACCAATTTTCAGAAGTCATGTGTTCTGAAATTGGAGTATCGTAATTAGAGATAAAACGCATATCACGGTTTGTGATAATACCAACCAATTTACGATTTTCAAGTGTCTCAACAATTGGAACCCCTGAAATACGGTAACGTTGCATCAACTCTTCAGCTTCAGCAACTTTATTTTCAGGCGTTAAGAAGAATGGATCAATGATGACACCATTTTCAGAGCGCTTTACTTTTCGAACTTCTTCAGCTTGTTCCGCAATAGACATGTTTTTGTGAATGACACCCAAACCACCTGCACGAGCAATTGAGATAGCCATCTTACTATCTGTGACCGTATCCATGCTGCAGTGATAATTGGGATATTTAATGTCAAATTTTTAGCCAATTTCGTCTTCAAGTTGACGTTGTTTGGTAGAACATGACTTTCCGCAGGAATAAGCAATACGTCATCAAAAGTGTAACCTTTTTTCAAGAATTTAGTGTCCCAATTTGACATTATAATCGTCCTCTTTTCTCAAAGTTTTGAGGTACAGAAACCCCAGTCTTATTTTTAATTGATAATATCATATCATGCTAAAATGATTTGTCAACAGATTTCGCATAAGATTCTAAGAAAACCTTTTTCCAAATAAAAATAGGGCTCTAGATTATCTTGAGTCCCTACTTTTTATTTCTTAGAAATAATTAATTCCCATTGCTTCTTTTACTTCTGCCAATGTTTGTCCAGCAACTTCACGCGCTGCTTGACTACCTTTTTCAAGCATACGGAAAACTTCTCCCATATCCTTGGCATATTCTAAACGGCGTTCACGAATTGGAGCTAACTCACGTTCTAAGATTTCTAGAAGATAACGTTTTGTCTTCACATCTCCTAAACCACCTCGTTGATAATGTTCTTTCATTTCAGCAATTGTAGTAGCATCCTCTTCGCGACCAAAGATATCAAGATAATGGAAAACCATGTTACCTTCAATTTGACCTGGATCTTCCACACGAATATGATTTGGATCCGTATACATGCTCATGACTTTTTTACGAACAGTGTCCTCATCATCTGAAAGGAAGATACCATTACCCAAGGATTTAGACATCTTAGCATTACCGTCTAGACCTGGAAGGCGTCCTGCAGCTTCATTTTCAGGGTAGATCCCCTCTGGCTCAACCAAAATATCACAATTATAAGTATGATTGAAGCTACGTGCAATTTCACGTGTCTGCTCAATCATTGGCTTTTGGTCATTACCTACAGGAACATAATTTGCTTTAAAGGCCGTGATATCAGCTGCCTGAGAAATTGGATAAACTAGAAATCCTGTTGGAATCGATTCTCCGAAACCTTTTTGAGCAATTTCCGTCTTAACCGTTGGGTTACGCTCTAAACGTGCCAATGAAACTAGGTTCATGTAATACATAGTCAACTCAGCCAACTCAGGAATCTGACTTTGAATGAAAATAGTTGACTTCGCTGGATCCAAACCTACAGAGAGATAATCTAAAGCAACATTCCCAATTGATTCTTTGATGATCTCTGACTCTTTTGCGTGATCCGTAAGAGCTTGCTGATCAGCCAAGAAGACAAACATGTTATATTTATCTTCGTTTTGTAAAAGGACACGATTTTTTAAACTACCAACATAGTGTCCTAGATGAAGTTTCCCTGTTGGACGGTCTCCCGTCAAAATAATAGGTTTCGTCATATAATTACCTCTCTAATACAAAAAAATCCCCACGCAAAAACATGCGTGAGGGCGTTAATCACTTTTGATACGCGGTACCACCTCAGTTGATAACTCTTTCTGCAGCTATCATCTCAAACCTTCTCAACAAAGAAGTTGCACGATAAGGGGTGCCAAACCTAACGTTTATGTGTTCACGTTAATCGTCAATTCTCTTCAGCCATTCATTCCACCTTCATACTGGTTTCAGCAACCACCAGCTCTCTATAAAAAGGATAGAATTACTCTTCTGATGACTATTATTCTACATTGTTTTATCTATTTTTGTCAAGATTATGTTTCTAGTTTCACGTGAAACACAACCTCAGATACAACCAAAATAGTCATTACTTGACGGAAACTTAAAAAGACTTGATAATAAGAATATCATTTCTAGGAGATATTATATGAAACGTCGAATAATAGACATACTTTTAGTTACACTCGGTTCTTTTATTGCTGCGGTTGGCTATAACTCACTTTTAGTTAAGAATAATATTGCTTCAGGTGGTGTCGGAGGGCTAGCCATTAGTTTAAACGCCCTTTTTGGTTGGAATAATGCTAACTTCGTCTTAGCAACAACCATCCCTTTGTTAATTTTATGTTGGTTCTTTCTTGGCCGCGAAGTTCTCCTAAAAACCTTCTATGGGTCTCTTGTCTTCCCAACTTTTATTAAATTAACTGAGGGCTTACCTACACTCACCAAACAACCTTTGTTGGCTGCTATTTTTGGGGGAATTGTATTAGGGTTAGGACTAGGAATAGTTTTTTATGGAAATTCCTCAACTGGAGGAACTGGAATTATCACACAAATTCTCAACAAATATACGCCACTCCCACTAGGAATGGTACTACTTATTGTCGATGGGATCATTGTCGCAATCAGTGCTATTGCCTTTCCTCCTGATACTGTTATGTATTCCATTCTCTCACTTGGAGTTGTTTCTCTTACAATTGATAAAATGATGGTCGGACTCAATTCATCACGAAATCTTCTAATCATTTCGCAAAATAGTGAACAAATCCTAAACTACATCACTAGAGTGGCTGATCGAGGAGCAACAAAAATCCCAGTTCTTGGTGGACATACCGGACATGCACAAAATATGATTATGACTACCTTGTCAACTCATGAGGTTCCAAAAGTCCAAGAAGAAATCCAAAAAATAGATGAAACTGCCTTTATCGTCATTGTTCCTGCTTCTACAGTTATGGGACGTGGATTTAGCCTCCAAAAAGATTACCAAAGAGTTCCAAATGACTTTATTAATCCCTTGTAAAATCGATTGAAATAAAGTCTAATTTCTCGTAAAATAGTAGTTAAGAATAAAAATAAAGGATATTATATGCTTACTGTATCAGATGTATCGCTTCGTTTTAGCATCGTAAACTTTTTGATGATGTTAACATTGCCTTCACGCCAGGTAATACTTATGGTCTTATCGGTGCTAATGGTGCTGGTAAATCTACTTTTTTGAAAATTTTAGCTGGTGATATCGAACCAACAACAGGACACATCTCTCTTGGTCCTGATGAACGTCTTTCTGTCCTTCGTCAGAACCACTTTGACTATGAAGAAGAACGCGTTATCGATGTTGTTATCATGGGTAATGAACGTCTCTACGATATCATGAAAGAAAAAGATGCCATCTACATGAAAGAAGATTTTTCAGATGAAGATGGTGTCCGTGCTGCTGAACTAGAAGGACTCTTTGCTGAATTAGGTGGTTGGGAAGCTGAAAGCGAAGCCTCACAATTGCTTCAGAATCTAAATATCTCAGAAGACCTTCACTATCAAAACATGAGTGAATTGGCTAATGGTGACAAGGTCAAGGTTCTCCTTGCAAAAGCACTCTTTGGTAAACCTGATGTACTTCTTCTTGACGAACCTACCAATGGTCTTGATATCCAGTCAATCTCTTGGCTTGAAGATTTCTTGATTGATTTTGAAAATACGGTCATTGTCGTATCCCATGACCGTCACTTCTTGAATAAGGTATGTACGCATATGGCCGATCTTGACTTTGGTAAAATCAAACTCTATGTCGGTAACTATGACTTCTGGAAACAATCTTCAGAATTGGCTGCACGCTTGCAGGCTGACCGTAATGCCAAAGCAGAAGAAAAAAATTAAGGAACTTCAAGAATTCGTTGCTCGTTTCTCTGCCAACGCTTCAAAATCTAAACAAGCGACTTCTCGTAAGAAAATGCTTGATAAAATTGAGCTAGAAGAAATCGTCCCATCAAGTCGTAAATACCCATTCATCAATTTCAAAGCAGAGCGTGAAATCGGTAATGACCTTCTAACAGTTGAAAATCTCACTGTTAAGATGGATGGTGAGACTATTCTTGACAATATTAGTTTCATCTTACGACCAGGAGATAAGACTGCCATCATCGGTCAAAACGATATTCAAACAACTGCATTGATTCGTGCTCTTGCCGGTGATATTGACTACGAAGGTACAATCAAATGGGGTGTTACTACTAGCCGGTCTTACCTTCCAAAAGACAATTCTAAAGACTTTGCATCCGGTGAATCAATTCTCGAATGGCTTCGTCAATTTGCCGAAAAAGGTGAAGATGATGATACTTTCTTGCGTGGATTCCTTGGGCGTATGCTCTTCTCAGGGGATGAGGTTAATAAATCTGTTAGTGTTCTCTCAGGGGGAGAAAAGGTACGTGTCATGCTTTCTAAACTCATGCTTTTGAAATCTAACGTCCTTCTTCTAGATGATCCTACTAATCACTTGGATTTGGAATCAATCTCAAGTCTGAATGATGGCGTCCGTGACTTCAAAGAGTCTGTTATCTTTGCCAGTCATGACCATGAATTTATCCAAACAATAGCGAACCACATCGATAGTTGTTTCTAAAAATGGGTTATTGACCGTATTGATGAAACTTATGATGAGTTCCTTGAAAATGAAGAAGTGCAAGCTAAAGTCAAAGCACTATGGGCTGATTAAACTATAAAAAGATGCAGGTTGGATATCCCAACCTGTCTTAGTATCATTATGACAAATAAAAAATACCATACGACTTTATTATTTTATCTGGCTGCTTTTTTCTTGCCAGTACTAATCATGATAGGGGTGCTGTATAGCCAAAAAAATCTATCCTGGTAGTGAGCGGACTATTTTAACAAGTGATGGTTTCATCAGTATGTGATTTTGCAACTGGACTTCGGAATATACTTCATGGAAATGGGAGCCTCTTTTACACCTTTACAAGTGGTCTAGGGCTTAATTTCTATGCTCTAACAAGCTATTACCTAGGTTCCTTCTTGTCTCCACTTTACTATTTCTTTACTGTCAACCAAATGGCCGATGCTTTTTATTATATAACACTCCTTAAATTCGGCCTTATTGGGTTATCAGGAGCTTTTAGTTTTAAGCGGCTCTTTACAAAAGTGTCAAGAAGTTTCATCCTATGTTCTTTCTACAGGATTTGCTTTGATGAGCTTCGCTACCAGTCAGTTAGAAATTAATACCTGGTAGATGCTTTATTCTAGCACCTCTAATCATATTAGGTTTACATCTCTTACTAAGATTCAATAAACGGGGCTTATACTTTTTTAGCCTAACCTGTCTTTTTATCCAAAATTACTATTTTGGTTATATGATGGCTATTTTCCTAACCCTTTACACCATAGTACAATTGGTAACTATCAAGGGATGGAAGAGTAAGATTCTTCATTTCATAGACTTTGGAATTGTTTCTATACTTGCTGGTTTAAGTAGTGCTGTCATGTTACTGCCTACACTACTTGACTTGACCACACATGGTGAAAAGTTTACAGGTGCGTCAAGTTTGTTGACAGAGTCCACCTATTATTTTGACTTCTTTGCGAAAAATCTCGTTGGAGTTTACGATACTACTAAATTTGGATCAATCCCTATGATCTATGTTGGAATCTTACCTTTGATTCTTTTTCTACTTTTCTTTATTAGTAGGGAAGTCAAGCTATCATTACGTATAGGTTATCTCCTATTAGTAGCTTTCTTTATCGCTAGCTTCTACTTACAGCCTCTTGATTTGTTTTGGCAAGGAATGCATGCACCCAACATGTTTCTCCATCGCTATTCTTGGCTCCTATCTCTCCTAATTGTTCTTTTGGCAGGAGAAACACTCAACCGAATTAAAAACTTTTCTTTTAAAAGACTCCTCCTATCTTTCTTAGGATTGAGTACCGCTTACTTACTAACTTGGATTTTCCAATCTCACTATAGCTTCATTGAATCAGTCTCCTGGCTATTAAGCATAGCATTTCTTCTAGCCTATGCCATTCTATTTATTAGCTATTTTAGACAGCAAATTCCTGGGAGTGTTTTTCGCTGTTTCACCTTCTTATTCTGCATTTTTGAGCTTGCATTAAGTACTTACTATGTTGTTGGAGCTCTGGGAAATGAGTGGGTATTCCCAACTCGTGAAGGCTATCTACGAAATATGTCTGCCATTACAAAACTAGTTTCAGATACTAAGCAAGCGAATAAGTACTTTTACCGTACTGAAAGGTAGAGGCTCAAACCGGTAACGACAGTATGAAATTCAACTATAATGGTATCTCTCAGTTTTCATCCATTCGAAATACTGCTTCAAGCTCAACACTCGATAGGTTAGGCTTCAAATCTGAAGGGACTAATTTAAACCTACGTTACCAAAATAACACCATTATCGCTGATAGTCTCTTCGGAATAAAATATAATTTATCGAACTTTGACCTTAATAAGTATGGTTTTAATCACGTAACTTCTGAAAAAACAATAGGGCTTTATCAAAATAATAATGCAAGCCAGCTTGCTATCTTAACTGATGGTATTTACAAGAATATTGACTTCACTGTCAATACGCTTGACAATCAAACTAGCTTGCTAAATGCTCTATCTGGACTTAACTTAACATATTTTAAACGAGCTCCATCTCAACTATTTGATCAAGATGCTAAGTCTTTGAATCAGCGCGTGGCTAAAAACGTTAGCAACTCGAATAAAGATTTTGTAACAATCACCTATCGAGTTATCGCTCCACCACATAGTCAACTCTATGTTAGTATTCCTAACATTTCTTGGTCCGATGACAATAACCACTCTCTGTCAATTACTGTAAATGGTGTGACAAGGAATCAAGTTACTGACAATACCTTTGATTTCTTCGATCTTGGCTACTTTGAAACAGAATCAATGGTTACCATCAAACTTAGTTTTCCTGGCAATAAAGCAATATCCTTTGATAATCCTAGTTTTTATGCCTTGATACTCAAAACTATCAGATAGCTATGGATACTATTAATGAACGTGATAGCAAGGTTACGACGTCAAATAATAAAGTGTTCGTTGATTATAGTAGTAAAACGAATGCCTCACTATTCTTCACCATTCCATACGATAAGGGGTGGACAGCGACCATAAACCATAAAAAAGTTAAGATTCAACGAGCCCAAAAGGGGTTCATGAAAGTCGATGTCCCTAGTGGGAAAGGTAAAGTTGTTCTAACCTTCATTCCCTATGGTCTTAAGACAGGTTTAGTGATTAGTCTATTGGCAAGTATCATATTTTGTTGCTACGCTTATTTCATCAGAAAAATAACCGTTATTCAAAAACGCTGATTATCTTAAATTAAATAGGTCTGGAACAATTGTTCCAGACCTATTTATCTTTGGGTACAAAAAAACTCAAGCTATACAACTTGAGGTGTCTTATCACTCCGCCAGTAGGACTCGAACCTACGACATCATGATTAACAGTCATGCGCTACTACCAACTGAGCTATGGCGGATAAAACTGCTAAGTAGCAAAAATAGTCCGTACGGGATTCGAACCCGTGTTACCGCCGTGAAAAGGCGGTGTCTTAACCCCTTGACCAACGGACCAAGTTCTGAGATTTTTATCTCGTTAACACTCTTATTATTATATCAGAGTATTCGATTTTGTCTATACTTTTTTTCAAAAAAATATTAAATTTTGCTAAATTTATTCGAATTTTACGTTAGTTTTTATCTTGCTTTTACAAAGTATTGACATGTTGCTATATATTTTGTAAACTAATAGAGTTATTGGTCCCATAGCTCAGCTGGATAGAGCATTCGCCTTCTAAGCGAACGGTCGCAGGTTCGAATCCTGCTGGGATCAGATAAAAACGCAATCTAGAACCTCTAGTTGCGTTTTTCTTTTGCCTCGATAAATAGGAAATAATTTAAAATAAACAAAGGAAGCAAAGTCGTATATAAGCTGTATTCATGTAAATATTGAGCAAACCAAGTTGAGGCTGCAACTCCTACCATAAATGTAAAGATGATAATAGTAGTGTAAGTAGCTTGTTAAGCACTTTGGGATCCCCTCGTCAATAGCCCTGGCAACGGTTAAAGAGGTATTCGTAATATTACCAGTCATCATGAAGGAAGCATAATTTACCCCTCTGACGCGTTTAAAAATCCCTACCTGAAGAGAGGCAAAAAATGCCAAGCCCGCAATCGTAATAGTAGAATCAACGTAAGGTGTAATGATGGCGAGAATAGTCATCAAGAGAAAGGCAAGTCTAATCGCTTGCAAATGCCATCCCCATTTATGGTTAATGAACCACTTCTTAACAAAAAAACAAA
>ENA-OQIR01001017-OQIR01001017.1-human-gut-metagenome-genome-assembly--contig:-NODE-1017-length-10558-cov-2.195858_pt1 | contig 10558 bp, 13 predicted proteins | sample MGYA00242580_ERZ504745 | MGnify/ENA primary metagenome ERZ504745 (study PRJEB26092, sample SAMD00036214) | human gut metagenome | host: Homo sapiens | study: EMG produced TPA metagenomics assembly of... | reverse complement strand
CCAGCCCAGTCAGGCCGACGTATTTCCAGACTACCAAAGGAGGCGGTCACGGCGACTACCACCTGATTGCACTGGCTCCGGCTTCCGTACAGGAAATGGCTGACTTTGTAGGGCTGGCTTTCGACCTGGCTTTCAAATACCGCAATCCGGCTATGATTCTGGCCGACGGTGTAATCGGTCAGATGATGGAAAAGGTAGTGCTTCCGGAATATCGCCCCAGACGTACAGAAGAAGAGATTCTGGCACAATGTCCGTGGGCTACAACCGGTTGCAAGGGACGTAAGCCCAATATCATCACCTCACTGGAGCTGGATCCGCCATCATGGAGCAGCGCAACTTGCACTTGCAGGCTAAATATGCAGAAATCGAAGAAAAAGAAACCTATGAGTAAGGTCACAAAGATTATTTTAGGATGTATCTTATTAGGTGTGGCTGCTTTAGGTGTATATTCATATAAGGTATTGGTTTATGATCCACAAAATATTGTTTCACCAGCACAACAGAAAACATATGATAAGTTAGTATCTTATGCGGATGAATATGGAGATAATATGATGTCGGATGCTGAAAAGCTAGAACTAATCGACTTGAATTCGGGTTATAAAAAGTTATTAGACAAACAGAAAATTTCCATTAATGAATATTTTAAAGAACAAACAGGTAAGTCATATACATCTTTATTAAAGGAAATCAAAGAACTTCAACAGACAAAAGAAGAAGTGAAGCTTCCAGCTTACCAACAGATTGTTGATTTGTTGAATGGATGGGATGCGAAATCCGATGAAGAAAAGATGGCTGTAGCTGATATGCAGTCGGTGTATAGTTCTTTATCCAAGAGCTTGAAAAAGGAAGTGGATTCTTTATCAAAATCAAAAACGGGAAAAGATTTTATTGATTTATGTAAAGAACAAGCTGAATTAAAAACGGCAGCTCAAGAAAAGGCGCAACAAGAAGAGGAACAAAAGAAATCTGAGAATGCTTCAAAAATCCAAGAATATCAAGCTAGTTTAAATAGTTTGCAGCAAGATTATGATACATATGCGCAATATGCGCAAAGTTTGGAATCGGATTTGGCGAATGCTAGTGATGAAGATCGTTCACAGATTCAGTCGCAAATTGATACAAACAATCAAATGTTGTATTCTTTGCAGCAACAAATCGCATATTATCAGCAACAAATTGCTGCTTTACAATCTTAGAAAAAAAGGCTATCCTTATGGGTAGTCGATATGCCGACTTAGCACAGTGGTAGTGCAACGCACTCGTAACGCGTAGGTCATTGGTTCAAATCCGATAGTCGGCACCATGATTTAAAATCAAGCTGGTTTATCCAGCTTCTTTTTTTGAAAGGAGAATTTATGAATTTAGATGAAAAAATGCTTTTATTGGCGACATGCTTTCTTTTTTTACCTTATCAAATAGCCAGTGTTGGAATTGCATGCATATTGGTGCAGGCTTTTTGTCGTCATAAATTAGTGGATGCCATAAAAAATCAAACGGGAGCCATTTTTTATATAGTTTTATTGGTTTAGAATTCATTGTTACGATTTTGCATTCAAACTGGAACGGTTTTGGCAATACATGGCTATTTGTGTTGGTTGGTTTATATGGAGCTTATTATCGAAAAAGTATCACAAAGAGTACTTTTGAAAAGATGTGTGATTTAATTATTATTCTATCTATTTTTGCAGCTATTTATGGACTTTATCAATTTAATCAGATTTCAGTTGCGAATGGAAGAACTTTTTTAGAATTCCATATCTTTAATTCACCAAAGCGAAGAATTACATCGACATTTATGAATGCGAACATTTATGCGATGGTCATTGATTTTGTATGTGTCATGTGTATGTATCGTTTTGTGAAAAATGACAACATTCTTTGTAAGATTGGCTATGTTATTGTGGCATTATTTAACTTCTTGGTGTTATATCTAACGGGATCTAGAACAGCACTCTTACCTTTTGCACTGATTTTTTCCTATCTTTTTATATTGTGTTCGTTGGAAAAAATTATTTATTACATCTATTGTATTGGAGTTGTGTGTATGTGGCTTGGTGTTTTTAAAGCCAACGTTGATCCCTAGAATGAGTGATATGTCAACATTCGCATCTCGTATTAAGATTTGGAAAACGGCATTTATATGTATTTCAATGTATCCACTTTTTGGATGGGACCACAGACATATAAAAAGTTTTATCCTTTGGTGAATGGTCATAAGGCACCGCATGCGCATAATATTTATATAGATTCTATTCTTTCTTATGGTGTAATCGGAACAATTCTTGTGTTATGTTATACTTTTGTATTGAATAAAGAAATCTTTACTTCGAATACAAGAAAAGAAAATCCAGCTTTATTTGGTATGATGATGTGTTTTATAGCAATCGTATTGATTTATGGGTTGTTAGATTGCACGCTAAATATTGTTGCGACAGGAACATTATGTTTTATTATTTTAAATAGTGCTTGCATGTACAAAGAAAAATAAATACAATAAATTTAGAAGACAGACAGTAGAAGGAGTTTTATGAAATATATATCTCTTTTTGTCTGTTTTTTATTGGTCTTCAAACATTGAATGTGCCAGATTATGAAAGGTTAATTTCAAATATAGAATCAAAAGTAGAAATAGTTGATGAAAGTAAGGCCAGCTTTTTATCTTTGAAATGTAGAGATGTAACAAATGCGATTCAAATTGAAAAGGCGGATCTAATTTGTAGAATAGAGATTCAAAGTCAAAAAAAGGATAAACTTGAATCAAAATATATACAAGAAAAAGAATTATTATGAACTTAAAAAGCTAGAGTATGGTTTAGACTTAAATGCGATTCAAAAACAAGATTGTATGATTCAATCGTATTGGATAGATAAGGACTTAACGAAATGTTCAATGAATATAAGTGTAGTCAAAATCAATATTTGAAAAGTAGAAAACAATGGAAAAGAATAAGCATAAGCTTGATTTATGTGAATCTTATTTAACTCGTTTAGACAATTGTCAAAAGCGTTTGTTTTCGCGCTTTTCAAGCTTGTCTCAATTCAATGATTTGGGAGAGTTTGATCAAGATGCAATGATTGCTGGAAATGATGCATTACCTGCATATGGCGGATATGAAATTTTAGAAAACAAGGGTATGTCTTGTTTAGTTGATGGAAATTATGCGATTGATACATATAGTTCTTTTTGGCAAAATCCGGTTGAAAATGGTACAATCAGTGCTAGATGCTGGTCATATCCAGATGGAAGTCTTCATTTGGGATTGGATATCGCAAGTGCAATGTATAGTGATGTGCTAGCAGTTGCTAATGGCATTATATTGTATGCGCATGCACCTGTAGAATCAAATAATGGATATCTTGGAAATATGTGTGGATGGCCAAGTGGAGCTGGTAATTCGATTTGTATGGTGGTAGCCGTTAACAATCAGCTATATGCGGTTAGTTATGCGCACTTGTCTAATGAAATCTATGTAACAAGTGGCCAGCAAGTCAGTCAAAAAACAGTTATAGCGAAAAGTGGAAATAGTGGAAATTCAACAGGTCCTCATACACATATAGAGGTGTTTGAGTTAAAACAGGATTTGAATTCGACTGTAGAATATTTTAGAAACAGTGGTGCTGATTTTTCTTTTGGATGTGGCTTTAATGCAGCTGCAACATGCTCAGACTATGCGTGTCGTATAGATCCTGAGATAGTTTTGGAGGGTTTATGAGTCAAGAAATGTATTTTTCGCGAATGAAGGAATTATTAAAAGATGAATATGATGCATATATGGAATCTTTATCAAAACCTTTATATCGTGGTATGCGTATTAATTTAAAAAAGGCAGAATTAAATGAATTTGATCATTTAGAAAGTCCAAGTCAATTTTGTAAGGAAAGCTATTATGTAGATAAACCCTTGGGTAATCATCCTTACCATATTTGTGGATGCTTCTATCTACAAGAACCAAGTGCATCGAGTGCAGTCGAAATCTTGGATGTACAAGAAGATGATTATGTATTGGATTTATGTGCAGCTCCTGGTGGAAAGAGTACGCAGATTGCTTCTCATTTAAAAAGTGGCTATTTAGTATCGAATGAAATTGATGCGAAAAGAGCACAGATTCTTTTATCCAATATAGAGCGTATGGGTGTTAAAAATGTAGCTGTAACCAATTCGAGTGTAGATAAGCTTGCGAAAGTATTTGATTGTTGTTTCGATAAGATATTAGTAGATGCTCCTTGTAGTGGTGAGGGTATGATTAAAAAGCATGATATTGCCTTGAATCATTGGAGTATTGAAAATATTGAGCTTTGTGCAACTCGCCAAAAAGAAATCTTAGAATATGCGTATTCGATGTTGAAACCGGGTGGTACTTTGGTATATTCAACTTGTACATATGCTTTGGAAGAAGATGAAGATGTCGTTTTATCTTTCTTAGAAAAACATGAAGATATTCAACTTGTAGATCCTGAAGTTTTGTGGGGAAGAAAAGGATTTAAAGATTTAAATGTGCGTCGTATCTTTCCAATGGATGGTGGTGAAGGCCATTTCATTGCAAAATTCAAGAAACAATCCGGTATTGCAGGTAAACTTCCAGTTTTAAAATCTAAAAAAATAGATAAGATTACTGAGAAATTTTTGAAGGAACAATTGAATACATTACCAAACTATTACTATATAGATAATGATCGAGTCTATGGTATGGATGTTTGTTTTGTGGATTTTAAAAAAGTAAAAGTATTACGTCAAGGCGTATATTTAGGAGATGTTATTAAGAATCGTTTTGAGCCAAGTCATTCTTTTTATATGGTTGCAGATTTTGACTATAAAAGAAAAGTAGAAGTAACGCTAGAAGAGATGGATCTTTTTATGCATGGTGAAGTTTTACAAAAGGAATGTGAAAAAGGGTATGTAGCTGTATGTTTTAAGGGGCATCCGTTTGGCTTTGGCAAGAGTGATGGAAGGCAAATCAAAAACAAGATTCCTAAAGGACTTCGTTTATTGCCAAATTCACATGTGAATATAGACTAAAAAGGCCAGGAAAATTTATTCCTGGCAATTTTTTGCGATTTCTTTTGCGATATTATAATAGTCTTCTAATTGATCATCACTTGGTGTGTAACATTGATTGATGACATCGTGACAAGATTCAATTCCAGATTGTTGCATCCTTGTATCGATTTCTTTTGCGACTTGGTTAAACCATCCGTATGCGGCAAAGGCCAATCCTTTTTTGTTTTCAATTTACATGGACGAATGTGTTCAAGGAAAGCTGCAACACTTGGTGCCATGACATTGTTGTAGGTTCCAGATCCAATACATACGACTTTAGCATCCATGATTTCGCGCATGACAATGCTTGATTTTGTATCCGATAATTTATAGACTTTTACATCCATACCAGCATCACTAAATCCTTCAGCTAAGCTTTCAGCAATCTGTTGTGTATGTTTCCATACAGATTCATATTACAATAACGGCTTTGTTTTCTGTTTTTTGAGCTGCGATACCTTTATAAGTTTCAATGATATCACCAATATAGTCTTTCCAGATAATACCATGGGCAGGCATGATGTATTTAATGTCTAAATTCATACCTAGAATAAGGTTTAATTTAGCTTGTACTGGTGTTGTATATGGTAGAACAATATTCGCAAAGTATTCTTTGGCTTGTTTTAAACAATAGGCTTTATCTAATCCTTCATCTGTTAAGTTAAAGTTTACAATGTGTTGTCCAAAGGCATCGTTTGAGAATACAGTTTTTAATTGTGGACAATATGTCAACATGTTATCTGGCCAATGGATCATTTGCATTTCAACAAAGACAAAATCATATTTTCCTGTGTTGATTGTATCGTTTGTCTTAACGACTTGATAAGGTACTTGATCAAAGTATTGTTCAATCATGTTTTTCTTTCCAGAAATAGATGCATAAACTTTCGCATTTGGATATTTGGCATATACTTTTTTAAATCCACCAGAATGATCCGGTTCTGTATGTTGAACAACGATATTGTCAATTTCTCTTCCTTGTAGTACGGATTCCACTCTTTCTAACAGTTCTTCTGTAAATTCTTCTTCTACTGTATCGAATAATGTAACTTCATCATCTACCACTAAATAGGCATTGTATGTACATCCTTCATCAATTGGATATAAATCACCATGGAAGTGGCGGTTGTTTAAGTCTCTTACTCCGACCCAGTATACGTTATCTATAATTTTTTTAGCTCTTTTCATTTTAATTCACCTCTTTCTTTATTTTAAGATTTTTTATGAGTTATGTCTATTCATTTGCACACTTTTACATTTTTTTAAATAAAAAAATATAAAAAAGTCAACTAAAAAGTGTAAGTGTTTTCTTTTTCTTGAGAGTATAATAAAAGCTAGGAGGAATTGTCGATATGATTATTCAAAGTAAAAGAGTTTGGGTGGTAAATACTTGGTTGGCAGCCCAAATTGAAGTAGAAGAAGGAAAGATTGTAAATATCTATCCATATGGCCAAAAAGATGTGGATGAAGATTATGGAGATAAGAGAATTATTCCTGGATTTATTGATGTGCACACACATGGTGCATATGGATTTGATACAAATGATGCGAATGAAGAAGGTCTTCGTAACTGGATGAAAAACATTGTTAAAGAAGGTGTTACAGGTATTCTTCCAACAACAATTACACAATCCGAAGAAGTTTTGACAAATGCGGTTAAAAATGTTGCGAAAGTGGTTGAAGAAGGGTATGAAGGTGCAGAAATTTTAGGTATTCACTTTGAAGGACCTTATTTGGACCAAGTATACAAGGGAGCTCAACCAGAACAATATTGTGTAAAACCAGATGTAGAACAATTTAAACGTTATTTAGCTGCTTCTAATAATTTAATTAAAATTGTGACTATGGCTTGTGAACATGATGATAATTTTGAATTAACAAAATTCTTACGTGCAAATGGAATTGTATGTAGTCAAGGTCACTCAGGAGCTACTTTTGAACAGGCTCGTTTAGCTATTGCGAATGGGGCAAACTCAATGACTCACGTATTCAATGGTATGACTAAATTCCATCACCGTGAACCAGGACTTGTTGGTGCAGCTATGCGTTATAGAGATGTATATGGTGAAATTATTTGTGATGGTAACCATTCAACTTATGAAGCATTAAATGATTACTTTACAGCTAAAGGGCCAGATCACTGCATTATGATTACAGATTCATTAATGGTTAAGGGATTGCCAGTTGGTACAAAAGTATTATTTGGTGGTAACGAAATCGAATTATATCCAGATGGAAGTGCACACTTAACAGATACGAAGGGTCTTGCAGGAAGCACATTGCATGTCAATGATGGACTTCGCATTTTAGTAGAAAAGGCATTGGTTCCTTGGCAAACAGCTATCAATGCTTGTACATTGAATCCTGCTCGTATGTTAAATGTTGATGATCGTAAAGGATCGATTCAAACTGGAAAAGATGCAGACTTCGTTGTATTGAATGATGACTATTCTGTTGAAATGACATATACAAAGGGAACAAAAGCGTTCTAGTCAACAAAAGCACATTTCTCAATGTGCTTTTATAATGTTTTCATGTTTTATAGTATCATCTAGTTTATTATCGGTGATGATCATGTCAAAATCATCAATATTGGCAATTTTTGACATATATTTTTTATTAAATTTTGTATGGTCTGCCATACAAATTTTTTTGTTTGAAGAAGCAAGAATGGCTTTCTTGACAAGTGCATCACTCATGCTAGGGATAGATACACCATAGTCTAAATCGATTCCTAAAACAGAGATAAAAGCTTTATCAATATAATAATTTTGAAAGAATTGAATCGTACTTTCAGATAATGCTGCTTGTGTAATAGGATTATAGGTTCCTGGAGCCATAATGATTTTAGCTTTTGTATTACGATCAACGTATTGAAGAATCTTCCAAAAGTTAGTGAATATAGTGATCTTTTTATGATGGATCCTTTTAAAGAGTTCAAGACAGGTTGTACCACAATCTAAATAGATGGAGTCTTTATCATGAATGAGTGTACTTGCGAATATCGCAATTTCTTTTTTATCGGATTGAGAAATGCCTTCTTTGATTTCAAAAGCCGGTTCTGTAGATATAGACTCGTTTAATGTAGCTCCTCCATAGCTTTTTGTGGCAAGGCCTTGATTTTCAAGCATATCTAAATCTCTTCGAATCGTCATTAAGGAAACTGCGTATACTTTAGCTAATTCATTAACTTGTACTGTTTTATCTTTTTTTAATTTTTCATAGATTTCATATCTTCTTTGTGTTGTGTTCATAATTCTATTAAAGCACAAAAAAGAACATAAAGAAACATGTTTTATTGTTGTTTATTTAAGATAATTTGTTTGATGTGAAATGGATGTTGAAACGGATTTTATCTAGTGTTAGGATACATATGAACTTAAGGAGGATCTATCATGGAATTGATTATTGATTCATCAAATATTGAACAAATTAAAGAATTAAACGATTTACTAACAATTACTGGGGTTACGACAAATCCTACAATTCTTACAAAATCAGGTAGAGAAGCAATGGATGTTGTAAAAGATTTATGCGAAGTGTTGAGCGAAGATCAATTGTTGTTTATTCAAACTGTACAAACTTCTTTCGAGGGAATCATGGAAGAGGCTAAAATGATTTCTTCCATTCGTAATAAAAATATGTATGTGAAGATTCCTGTTACACATGAAGGATTAAGAGCTATCAAGGAATGTAAAAAATTAGGCATTCACACATTGGCTACAGCCATCTATACTGCAGATCAAGCATTTTTGGCAGCTATGAATGGAGCTGAATATTTAGCGCCTTATACAAATCGTATGTGTAATTATGGGGATGGTGTACAAGATGTTAAAGACTTGATTGAAATGTTAAGAGTGAATCATATGCCGGCTAAAGTGATTGCGGCAAGCTTTAAAAATACATATCAAGTACATGAATTGATCAAGGCAGGTATTCAAGCTGTGACTGTTCCTTGTGATGTTTTATATCAAATGATTGATCATCCAGGAACAAAGATTGCGGTTGGTGAATTTAGTGTGAATTGGCAAAGAGCTTATAATCGTAACACATTCGGAAAGTAGAGAAAATCTACTTTTTTCTTTTTCAAAAAATATTAGCACTTAAGTGTTGTTATTGTGACGTTGGTTTTGTCTAGTTTCATAGAAGCCCGTAAGTCCATGTTTGCAAGGGATTCACGGATTTTAAGAAATTGTGGTTATTCATCAAAAATCATCATTTTTCAGAAATTTGGTGTCAAAATTGGCGTCAGATAGCACACCAGAGAGAAAAATTAAATGTTTTTATAGACTACGGAACGTATATTTTTTGCGTTCCTTTTCTATTTTTAGACGTTCTTCATAAAGCGCCTTTTTTCATACCCAAAATCGAAAGGAGAAACGAGAAATATGAATAAGCTAGTAAAGCGATTGCTGACAGGAACGCTTGCTCTTGCAACGATTCTTACCGCATTACCTGTAACTGCGGTTCATGCTTCCGGCAATCAATACTGGTATGGAGTCAGCAGAACGTGTCGGTCACATTGAACAAATTATGAATGACGGTTCTATTAAATCCACGTTCCATAACCTGTATTCCGATGTACAGAGAGCCAATGATGTTGCCGTGGTACTTCCTGCCAAAGCTGGCGAAAAACATTTCTTGCCGGAGCAGAAAGTAAAACTTATCAATCCTGTTGTGGATACAGTGGCAAATGCAAATTATCGTGGTGCAGATGTGGACTGGTATGTAAAGGCAGATGATATTGTATTAAAGAGTAAGGAAAATCATAACATAGATAGTCCGTAAAATCGTTTGCCACAAGGACAGCCGAAGAAATAAATTGTTATAGTTTTTGTGTTGAAACTACAGTATAATTAGCCAATAGAGCCGTATTTAAGCTATGTAAAACAATTTTGACAAGAGAAAAAAGGCTTTGTCGAAGATATTGGATAGACATTTGGAAGTTCATATATGACAATGTCATCGAAAGGAGCAATCGGAATATGGAAATAGGGAAAAAACTAAAAAATGCACGAGTACAGTCTGGAATGACACAAGAAAATGTTGCAGAAAAAATCAATGTATCAAGGCAGACGATTTCAAATTGGGAAAACGAAAAATCTTACCCAGACATTATTAGTGTAATTGAGTTGAGCAATCTATATTCTATAAGTCTTGACGATTTGCTAAAGGGTGATGAAAAAATGATTGAACATTTAGAAGAAAGCACAAATGTTGTAAGAAGCAACCAAAAAATGATATGGGCAATTATTGTAAATATCATTGTCGTAGCATTGCTGATAACATTAAATATGTTTATCCCAGATAACCGTTATTTCTTGGTTGGAATATTTTGTCTTATGGTTATCACTTCATCAGCATTACTTTACCAAATAATCAAAAAATTATAGGCTTAACTAGCAATTTGGTGACTTTGCTATAATTCTACGTTTTATCACTTATGCGAACAACCATTCGTTCTTCAAATCCTTTAAACGAGTGATCTTATAGATGTTTTTCAATCTAAGTAGTACG
>ENA-OQIR01001015-OQIR01001015.1-human-gut-metagenome-genome-assembly--contig:-NODE-1015-length-10580-cov-2.261647_pt1 | contig 10580 bp, 13 predicted proteins | sample MGYA00242580_ERZ504745 | MGnify/ENA primary metagenome ERZ504745 (study PRJEB26092, sample SAMD00036214) | human gut metagenome | host: Homo sapiens | study: EMG produced TPA metagenomics assembly of... | reverse complement strand
GGATGGACGGACCGCTGGTGGACCGGTTGGCTTGCCAAAGCCATGGCCGGGTAGCCAAGTCCGGAAGGGATAAACGCTGAAGGCATCTAAGCGTGAAGCCCCCTCAAGATGAGATATCCCATTCTTATGAAGTAAACCCCTTGAAGACGACGAGGTAGATAGGGCAGAGGTGGAAGTGTGGTAACACATGGAGCTGACTGTTACTAATCGGGTGAGGGCTTGACCAAGAAACGCAGGTTAAGAATTGATTCAAGAGTTTGATTAACAATCAACAAGCATGTATGTAGTTTTTAAGGTACAAACCTTAAAATGGCCCAGTGGCTCAGTTGTTAGAGCGCCGCCCTGTCACGGCGGAGGTCGAGAGTTCGAGTCTCTTCTGGGTCGTTACAGCTTAGCTGTAATGAATTAAATATGGGATCTTAGCTCAGCTGGGAGAGCATCTGCCTTACAAGCAGAGGGTCATAGGTTCGAGCCCTATAGGTCCCATAGATTATGGATGGATTCCCGAGTGGCCAAAGGGGGCAGACTGTAAATCTGTTGGCACCGCCTTCGAAGGTTCGAATCCTTCTCCATCCACTTAAATGCCGATGTGGCTCAATTGGCAGAGCAGCTGATTTGTAATCAGCAGGTTATCGGTTCGAGTCCGATCATCGGCTTTTAACATTTAATAACGCGGGGTGGAGCAGTCTGGAAGCTCGTCGGGCTCATAACCCGAAGGTCATAGGTTCAAATCCTGTCCCCGCTACTTATGCCCAGATAGCTCAGTTGGTAGAGCAGAGGACTGAAAATCCTCGTGTCGCTGGTTCGATTCCGGCTCTGGGCATGTTTTAATGTAAAACATACGAACGGCTGGTTAGAAAAAGCCTGAGCGTGTTTTAATGCAAAACATACGAATGGCTGGTTAGAAAAAGCCTGAGCGTGTTTTGATGCAAAACATACGAATGGCTAGTTGGAAAAAGCCTGAGCGTGTTTTAGTATAAAATATGGGGTATTAGCTCAGTCGGTAGAGCACTTGACTTTTAATCAAGTTGTCCGGGGTTCGAATCCCCGATGCCTCACTTTTTAATTGGATCAGATAAATTCCCGTTTGTTGCTCAAGGCAGCAGGCGGGAATTTTGTTTTATATCTGTGCGAATGTAGCATAGAGGATAGTGAGAGTACGGAGAAACTGCCGGTGGAAGATATTTATGAGGGATCAGAGGAATTAGGTCTGGCAGGATAAAAATGTACTGTGATCGAGCAGATCTCACTGTTTGTGGCAGTACGCATATTCGGGCCCCATATGCCGGCGCCGGAAGTAACGATGTTGTGCATAGTCCCTTTTTCAGGTAACCGCAGGAATTTTCCCAGATCAGCCGGTGATGATGTTCAGAGGGAACAGCTGACCGTCATGAGTATGACCGCAGAGATCAAGATCTGCGCCTGCGGCTGCCACTTCATCCAGCTGACCGGGCTGATGATCCATAAAAATAATCGGGAGTGTTTTGTCAAGGCAGGCTGTAAGCTCGTCAGGATCCTTACGGGTGTCGGACATTTTTCGGCAGCGTGAAGGATCCTTACGGCCTGTCAGAGAAAACCGTTTATCTATGAGGACGGTTTCGTCATCGAGAAGCCGAATGTTGGCAGATTCCAGAAAATTCCGCATTCTGGGATCATCATAATCTTTTTTTGCATTGCGGAAGGTAAAACCGGCCAGAATCGGTTCGCTGAGATCATGGTTGCCCCAGCAGGCATAAACGCCGTATCTGGATTTCAGTGAACGGAGAATGGCCGCTGTTTTTTCGGGTTTTGATCCCTCATATTCGTTATCAAAAATATCGCCGGCAATACAGATCAGATCCGGATCTTCGGCGTTGATCTTTTTTACAAGAAGCCCGGCATGTTTTTCTCCGATGCTGTAACCGAAATGAATGTCTGCGAGCAGGACGATCTTTAGAGAGTCCATTCCCTTCACCTGCTTGTCTATTTTCACATCATAAGTTTTTGTCTTAATATTCCACTGGTTAAAAATCCCATAGAGACTGACACCGATGATCAGAAGGGTGCAGACAGCGCCTGTGACTACGAAGGCTTTCCGGGAATACATCCAGGCCGGATGAAGCGTATGCTTCAGGATCAGTCTGCAGAGATCTGTAGTTACGATTACGATCAGGATGTAAAGAAATGTTCCCTGAAAATAATTTGCCGTATTTTTCAGGAAGCGATGGAGCGCAGGAGGCTTCCGGATGAGAAAACAGGTCAGAAGAGAAGTGGACAGAAAAATATAAACACCTGCAAAGCATGCCCGGAACGCAAAGGTCTGGAAAAAATGAGTGCAGGCAGCCATCCACAAAATCATCCAACGGACGATATAAATATTAATGAGAATATATAATGGTGCGAGAAAGATGGCAATCATGGTGTGTGATACCTCCATTCGTGGAAAGCAATAAGCTGTGAGCAGGATTGATCGCTGCAGATACTTTTTGAATTGATATATAGCATTTCCATAAATTACTGCAGCATGTTCGGAATAACTTTTTTTGATGCATTGATTCATGGAACTGCTATAGTATACAGCAAATAATAATTTTTGGCAAAAGAACATATATTAGGAAAAAGAACGCTTATGGTGTTTTTATGAAAAAATATGCGCTTCTTCGATATTGTCTGGTGTTTCTGGCAATTGTTCTTCCTTATTTTTCGGCGGCAACCATTAATGGACCTGAGATGGTTCTGGCAGAGAGAGTGCCGGATATGGAAGAATATCTCCCGGTCATCGTTTTTTCGCAGATTTCCCCGGAAATGAAAAAAGAAACCATAAAAGCGCAGACTGTGATCGCACGGTCGAATATTCAAAGGTGGCTGGGCGAGGGGAAAAATCTCGCAGAGATCCTGAGGGAAAACGGAAATACAGAGGAAGTCTGGAGATATTTTTTTGCAGAAAAAAGGCAGATCTATGAGCAGACAGCAAAAGAGACGGGTGGGCAGGTACTTACATATGAAGGAAAAGTGAGACTGACTCCCTGGCATAAGAGAAGTGCCGGGAAAACCCGCAGCGGGGAAGAAGTTTTTCATGATGAGGCGTATACATATCTGAAATCGGCAGATAGCAGTGAGGACAAAAAATCTCCGGATCATATAAAAATCGTGGAAATTCCTGCGGGACAGCTTTCCGGGGAGCTGAAGATCAAAAAGCGGGACAGTGCCGGTTATGTGACAGAGCTTACGATTGGGGAAACACTTTTGGAGGGAGAAAGCTTTGCAGCGGGAATGGGACTGGAATCAGCGAATTTCAGTTTGAAGAAAAAGGATGATATTTATTATCTGAGAGTGCGTGGCAGCGGTCATGGTGTGGGATTTTCCCAGTTTGGTGGAAATGAGATGGCAAAAAACGGAAGCAGTGCGGAGGAGATCCTGAAAAGATATTTTCCGGAGATGGAGTTGAAAGCTGAGGATTAAAGAAAGTCAGGCATCAGAAGCAACGTCTGATAAAAAAATATTCAGAAAATGAATAGACAGCCATATTCTGGACACTCTATAGATATAGAAATGGTGACCGAAACGGCAGCAGCGGGAAAGAAAGATGTCCGTTTTACTGTTTTTTCTGTTACTGAAAATGAACATATCAGACAGAGGTGGAAAGAATATGAAAAGTAAAATCGTGAGAGGTATTATCAACGGAGGAGTTCTGGCAGCAGTAGCGGCACTTGGGATTACTGTTTATCAGTTGGAACAAAGCCCATCGCAGAAAATCCCCAGGAGGAAAATTCTGCACAGGTAGAAGAGACCGGGCTGGAGGAGGAGCTTTCGGACGGAGAAAACGCAGAAGATGCTGCAGCTGCGGGAGATGGCTGGCAGGATGCAGTACAGGATGAGATTTCTGATGGAGAAAACGGAGATGAAGCAGGTTTGTCAGGAGCTTCAGAAGCCGGAGCAGATGCAGACGGAGTGACCGGAAGCATCCGTGAGACTGCAGGAAGTGGTACAGCCGAAAATGCAGTGGCAGATGCAGATAACGGAAGTGGTACGGAGGATAGGAGTGTGTCTGCGGCAGCAGGTGCAGAAGGTGCTGACATAAGCCACACAGAAGGCACTGGAAATACAGCAGATAATGCCGGAAATGCAGCGGCAGAGGGAGCGGTGAATAACGGAGCTGGAGCTTCCACAGATACCGCGGAGACCTCAGCTGTCGGAATTGCGGCACAGGCCTTGGATTTTACGGAGGATTCCATTATGGAATGGCCGGTCAGAGGAACGGTTCTTGTGGATTACAATATGGATGAAACCGTATATTATCCGACTTTGGATCAGTATCGTGTAAGCCCTGCCATTGCTTTGCAGGCAGTGAGGATGCGCCGGTGTATGCGGCGGCAGATGGTCAGGTGCTTTCTGTTGTACAGGATGCCTGTACGGGAACGACTGTGACTATGGAGCTGGGAAATGGTTATCAGGCAGTATATGGGCAGCTGAAGGACCTTACTGTGGCAGAAGGTGACACAGTAAAGGAGGGTGAAGTGATCGGAAATATCAGTGCACCTACAAAATATTATTCTGTAGAAGGCCCGAATCTTTATTTTGCAATGAAAAAGGATGGCGTGCCGGTAGATCCGTTTGAATATCTGGAATGACAGGGAAAACCGAAAAACAGATCTATCGGGAAGATTTCTGGAAACAGAGGATACGGGATGGGAGGTATATGCATCCCGTATCCTCTGCCTTGTGAATCATGCTGCCGGTTATGGAGTGAGCAGTAACCAAAAATTTCCATTTATGTAGGAAAAGAATCTTTTTTACCGGAAAGAAACCGTGTATAATCTATATTATAAATATGCATACAAGGACAGATATAACAGGATAAAAGAAGAGGTACATAAGTTATGAACATTAATGAAATAGCCAGGCTTGCCGGAGTTTCCAGAGCTACGGTATCCAGATATCTGAATAATGGATATGTCAGCAGTGAAAAAAAAGAAGTCATCCGCAGGGTAATCCAGGAGACAGGATATCAGCCATCCTCCCAGGCACAGACACTGCGGACTAAAAAACCAGTCTCATCGGTGTCATCCTTCCAAAGATCAATTCAGATACTATAAGCCGTGAGGTGGAAGGGATCAGTGATATTCTTACACGGAGAGGATATCAGCTTATCCTTGCTAATACCAATAATGATGTGGAAGAAGAACTGAAATACCTTTCTCTGTTTAAAGAACGCCAGGTGGACGGAGTGGTTCTTATTGCTACCATGTTTACCAGAAAGCATAAACAGATGCTGAAGGATTATAAGGTGCCGATCGTGATCCTGGGACAGCATCTGGACGGATACCCATGTATTTATCAGGACGATCATAAAGCAGCTTTTCAGGTCACGGAGAAGCTGTCAGAGAAGGGAAAAAAGTTTGCCTATATCGGCGTTACAGATAAGGACGAGGCAGTTGGTGCCTGCCGGAAAAAAGGTTTTATGGATGCTATCCATAAAGCTAAGCTGGAGGTCGTGCCGGAGAGGATGAAGATAGGAAACTTCACCATGGATTCCGGTTATGAGATGGCGAAGGAGCTTTTTGAGGAGGAGCCTTCCATAGATTCTCTTGTGTGTGCTACGGATACTATGGCGGTGGGAGCCATGACTTATTTGAAGGAGATCGGGCTTCGCATTCCCGAGGATGTTCAGATCGCAGGGATTGGGGATGGAGTTCCGGGTAAGATCGTGGAACCGAAGCTGACAACGGTACATTTTTATTATAAGACCAGCGGAATGGAGGCAGCAGCCATGCTGGCTGATCTCATCGAGAACGATACCGGGATCAGCAAGGAAATAAAAATGGGATGTGAGCTTGTGGAACGGGAATCTCACAGGTAACAGAGAATATCCTCGCAGACAGAGGAAGAAATTATAAGTTATTGTGGAACAGGAGCAGATCTTTTGGGAGAAAAAGACCTGCTTCTTTTTGTGTGCTCATGTGTTATGGCTGGGCAAACACAAAAAAATGCCAGATTTTTCTGTGATTGTCCTGACTGGTTTGTCTGTCTTGCATCTGTCTTATAGAATATTTACAATTTTGAACGAAGAAATTTGTGAGATGTTGCGGATTTACAAATAAGAATGCAGTGGTTATAATACAAGCAAGATATGAGAACGATTCCATATAAGAATGCAAGCAACAACATAAAACAAACCATTGAAAAGTGTTAAAATCATCAAAAAACTTAAAAAAATGGAAAAATCATCGTTCCTTGTATGAATAGATATATGAAATCAATCTCATAAATAAATGAAAAATAATGGATCAGAGATAATAGATCCCGGGAAGCTGAAGAAAGAACAGACAGATCTGATCCGAAGAAAGGGAAAGAAGAAAGAGATGACTGTCCGGGAACAGTAGCAGAAAAGGAGGAAGGACATGGATTACAGAAATACAGCACAGGAAATCTATGATCATGTAGGAAAGAAAGAAAACATCATTTCCGCGGCGCACTGTGCAACAAGGCTTCGTCTGGTCATTGCGGATAATGACAAGGCGGATAAGGAATATGTGGAGAATATCGACGGTGTGAAGGGGGTGTTTTTCGCACAGGGACAGATGCAGATTATCCTGGGAACAGGAGTTGTAAACAAGGTTTATGATGAATTTATCCAGATCGCCGGAATATCAGAGAGCAGTAAGGATGAACTTAAGAAGGTGGCAGCATCCAAGGCCAATCCGGTACAGAGGCTGATCAAGACACTGGGAGATATTTTTGTCCCGATCATCCCGCTATCGTAGCCAGCGGATTCCTGATGGGAATCATGGAAGCCCTGAACTTCATGGTAAACAATGGCTTTCTGAATATTAACACAAACGGTTCCATTTATGTATTTGCACAGCTTTTCAGCAACACAGCGTATACATTTCTGCCGATCCTTATCGCTTACAGTGGTGCGAAGGTATTCGGTGCCAACCTTATCTGGGTGCGGTTATCGGTATGATCATGATTCATCCAAATCTGCAGAATGCCTGGACTGTTGCAACAGAGGGTGTGCAGGCAACGCAGAAGGTATGGTTTGGACTTACTCCATTGACATGGTGGGATATCAGGGACATGTGATCCCGGTTATCATTGCAGTATGGGTACTGGCACAGATCGAGAAAAGACTTCATAAGGTCGTACCTGCAATGTTCGATCTTTTTGTAACACCACTTGTCAGTGTTTTTGTAACCGGTTATCTTACACTTTCCATTATTGGACCGATTTTCGTAGCTGTTGAGAACGGACTTCTGGATGGAATCCAGTGGCTGATCGCACTGCCATTTGGAATCGGAAGCTTTATCATGGGTGCCTTTTATGCACCGACTGTTGTTGCTGGTGTTCATCACATGTACACCATCATTGACCTTGGACAGCTGGCCAAATTCGGCGTTACCTACTGGCTGCCACTTGCATCTGCAGCTAACGTTGCACAGGGTGGTGCAGCTCTTGCTGTAGGCCTGAAATCCAGAAATCAGAAGATCAAATCCATGGCTGTTCCTTCTGCTTTAAGCGCATGCATGGGAATCACAGAGCCGGCAATCTTCGGTGTAAACCTCCGCTTCGGAAAGCCGTTTATCATGGGCTGCCTGGGTGGTGCATGCGGAGCACTTTTTGCCTCCATCACCAGTCTTGGTGCCACAGGAACAGGTGTTACCGGTATCTTTGGAATACTGCTGTGCCTGAATAATCCAGTTGGTTATATCTTGATGTTTGTCATCGCATTCGGTGTGGCTTTTGTGCTTACCTGGATGTTCGGATATAAGGATGAGGTACAGGAAACAGCTGAAAAAAATATTGAAGCAGAGAAAAAATCAGATGCTCCGGCAGAAATTGCCCGGAAGGAAACTTCAGAGACAGGCGTACAGACCCTCTACAGCCCGCTTGAGGGAATTGCGATCCCGCTTTCAAAAGTAAAGGATGCAACCTTTGCATCCGAAGTCCTTGGAAAGGGTGTGGCAGTGATTCCGTCCAAAGGTGAAGTAAAAGCACCCTGTGATGCTACGGTTTCTACAATTTTTGACACAAAGCATGCCATCGGGCTTGCGACAGAAAGTGGTCTGGAGCTGCTGATCCATATCGGCGTTGACACCGTTGAGCTTGGCGGTAAATTCTACACCGCTCATGTAAAGGACGGTGACGTGGTCAAAAAAGGCCAGACACTGATCACCTTTGATATGGATGCTATTAAGGCAGCCGGCTATGATGTGACCACACCGCTGATCGTAACCAATACCGATGATTATGAAGAAGTAAAAATGCTTGCAGAAGGAACAGTAAATAATGGTTCTGAAGTACTGGAGGTTAAATAAATGAGTTCTTTGACCAAGGTCCTTGCGGAGGAAGTTCGAAAAACCGAGGAAACGGCAGCAGTTGCCAGGACGATGCAGACAAATCGTCTGACACATCATCTGATGCCGCCTGTGGGATGGCTCAATGACCCGAACGGATTATGCTGGTACAAGGAAGATATCACGTGTTTTTCCAGTATTCTCCGTTTGAGGCCAACGGTGGACTGAAATTCTGGGGACATTACTCCAGTGAAGATATGATCAGCTGGAGATATGAAGGGGTTCCGCTTCTGCCGGACAGCATTTATGACTGTCATGGTGTTTACTCAGGCTCTGCCATTGCGGAGAAAGATAAGCTTCATCTTTTCTACACAGGAAATATCAAGATGGATGGAGATTATGATTATATTAATAACGGAAGCAGTCCAGCACTCTTCATGTGGAGAGTGCGGACGGCCTTCATTTCGGAACAAAGGAAGTTGCGGTTTCCTGTGAGGATTATCCGGAGAATTACACCTGCCATATTCGTGACCCGAAGGTCTGGAAGGAAGGTGAAGAGTACCGGATGATCCTTGGCGGCCGTCAGAAAAGCGACCAGGGTGCCGTACTTTTTTACAACTCCGAAGATCTGAAAAACTGGAAATTTGACTGTGAGCTTACTACGGAGAAGGCATTCGGATACATGTGGGAGTGCCCTGATTTTTTACTCTTGAGGGACAGGAAGTGCTTTCGGTATCTCCCCAGGGACTGACCAGAGAAGAATTCCGTTTTCAGAACATCTATCAGTCGGGATACTTTATCCTGAAAGATGGAAAGCCGGAGGAAAAAGCTTTCCGGGAATGGGATCACGGCTTTGATTTCTATGCACCCCAGACATTCCAGGATGGAAAGGGCAGACGGATCCTGATCGGCTGGATGGGAATGCCGGATGCAGATGAGGAATATGTGAATCCTACAGCAGAGAGCGAAGGCTGGCAGCATTGCCTGACTGTTCCGCGAGAAGTTACGTATAAAAACGGAATGCTTTATCAGTATCCGGTGGAAGAACTGAACGGGCTGAGAAAGGCTGGCGTTTCTATCAGCGGTTCCGACGTGGAGATTCCGGTAAATGGACCGTTTGATCTGGATGTTCAGGTAAGGGGGGATCAGGCAAGGTAAGCCTTGGGGAAAACCTCTTCTTGGAGTATCAGGACGGAGATGTGAGCTTAACTCTCTCCGAGAAGGCCGGTGCCGGACGAAAAGTACGTAAGGCGCATGTTCCGTCCGGTAGGCTCGAAAGCATCAGAGCTCTTGTTGATACTACAGCTGTGGAAATCTATGTGAATGGCGGAGAGGTTGTTTTCTCTTCCAGATATTATCCGGAAACGCAGGAGCAGGCTGTGAAGGTGGAAACTGCGGAGGTTGATGGAAGCTTTACGCGTTGAAGAATTATGTGATGGAGTAGAGGAGTTTTTTGTCTGGTGATAAGTGGTAACATTTCGTGACTATTCTAAGATAAAAAAATATATAAACTATAGGTACAGAAACCTTACTGATTTTCAGAAGTAAAGAGCTGAATGTCAGTAAGGTTTTTATTTATGTGACAGGATATATAAGTGGCTAGGAAGAGATGTTATAAATTAAGTGCGAATAAATGAAAGATTCTTTAAAATAGATTGTTGGATAAATCAAAAAGGAGAGGTACAAATGATAGTCAAATATGGATATGTTCGAGTAAGCACAAAGGATCAAAATGAAAATAGGCAATTGGAAGCAATAAAACAATTAGAAATATCAAAAAAAAATATTTATGTAGAAAAAATATCGGGGAAAGATTTTAATCGACCAATATATCAAAAACTTGTGAAAAAATTAAGACCAAATGATTTGCTTTATATAAAAAGCATTGATAGATTGGGACGAAACTATGAGGAAATTTTAGAGCAATGGCGCATTCTTACAAAGGAAAAGAAAGTAGATATTGTTGTTCTGGATATGCCACTATTGGATACAAGAAGAGGGAAAGATCTCATAGGAACTTTTTTGAGTGATATTGTTTTGCAGGTATTGTCTTTTGTAGCTGAGAATGAAAGAAGTAATATTAAACAACGTCAGGCAGAAGGAATTGCGGTTGCGAAAGCTAAGGGAGTACGCTTTGGGCGTCCACCGAAACCATTACCTTCTAATTTTTATAAAATATATCAGAAATGGAAAGAAGGAAAAATAACTGGTGTAGTAGCTGCGGATGCTTGTGATATGCCAGTTTCCCACATTTCTATATAAGGCAAGAGCATATGAAAAAAGGGTTTGGGAAAAATAAAAAAA
>ENA-OQIR01001014-OQIR01001014.1-human-gut-metagenome-genome-assembly--contig:-NODE-1014-length-10585-cov-2.417001_pt1 | contig 10585 bp, 14 predicted proteins | sample MGYA00242580_ERZ504745 | MGnify/ENA primary metagenome ERZ504745 (study PRJEB26092, sample SAMD00036214) | human gut metagenome | host: Homo sapiens | study: EMG produced TPA metagenomics assembly of... | reverse complement strand
ACTGGAGTCTTCGAACTCGAAATTCCCGGAATCAATCGGCGGTGATCAGCTCGCTCGAATCCATGTCGAAGTCGGACATGGCAAAACGAGCGGATCGCCGGATCCTCATACGTGTTCATGTAATACGTGTTGGTTTCCCGGAATAGCCACTGGTGAACAGCGTGCGCTGAACTGGCCGTTGCCCATCTTGGACATGCCGTCAACCATTTGCACGGAAACCAGCGTGTGGAACAGACGAGACACATTAGCAGCCTCGTTGTTCTGCTGCGGATAGTGCGTGTTGGTGTAGGCGACGCGTACGAAACGCGACGGCGAACTCACGTCACCGGGAATGCCGTGCATGCTCACACCGGCACCCCATGCGCTCAGTTCCGCCTTGCCCCAAGTGGTCGCTCCGCCATCTCGTTGCTCACACACATGTAGTTGCGCAGGTTTTCCATATGAAAGTCGAAGGTCGGCTGGTTGGTAAGCACGTCCACATCGTCATGATGAATGTGCATGCCGTCAGCCATCTGCTCGACGACGATGCTGCGGGTGCCGTCACCAATGAACCAGTGCAGCAGGGATTCCTGCTGGCCGGGCACGACCTGCGAAACGAGCGTCACATTCTTCAACGCCTCTTCGACTTCGTCGACAGTATCGAAATTGCGCGCCACCCACAGCGGGAATTCGAAAGTGGCGACGTTTTCGGTTCCTTCGACCGGCTCGTGCGCAAAGGAGGCGTACCCAGGGAAGTTCAGTCCGGCAATGGCCAGACCATGCTCGTTGGCGCAGTCGAAATACATGGGGCGGTCGACCATGACCACGCCCACGCCGATCACCGCATTCGGTTCGCTTTTACCTTCGGCCCCATACACATAGTCGTACTGGTAGCCTCGCGGAGTGACCAGAATGGTCTCACCGTAGGAGAAGCTCCAGTCGAGATTACGGCCGAAATACATGTTTCCCTCATCGTCGGAGAAACGAACACCAGTGCACATATGGACTCCCTTCCATGATTTGCCGTGTTTTTCTTGCTTGCGTGTTCATGGTAAACGCCGCTTGCTGGGAAAATCTTAAGTTTTGCCCGTGGAGGAACCTGCTTTGGCTACCTCATCCATAGTATCGTTCTCCTCAATCATGAATTTCGTGTAAAACGTGCCTGCCGCAGTATCCGGGTTATTGGCCAAAAGTTCCTATAAGCGAGAACCTCGGCATCTTCGTTGATTCCTCGAATATGACGATGAATATGACAAAAGCCCTTGGTTTCCAAGGGCTTTCATATGGCTCCTGCGACTGGGCTTGAACCAGTGACCGTCCGATTAACAGTCGGATGCTCTGCCAACTGAGCTACGCAGGAATGCGCTGTGCACAAGACAAAAATGTTACACCAAAACTTGTGGATTGCAAATCTTCGGCGTGTCACATGCGTGTTTCGGCTTGCAAAACGTTTCCATTCGATGCTTTCAGCCCAATCTCACATGGAGATCTTCGTTAATGGCATAGCCGAATCGATTGCGAAATCAGGGCTTGACGGGGCCACTCCAGCCTCTACCAGATTGACTCCCAGCATGGCCACCATGGCGCCATTGTCGGTGCACAGTTTAAGCTGCGGCACGCGTACCTCGACACCATATTCCGCTCCAACCTCCAACAGTTTGGCGCGAAGCTGCGAATTCGCGGAGAAGCCGCCTCCCACAATCAACGTCTTCGAATCGTACTGCTCACAGCCGCGCATCGCCTTCTTGGCGAGCACAGTCGCCACGGAATCCGCCAACGACGCGCACACGTCATCCACGGGAATCTCATTGCCTTGCGCCTGCTGTTCCTCGATCCAACGCGCGACGGCCGTCTTCACACCGGAGAAGCTGAAATCGTACGGATGCTGCTGGCCCGCTTTGCCTTGGGTGAGTCCTTGCGGCACCTTGATGGCGTGCGGGTCACCCAATTGCGCATGACGGTCGATATGAGGACCGCCCGGATATGGGAAGCCCAGCAGGCGGGCGACCTTGTCGAAACATTCGCCGGCCGCATCATCAAGCGTTGTACCGACCACGTCGATATGGCGTGCGACATCCTCGACATGCAGCAGAGACGTGTGCCCGCCGGAAACGATCAACGCAAGCGTGTCTTTGGGGAACGGACCGAACTGCAGTTGTGTGACTGCGATATGCCCAATCACATGTTGATGCCGTAAATCGGCTTGTTCGCCGCCCAGGCAAGCGATTTCGCACCGGACACGCCAACGGCGAGGCAGCCAGCAAGGCCGGGACCCGCGGACACGGCGATCGCATCGACGTCAGACAATGTCATGTTCGCGTCAGCCAACGCCTTGGAAACGCATGGCACGAACGCTTCGGCGTGGGCGCGTGACGCGATTTCAGGAATCACACCTCCGTAACGTGCGTGTTCATCCATGGAGGACGCGACGACGTTGGAGATCAGGGTGCGCCCCTGCACTACCGCGGCCGCGGTCTCGTCGCAGGTGGATTCGATGCCGAGTACGATTGGTTCGCTCATTGCTACTCCGTTTGCTGCTTTGCTTGCTGTTCCGTTTGGTTGTTCTGCTTATTGTTCCGCTGCTGCGAAGCCGACGATCCTCGGCTCAAGATCAAGGCTCATGGTGTATGCGTCGATGCCTTCGGGCTGGTAGTAGCGTTTGCGCAAGCCCATTCTGGCAAAACCGAACCGTTCATACAGTGCCAAGGCAGGAATATTGTCGATGCGCACTTCAAGCAACATGCGTTGCGCCCCCTGCTCGCGCGCCCGCGCAATCAACGCTTCCATCAATGAAGCCGCGATTCCCCGCCGCTGGAACTGCTTGCCGACGCCGATCGTCATGATTTCCGCATCATCACCGTCATACCAGAAACCGGCATAGCCGCGCACGACGGGCTGCTTCGCAGCGAAACCATCTGCACCCGGCCTATCTGCGGCCGCGCAATCCACAATACCGAAATCATCAATATCGAACAGATACGTGCGTGCCGGCGCGTGGAATTCCTGACGGATTGACTGCTCGCTCCACGCTCCCCTGCCGAACAGGTCCGCTTCCAAAGCGGCCATCTGCGGCACAACGATTTCCTCGTCGATATTCATATGGTCAACGATCATGGGCCTGCCGTCACTCCGTACGTTCCGCACCGGCATGGTTGAGCACATGCTTCAACGGGTTCGGCACCGACACGTCCGGCCTGCGCAGATACAACGGTTCGATCGGCTCCGGATTCGCCAAAGCCTGTTGCGAAGTGGCGAAGGCCGCGAAACGTTCCAGTCCGGACGCACCCTCGTCGAGCAGCGCATGGTCGCTCACCATGCCGCCTTCGGGAAGACTTGCCCACGATTGCGCGTATTTCGCCGCTCCATGGCCGATGACATCGACCACATATTCCACGTTTGTATCTGACTGGCGAAGCTGTTCCAGTACCTCGTTGACGCGTCTTGCGATTGATTCGGGATAGTCGATATCCATGTCGATCAGGGTTTTCACATAGCCGCTTTCAACGTTTGCGTCACGGTCTTCGCCTGCGCTGCCGCCGACCTCATAGCCGTTGCCGTCCAGCAATGTGAAATACAGCTGCTTGCGTCGCGCATCGTTCACGGCGAGCGTCAGATGATGGCGGCCGTCACGCTCCGCGTCGCGCACAAGCACCTGCGGGGAAAGCACATTCTGCCCGATAAGCTGCGCACCGGTGGCGAAGGCGAGCGCTTTGGCTGCGACGATTCCTGCGCGTAGTCCGGTGAAGGGTGCTGGTCCGACGCCGACGATGATGCGGTCGATGTTTTTCGGTGTGAGGCCGGCTTGTTCCACGGTTGCGGCGATGTTCGCCTGTAGTTTTTCGACGTGGGTGCGTGAGTCGGTTTCGATGATGGGGTCGTGTCCGACCATGCCGACGGTTGAGCCGTATGAAGTGTCGATCACCAGTGTCTGCATTTTGTGGAAACTCCTTATGCCAAGCTGGGAACTACTGTACAACCGATGCTGGAATCGTGGTTGCTGGCTGTGTTTTAGAGGATTTTAGCGGATGTTGCGTGTGATGTTGAAGGTTTGCCAGGATTTGCCGACGGGGATGAAGGTTACGGTGCGTACGCCGTTGCTGGTGAGTTCGTTGCTGGCCGTATTGGTCGTTGTGTCTGTGCCGTCGGTGTTGAGCGGCCGGTCGATGTGGATTTCGAGGCGTTCCGGTGCGAGTGCGGCAGCCATTTGTTCGCCCCATTCCATGAGGATGATGGTGTTGTCGCTGGGGTCTTCGAGTTCTTCGTCGAGTCCGAGTGATTCGAGTTCGTCGAGTAGTCGTTCGACGGCGTTTTGGCCTGGGGCGTAGGCGTTGCCGCCGAGTCGGTAGGCGTCGACGTGTATGAGGTGGGCGGAGTTGCCGTTGGGGAATTGGCCTTCGAGTTCGCGCGCATGGTGAAGTTGGTGAGACGATGGGTTCGCTGATGTTGAGTCCTGCGCCGAAGCCTTGTGCGAAGGTGGTTTTTCCTGCGCCGAGTGGCCCGGAGAGGAGTATGATGTCTCCTCCGCGGGTGAGGCGTGCGACGTGTTTGCCGAGTTCGCGCATGGCTTCGCCGGTTGCCGCTTCGATGGTGACGGTTTTGGTGGTGTCGCTGGTTGCGTTGGTGATGCTGGTGGTGGCCTCGCTCATGTTAGTTGGTTCGTCCTTTGTTGCTGATCAGTTCGATGGATCGTTCCAGCGCGTAGACCGGGTCCGATCCGTTGGTTTTGCTTTGTTCGTCGGCCCATGCGAGCATTTGGATGCATCGGCTCATGCCGTCGGATGTCCATCCGGGAAGCTGCCTGGTGGCGTTTTTCAGCACCCATGAATTGGTTTTCGCTTCCGCCTCGCTGATGGTGCCGGAGCGTACGGCTGACGCCTTGGCCATGGTGCGTAGTTTCATGGCGAGCGCTCCGATGAGTGCGATTGGCGCGGTGCCTTGTTCGACCGAGGCGCGCATGGCGATGATGGCGTCGCTGTCCGCCCGGAGAGTGCGAGGTCTGCCACGCGGAAGCCGTCTACTTGGGGGTTGGCGGTGAGGTATTGGTTGACGCGTTCCAATGTTATGGGATTGTCGTCGAAGTCGAAGCAGAGTTGGCTTGCCATGGCTGCGAGTTCGCCGGTTTTGTCGCCGAGCACGGCTACGAGTTGTTGTGCGGCCATGGGTTCGATGCGTCGGTTGCGTCGCTCGAAGCATTGTATGGTGAAGTTGAGTTTCGCTTCGGCTTTTTTGAGGTCTGCAACGGTTTCTTTGACGGCTCCGGCTTTGGTGAGTTGGTCGATGAGTCGTTTGCCTTTGATGCCGCCTTCATGCTGGCAGATGACGATGCTGGTTTCGGTTGGATTGTTGACGGCTTGCTTGCAGTAGGAGACCATGGTTTCGCCGAGTTTGTCGTCGGCGTTTTGCAGGTTGGATACGATGACGATTGACTGTTCGGAGAGCAGTGATGGGCTTACCGCTTCGTCGAAGGCGTAATGGTCGGCGTTGGTTGCATCGAGTTCGATAGTTTCCGCGTCGGGATGTTTGCGTTGCGCTTGGTGGCGCAGGTCGCGTACGGCTTGCTCGTTGAGGTACGGGTCGCTCCATAGATGAGGTGGAAGGTCGCTGCGGATGGTTTCGGCATAGTATTCAATCTCGCTGTATCGGTGGACAAGATTCATTTGTTCCATTTCATGGTTTTGAGCGTGTTGTGGGTTCGTTCGCCCCATGCTTTTACGCGTTCGACGGGATTGTGTATGAGTCGTCGGCCTGGCAGGTCTGGTTCTGGTGTTGCGATGCGGAAGAAGAGTGTGCCGGCGAGTCGTGCGACCATGTATCCGACGGCTTCGACGAGGATGATCAGCAGAGCGCCGCCCGCGCCTCCGGTCCATGGAATGGTGGCTTGCTCTCCCGATCCGAGGTTGAGGGCCATGAGTTCCATGACGGCGGTACCCCAGGACGCCAGGTTGGCGAACATGGATCCCATGTTTGGCAGTATCCATGAGATGGCGAGGCTGGCGAGTCCAGCAAGTGTGGAAAAGCCCACGAAGGGTGCGACGACCAGATTGGCCGGAATGGAGTAGACGGGCAGTTCCGCTTCGATGAGCACTTGGATCGGCAGGGTGAACAATTGCGCGGCTATGGTCATGGCCATGGTCTGTGCGATGAACGCCGGCATGATCGGCGTGAGCCATGCGCTTAACGGCCCTGCGAACAGTACGATGCCAAGCACGGCCGCGCATGATAGTGCGAATCCGAAACTGCGTGACATGTGCGGATTGACCATGAGCATGCCCAAAGTGGTCCAGTTGAGGGCGGTCAAAGCCTGTGTTCTTCGCCCGAGGAACAGGAAGCCCGCTCCGGCCAAGCCCATCAGCAGGGCTCGTGACACCGAATCGGAGGGGAACACGCACATCGACAGCATGATGTATGACATGCCGATGGCGATGGCCGTGACGCGTCTCGGCAATAGGAAAAACGAACAGGTGGTACGTATCAGAGTGGCGATAACCGCGAGATGCCCGCCGCTGACCGCCATCAGATGCAGTATGCCCGAACGTTGGAAGGCGTCTTCAAGCAGATTGGCGTATGTGGAATCAATGCCCGTGCCAGTCTTGCCATTGCCGCTGTCTGGTGGAATGTAATCCTGTCCGAGAATGCCTAATGTCAGTCCGGGAACAAGTACTTTTCCTTGGTCGGAAAGCCGTGACGTCTGTTCGAAGACGCCTGCTGCATCATGTCGATCACGCGAAATGCGGGATTGGGTGCCCGTAGGCGTTCCACGGAGGCGATGTCCGTCAGCCATAGCGGCATGGCACCGTATTGCGACACTGCGAGCGTGCCCCGCATCCGGTATTCGTAGCCTTGTTTGAGTGTGCCGCAGTTCGGCCGGTCCGCATAGACGCGCACCCGCATCATGCTTGGCTGCGTGACCTGGCTTGCCGTGATCGTCGAAATCGTCGCATCGATCTGGCAATCGTTCGCACGCCTGTTCGAATTTACTGCGGGAGATGTCGTGTGCACCAGCGTGACAATGTCGCTTTCGCCATTTCTGGCCGCGTACGAGGCCGCATCCCTCCATTGCAATACGTCATAGGTCAACGCGGAAGACGCGCATGCCGTCGCCGCGACCACGCATACGATAATGCCGAAATGCCATGCCGCGACCACCCGCCGTATGCGACCGGCAATCGCAGGATAGACGATCTCATGAACGGCAATCCCAACAATCCCAACAATGCCAGCAATGGCACAGTCAACACTAAAACGAGCGGCAGCATGCCGAGTCTGCCTTCCTGTTCGACGCAGTAGTCGAATCCCGCATGTGTGGCCAGACTCGCAGCCCACCCGCACAGGGCGGCCGGCAGCAGTCGCCAATCCCTGCTCCCCTGCTCCCTATCCCGCCATTCGAACGTGTTTCCTCTCATCGTGCGCACACTTGGTCTCGGAATTTCGTCAGCGTTTTCTCGCCGATGCCTTTGACTTCCAACAATTGGTCGACATTGTCGAAACGGCCGATCTGATTGCGGTAGTCGATGATGCGTTGCGCGGTCACCGGGCCTACGCCTTTCAAGGTTTGCAGTTCGTCGGATCCGGCGGTGTTGATGTTCAGCAGATCGTCAGCCGGATCGGAAGGTTCCGTCGGTTCGGATGTTGGCTCGTTCTGGTCGTTTTGTTCCATGGAAGGCTGCTGGTTTGGTGTTGTTGCCGTGGATGACGTCCCGTCTTTCATGATTTCGTTCGCCTGTGATTGTTCGGATTGCGTGATCTGCGTCTGTTGGAGCGCGCTGTAGTGGATGGCCTGTTGCACAAGCATGGTCAGGCTTGCGCACAGCGCGCACGACAGGGTGAGTATGGCGATGACCGCGTGGATGGGCTGAAAGACGAGTCGTGGACGATCACGTTGGGCCCATCCTGTTCCGTCGACTTGTCGGCAGGTTTGACTCCGGCCAGCTCCCGCAATGAGGGTTTCGCAGGTTCCGACGTTTGTTCACGGGATATTTCAGTCGTTGCAGGTGCCACGATTGCCGCAGATGGTTCGGAGGTTGCGGGAGGGGCATGTTCGCTGCGAACGTTTTGCCTGAGCGTGTTCTTTCCGTGTGTTTTGGGCACGCCAAGTCCACGCAGCCGCTGCGCGGCCTGCGATGTGGTATCGGCCTGCCTGTTCCGCCCGTTTGGCGGGGTAATAGTAATGCCCATGCATCCAAATTGGAGGATGCATGGGCATGCTGTCCAGTCGAAACGGCCCCTGTGGTCGGAGGATGCGAGTTATCCACATGTTCGTCGTGTCGCCTTATGCGGGAAAGGTTCACACCCGGTTGGATACCTTGTCAGCGGCCATTAGTTCCGAAAGTTTTCCGAAACATCATTCCGCGGGAACGATGGAGACGATCTTCGGAGCCTTGACGATGACCTTGCGCGGTTCCTTGCCGCCCAGACGGTCGGCGACGGATTCCAACGCCATCTTCTCAAGTTCCTTCGGGTCGATGTCGGGCGAAACCTCAAGCTTGGCACGGACCTTGCCTTGATCTGCACGACCGCGGTGACGGTGTCCTGTCCGACATAGCGTTCGTCGGCCTTCGGCCATTCGGCGTGCGCCAGCGACTCGCCGTGTCCGAGCTTGTTCCACAGTTCCTCGCAGATGTGCGGGGCGATCGGGGAAAGCATCAGGATCAGCGGTTCGACGGCTGCGCGCGGCACCTCGTCGAGGCTGGTCAAATGGTTGTTGAGCACGATGAGCTTGGCGATGGCCGTGTTCGGACGCATCGCTTCCATTTCCACGGTCACGTCGGCGATCGTGTTGTTCAGCAGCTTCAGCGTCTTCGTGTCGAGGTCGCCATCGGTGACGCGCACTTCGCCGGTGTTCTCGTCGACGACGTTGCGCCACAGGCGCTGCAGGAAACGCATGGATCCGACCACGTTGCGCGTGTTCCACGGGCGGGATTCGGCCAGCGGGCCCATACCCATCTCGTACAGACGGAAAGTGTCGGCACCATAGTTCGCGTACATGTCGTCCGGCGTGATGATGTTCTTCAGGCTCTTGCCCATCTTGCCGAACTCACGGTTGGCGTGTTCGCCGTTCCAAGTGAAGGTCGGCTCGCCGTTGGCATCGGCCGGGCCTTCCACCACTTCGGCGGCTGGGACGTACTGGCCGCGGTCATCGGTGTAGGCGTACGCCTGGATCATGCCCTGGTTGAACAGCTTGTGGAACGGTTTCCGCGGAATCGACGAAACCGAGGTCGAACAGCACCTTGTGCCAGAAACGGGAGTACAGCAAGTGCAACACGGCATGTTCCACACCACCGATGTACAGGTCCACGCCGCCGGACTTGCCGGCGGTTTCATTGTGGTTCGGTCCCATCCAATAGTCGAACTCGCTCTTCTCGACCATGTGTTCGGTATCGGTCGGGTCGAGGTAGCGCATGTAGTACCAGCAGGAGCCGGCCCAGTTCGGCATGGTGTTGGTGTCGCGATAGTAGGTCTTCTTGCCGTCGCCCAAGTCGAGTTCGACCTTCACCCAATCCTCATTGCGGCTCAGCGGAGCTTCAGGATTGGATTCGGCGTCTTCCGGATCGAAGGTCTTCGGACTGTAGTCCGGCACGTCTGGCAGGTTGATCGGCAGCTGGTCGTCCGGCAGCAGGTGCGGAGTGCCATCCTCGCCGTAGACGATCGGGAACGGTTCGCCCCAATAACGCTGGCGGCTGAACAGCCAGTCGCGCAGACGGTAGCTGACCGTGCCCTTGCCGACACCGGCCTCTTCCAGCCATGCGTTCACCTTGTCGATGGCCTCGTCCACGCGCAGGCCGTTGAGACTCAACGCGTCGCCCTTGGCGTGGGTGGCATCCACGGAGGAGTTGATGACAATGCCGTCGTGGGAGACGAACGGCGCCTTGCCTTCATAGTTGGCCAGATCGTCGCCGGATTCGGCCAGCGGCTGCACGGTGTAGATGACCGGCAGGCCGAACTTGACCGCGAATCGTAATCGCGCCGGTCGCCGCCAGGCACGGCCATGATGGCGCCGGTGCCGTAGTCCATGAGCACGTAATCCGCGGTGAACAGCGGCAGCTTGGCTCCGGTGATCGGGTTGGTGGCGTACAGGCCGGTGAACAGGCCGGTCTTCTCGCCAGCCTCGTCGACACGGTCCTTGGCGGTCTTGGATTCCGCAGCCAAGCGATAGGCCTTCACTGCCTCGACCGGAGTGGCATAGCCGCCCTTCCAGTCTTCCGGAGTCTCGGCCGGCCATTCGGCGGGAACGTCTTCGAGCAGGTGATGCTCCGGGGAGACCACGGCGAACGTGGTGCCGAACAGGGTGTCGGGACGGGTGGTGTAGATCTCCATGTCTTTGGCACCGTTCGGGGTTTCGACCTCGAAATGCACGGAAGCGCCGTGGGATTCGCCGATCCAATTGCGCTGCATGAGCTTGACCTTCTCCGGCCAGTCGATGCCATCAAGATCTTCGATCAGACGGTGGCCGTATGCGGTGATGCGCATGGACCATTGGCGCAGCTCGCGCTGGAACACCGGGAAGTTGCCGCGTTCGGACTTGCCTTCGGCGTGACCTCCTCGTTGGCGAGCACTGTGCCAGGCCCGGGCACCAGTCACCGGGGACTTGGAGATGTAGCCAACGGAA
>ENA-OQIR01001013-OQIR01001013.1-human-gut-metagenome-genome-assembly--contig:-NODE-1013-length-10591-cov-2.161984_pt1 | contig 10591 bp, 17 predicted proteins | sample MGYA00242580_ERZ504745 | MGnify/ENA primary metagenome ERZ504745 (study PRJEB26092, sample SAMD00036214) | human gut metagenome | host: Homo sapiens | study: EMG produced TPA metagenomics assembly of... | reverse complement strand
TCCACGGCGGGCCTCGTGCTCCAGGTCCCGGAAGAAGCCTTCGCCGTGTTTTTCAAAAATATCCGGAATTTTCATGCCAGCCCTCTTTTCGATGTAGCCGTCCATATCCACGAATTCCATTTGGGTCATCTGGGAAAGCTTTTTTCCCACCGTGGATTTTCCGCAGCCCATAAAGCCGCAGAGAACGATATTGAGCTTTGTCTGTGCCATGGCGCCGGTCACCCCGGGAAAACGCGGAGCAGCTCCTGCTTTGTCTCTTCGCAGAGAGCCGCGATTTCGTCATAGGTATACTGAGAGCCGTCCCAGATTTTGTGGGAAGCCGCAGCCTGCCATACCAGCATGGAAAGGCCGCCCAGCACCTTGCAGCCACATTCCCTGGCGGTTTTCAAAAGCTTGGTCTCCATGGGGTTGTATACCGCGTCGAACACATACTCCGTGTTCTCTAAAATTTCGCGGCCTACCGGCATTTCATCTATCTGAGGATACATGCCCACAGGGGTGGCGTTGATCAGCAGGTCAATGTGGCCGGAAAGGCAGTCTAAACGGCAGGTTCCGTATCGCCGTTGTGCACATCGTTGCGAAGCGCTCCGGAAAGAGAGGCGGCGTGGCTCAGGCTTTTCCGGCGCACCGCCAGCATCACGAAGCAGCCGGCCATGGTGGCCTCATAGGCGATGGTGCGGGCGACCCCGCCGGTGCCTAAAATCACCACTCGGCCCTTCAGAGGAATCCCAGCTTGCCCTAGGGCGGAAAGAAAGCCGTCCGGGTCTGTGGTGTAGCCCTCCAGACAGCCATTGTTTTTTACGGTATTTACGGACTGGTATAGAGAGGCTTTTTGATCCATTTGCTTTAAAAAGGGAATGATCGCCTGTTTATGGGGAATGGTGATATTAAAGCCATCGAGAGACTTCAGCTCCTGAATTTTTCCGATCAGGTCCTCAGTGGGGATGTCGTAAACGCCGTAGTCAGCGTCGATGTCCCGCATTTCAAAAAGGCGCTTGTGGATAAACGGCGACATGGTGTGGCCGATTGGATGTCCGATTACCGCGTAACGTTTTTGGCTCATAGAATACACCCCTTAAAATTATGTGGATTTTTTTGAAGAAACTGCCGAAGATTTGTAAAATTGGAAATTTGTTATTGACAAAGCCTATTTTTACTAATAAGATGTGGATATAGAGTTTGGCGTGACAGGGGAAATCATCTGTATGATTCGATTGTACACGAAAAAAGCTGATTTGTCCATGTCATGTTCAGGAGAATGATTATTTTTTAGGAGGAATTATAATATGGTATTAGAAAAGGTCAAAGCGATTTTGAGCGAGCAGTTTGATGTGGAAGAGGATTCCATCACTCCCGACACCAACCTTTCTGAGGATTTGGAAGCGGATTCCTTGGATGTTGTGGATCTGCTGATGTCCATTGAGGATGAATTCGAAATCGAGGTTCCCGATGAGGAGATCGAGAACATCAAGACTGTTGACCAGCTGGTAAAATACATCGAAGCTAATATGAAATAAGTTTGCCCCGCTTTTATAATTAAAAACGGCAAATTCAAAAGCCGCCTTGTAGCAGTAGGAACAAGGCGGCTTTTTATTTTTGCGCCGCTTGAAAAAGAGCGTCCCCGCTTTTTCTGCTTCCGGCAGCGGAAGGAGAATATTACGGCGCGGTGGAAAAAACGCGGCGCTGCAATGCTGCGTGAGCTTAGGGAAGCGCCGCCTTTTATCAGGCTCGCTCTCGAACCTCCTGACAGGGAATCAGGGGGAAAAGCGGAGGAGATTTTCCCGGCGCGGCGCTTTTTTTGAATTCTTGTTGAAAATTGGGAAAACATTCTATATAATAAATTTATATGTGTTTCTAAACTATTCTAGTGTTTACAACACGAAAAGGAGAGAATTTCTTTGGGTGATTTTTCATTCTTAATCAACAGTGTGCAGAATATCACCGGGCCTATGGTTGTGATGTGGCTCATCGGCGGTCTTCTGATCTGGCTCGCCATTAAAAAGGATTACGAGCCGGCCTGCTGCTCCCTATGGCTTCGGCGCATCCTGGTAAACCTGCCGGATACCGGCGTGCTGGGGGACAACGGCATTATCCAATGGCTTTACAACGTGGGGATCGGCGCCTCTGAGGCGTTCCCGCTGCTGCTGTTTGTGGGAATCGGCGCTATGATCGATTTTGGCCCCTTGCTTTCCAATCCTAAAATGCTGCTGTTCGGCGGCGCGGCACAGTTCGGTATTTTTATGACCGTCGTCCTGGCGGTGCTCTTAGGCTTCCCGCTGCGGGACGCTATGTCTGCGGGCGTCATCGGCGCGGCGGACGGCCCCACCGCATTATGGTTTCTCAGGTGCTGAACAGTGATTATAAGGGCGCCATCACCGTGGCGGCATACTCATATATGGCTTTGGTGCCGATTATCCACCAATGGCTATCAAGCTGGTCACCACCAAAAAGGAACGGCAGATCCGTATGCCCTATAATCCCAAGTCAGTGTCCAGAACCACAAAGATTTTATTCCCCATTATCGTAACCCTGATCGCCGGACTGATCGCTCCCGACTCCATCGCCCTGGTAGGCTTTTTGATGTTCGGCAATCTGATCCGGGAGTGCGGACGGCTGGAAAACCTGTCTCTGACCGCCCAGGGCCCTCTGGCAAACCTGATCACCATTTTTCTGGGCATCACCATTGCCTTCCAAATGAAGGCGGATCAGTTCTTAACCTGGGGCACCTTGCTGGTCATGGCTCTCGGCCTGTTCGCCTTTGTATTCGATACCATGGGCGGCGTGCTGTTTGCCAAGCTTTTAAACATTTTTCTGCCCAAGGGCAGGAAGATCAACCCCATGGTAGGCGGCGCCGGCATTTCCGCGTTCCCCATGAGCGCCAGGGTGATCCAGAAGATGGCCTTGAAAGAGGACAACCAGAATCACCTGCTGATGCACGCGGTTGGCGCCAATGTGGCCGGACAGATCGGTTCCGTGGTAGCGGGAGGCATTATTCTTTCTCTGGCCCGCACCTTTGGCCTGCTGTAAGGAGGTTAGGACTATGATGTTAATTGACGATGCTATACAATTTTTTAGATACGGCTTTCAACAGCGCCCTGGGCCCGGTGGATTTAGAGGATATTTGGAAATCCCTGCGGCTGATGCTGGAGGGCATGGTTGGCATCTTTGTGGTAATGGTGCTGATCTTTCTGGTAATCTTTATTTTAAGCAGAACCTTTGACCGTAAGAAAGACGACGATACCGATAAAAAGGAGTAATCACACATGGCAGAACAGAAGAAAATGGTAGAAGCCATCACCTCGATGGAGGAGGACTTTGCCAAATGGTACACAGATATCGTAAAGAAAGCGGAGCTGATGGATTATTCCAGCGTGCGGGGCTGCATGATTATCGAGCCTTATGGCTGGGCCATTTGGGAAAATATCCGGGATATTTTAGACCATGAGTTTAAAGAGCTTGGTCACGAAAACGTGGCGATGCCGTTGTTTATCCCCGAGAGCCTGCTTCAAAAGGAAAAGGACCACGTGGAGGGCTTCGCTCCTGAGGTGGCCTGGGTGACCCACGGCGGCGAGGAGGAGCTTCCCGAGAGGCTCTGCGTCCGTCCCACCTCGGAGACGCTGTTCTGCGACCACTACAAAAATATTATTCACTCCTGGCGGGATCTGCCCAAGCTGTATAATCAGTGGTGCTCCGTGGTTCGCTGGGAAAAAACCACGCGCCCCTTCCTCCGCTCCGTGGAGTTTTACTGGCAGGAGGGTCACACCATGCACGCCACCGCCCAGGAGGCGATGGAAGAAACTGAGCGTATGCTCAACGTTTACGCGGATTTTTGTGAAAAGCAGCTTGCTATTCCGGTGGTAAAGGGAAGAAAGACGAAAAAGGAACAGTTCGCCGGCGCGGAAGCCACCTATACCATCGAGGCCCTGATGCATGACGGCAAGGCTCTTCAGTCCGGCACCAGCCACTATTTTGGAGACGGCTTCGCGAGGGCTTTTGAGATCACCTATACAGATAAGGAGAACAAGCCTCAGTATCCCCACCAGACCTCCTGGGGCATGTCTACCCGGATCATCGGCGGAATCATCATGACCCACGGCGACGATAACGGACTGGTTCTGCCTCCCGCTGTGGCGCCGATCCAGGTGATGATTATACCGATTGCCCAGCATAAGCCCGGTGTATTGGAAAAGGCAGAGGAGCTGCGGGCAAGGCTGAAAAAGATCTGCCGGGTCCGGATGGACGACAGCGAGCAGAGTCCGGGCTGGAAGTTCAGCCAGTATGAAATGAAGGGTGTGCCGCTTCGTTTGGAGATCGGCCCTAAGGATATCGAGAAAAATCAGTGTGTGCTGGTGCGCCGGGATAACCGGGAAAAGACCTTTGTCTCTCTGGATGAGCTGGAGGCTAAAATTCCTGAACTGCTGGAGGCCGTTCGCCAGGGAATGTACGATAAGGCGCTGGCCCGCCGGGAGCAGATGACTTACACCGCTGTCAGCTTGGAGGAAATGAAGAAGACCGCCGATGAAAAGCCTGGCTTTATCAAGCCATGTGGTGCGGCGACCAGGCCTGCGAGGAAAAGCTCAAGGAGGAAGCAGGGGTCTCCTCCGCTGTATGCCCTTTGAGCAGGAGCACTTGTCCGATACCTGCGTTTGCTGCGGCAGACCCGCGAAAACTATGGTATATTGGGGCAAGGCGTATTAAAAATAAAAAGTGCCGGCTGACTGCCGGCACTTTTCGCTATATGGCTCTGGACTCCCTTTCAAAAGCGCCTGAATTTTCTCTTAGCATTTTTATCTCTGCGGCGGATTTTTAAAGAACCCTTGGGCCAGCGGCGGCCTTTGTGTGAAGCCCCGCCCATTCTCCGCCGGCGGCCTGCTTTTAGAAAGCTGAGCTAAAATATCATCTGAATGCTCCGGAACCTTTGCGTCAATACTTCCGCGCTGGTGTGCCAGTGAAAACCCCAAAGCCCGGTTTTCCGCTGAGAAAATTCCGGTATGAGAATCCGCTTAAGCCCACAGCCTATTCCAGCGGGCTTTCACCACGCCGGCGAGCCTGCTGAACACATTGGAAACCGCCTGGGGATTCGCCCGGCCGCTGATAAAAATAGCGGTTGGGCCGTCGCGCCGCCGATGATACCAATGCTGCCGGCCTCTTTCGGCCTGCCAATGATCTTGATGCTGTGCTGTTTGCCGCAAACGCGGTTGGAAACGGCCTCGCCCAGTCTCAGGATCAAAGCCGTGACGGCCACCATGCCGGCGGCTTTACAAAGAAATTTAAACATCGCAACTACCTCTTTTTCGTATTATTTTCTGCCTGTTCGGCTTTGCGTTCAGGCTCTGGCTCCAGCCTTTTGAAAGGTCCGATTTCGATCTTTGAACCGGCCATGGGCCTTCGCCTGGAATTTTCTGGAGGGCCTGCCTAAATTTGTCATAGCTTTGGTGCGGCTGGCCTTTTCCGCTCGGCTTTAATTTTATTACTTAAACCCGTTATAAGCCGCCGCTTATATTTTAAACGAAAGACAGCTTATGAAACTGTATACCTATTACTATAATGGATTTTAAAGGTTTGTCAAATACAAAAAAACGGAGGGATGTTTTTGGAAACGCCTTTATACACCGCGTTGACGGATTATCAAAAAAAGAAGTACGCATCCTTTCATACGCCCGGGCATAAAAATACAATAAGTTTTTTGAAATATAATCTATACGATTTGGATTTTACGGAACTGCCGGACACCGACAGCTTATTTGAAGCGGAGGGCTGTATTCTAAAAGCGGAGCAGGCTGCGGCAAAGGCGTTTTCTACACTACTTTGCGTATTATCTGCCGGCGGCTGTACAATGTGTATCCAAGGAATGCTCCGGCTGGCGGCGCCCAGCGGGGGAAAGCTGGTGTGCGGCAGGATCATCCATCGTTCCGCCGTGAATACCATGGCCCTTCTGGGAATCGACCCCGTTTGGGTAATGCCGGAACCGAACGCGGGAGAGGGGCTTGCCGGACGGATTACGCCGGAAGGCGTCCGCAGAGCCTTGGAGAAAAATCCGGAGGCGAAAGGGGTCTACCTTACCAGTCCTGATTATTACGGGGTGATTTGTGATATTCAAGGGATCGCCTGCGTATGTAAGGAATATGGGGTGCCGCTGCTGGTAGACAACGCTCACGGCGCCCATCTGGGCTATTTATCGGAAAACCTTCATCCCATCCATTTGGGAGCCTCTATGGCCGCCTGCTCGGCGCATAAGACGCTGCCGGTGCTGACCGGCGGAGCCTGGCTTCAGATCAACGACAGCGTTATCTGGAGGGAGTAAAGGAAGCTATGAGCCTGTTCGGCTCCACCAGCCCGTCCTATCCGGTGATGGCCTCTCTTGATTTGTGCCGGGCCTGGCTTGAGGAGGAGGGGCAGAAGGCATTTCAAACACTGGAACGCCGGGTTGGGGCGGTGAAGAAGCTGGCGGCGGCAAAGGGCCTCGGTATACCGGAGGGCCTGACAGACCCGGTCCGAATCACCCTTAATACCGCAAAGATTGGCCTGACCGGGCAGAAAGCGGCTCAGGGCTTCCGGGAATGCGGCGTGGAGCCTGAATATGCCGACGACGGCTTTGTGGTGCTGATCCCCTCTCCTTTCAATACAGAGGAGGAGTTCCTAAGGGTCGAGCGGGCGATTGAGTCCATGCCCGTGGGGCTCCTCTTGCCATCGGGCGGCGGATCCCGCCGGTTTCGGGGCAGGCGGTTTCCCCCAGAAAGGCGGTGCTTTCTCCAAGCGAGGAGGTTCCAATGAATCTGGCGGTAGGCAGAATCGCGGCCCGGGCCTCTTGTCCTTGTCCGCCGGGAGTGCCGGTGGTGATGCCGGGCGAGGTGATTTCGGAAAAAGCGGCGGAGTTTCTAATTAGGTATGGCTTTTCTTCGGCAAAAGTGCTAAAATAAAAAGGGAAGGCTTCCTTCCCTTTGAAACAACTAAGATAGGGGGATTTCTCTATGAAGCTAGTACTTGCGATTGTAAGCAATGACGATAGCGCCGCGGTTTCCAGCGCGTTGACCAGAAACGGATTCCAGGTAACCAAATTAGCCACCACAGGCGGCTTTCTCATGGCGGGCAACACCACGTTTTTGACTGGTGTGGAGGATGAACAGGTGGATAAGGTTCTGGAGGTCATTGCGGAGAAAAGCAGTAAGCGGACCCAGATCGTTCCCAGCACCACCACGGCGGATGTGGGGATGTACTCCGCGTTCCCGGTACAGGTCACTGTGGGCGGCGCTACTGTGTTTGTCCTGAACGTTGAGCGGTACGAAAAGGTTTAACGGACGAATCATGGAATATCATTTGTCCCATGCGATGATTTTAGAGGGCCCTGATCCGGAGGCGAATCTGGCTCTGGCAAAGAAGCTGGCCCAGCAGGCGGTCTGTACCGCCGGGGGCCGGCGTCCCTGCGGCGTATGCAGAGATTGTGTGAAGGCCGCGGGCGGCAGCCATCCGGATATCGCCGTTTACGGCGGCAAAGGGGGAAGCCGTTCCTTTCACGTGGAGGAGGTCCGGCAGATCCGGGACTCTGCCGCGGTAATGCCCAACGAGGCCCAGGCCAAGGTTTATATCCTGGATGGAGCCGACCATATGACGGAGCAGGCCCAAAACGCCTTGCTAAAGGTGTTGGAGGAGCCGCCGTCCTACGTGATATTTTTGCTGACCTGCGGGGCGGCGTCCTCACTGCTGCCCACTGTCCGTTCCCGGGCGCAGATTTTCCGCATCCAGAAGGAGGACAATCCTCAGACGGAGGAAAGCGAGGCGTTTTTGCTGGCGGAAAGCATGGCCAAGGCCGTTCCATCCGCCAGAGAGTATGATTTGGTTTCCAAAACGGGAACGCTAACCAAAGATAAGGAGCTTTTCCGCGCCGTGCTGAAAGAATTAGCATTGATTTTTCGAGACGCCTGCGCTTTGGCCGCGGGCGGGGAAAGCCAGGTTACAGCGTCGCAGGCCGCCGGCTACCTTGCCCAGCGGCTCACCCGAAAAAAGCTGATGGCTTTGCTGGAAGCGGTGCTGGAAGCCCAGGCTATGCTGGAAAGGAATGTAAATCAAACCCTTCTCGCCGCCTGGATGTGCGCGAAATTAAAATAACGGAGGTAAGAATGGCGGAAGTAATTGGAGTTCGGTTCAAGGAGGTAGGCAAGGTCTACTATTTTGATCCGAACGGCATTCAAATGAAAAAAGGCGATATGGCCATTGTGGAAACTGCCCGCGGTGTGGAATGCGGCGAGGTCGCGATGGAAAATCGTGAGATAGAGGATAAGGATATCGTTCATCCCCTGAAAAAAATGATTCGCAAGGCTACCCAGGGAGATCTCAAAAAGGTGGAGGAGAACCGGAAAAAGGAACGGCACGCCTTTGAGATTTGCGAAAAGAAAATTCTGGATCACAAGCTGGAAATGAAGCTGGTGGATGTAGAGTACACCTTTGACAACAATAAAATACTGTTTTATTTCACTGCCGACGGCGGGTGGATTTCCGGGAGCTGGTGAAGGATTTGGCTTCTGTGTTCCGCACCAGGATCGAGCTGAGACAGATCGGCGTGCGGGACGAGGCGAAAATGATGGGCGGCCTGGGAATCTGCGGCAGGCCTTTCTGCTGCACCTCTTTTTTAGGAGAGTTTCAGCCGGTATCCATTAAAATGGCGAAGGAGCAAGGGCTTTCCCTGAATCCGGTAAAGATTTCCGGAACATGCGGCAGATTGATGTGCTGCCTGAAATATGAGCAGGCGGCCTATTCTGATCTGCTGAGAACCACGCCGAAAAACGGCGCGGTGGTAAATACCCCGGAGGGCCGGGGCGTGGTGGTGGATGTGAACCTTCTCACCGGGATGCTGAAGGTGAGGATGGATCGGGCGCCGGAGGCTGCGCCGATGTCCTTCCATGCCAAGCAGGTCAAGGTTATCAAGGATTCTCAGATCAAGGTGGCGAAAGAGGAAGTGGAGAAGCTGAAGGATCTGGAGGGTTAGTAACAGATTTTTCAACAGGATTTACAAAAAAAAGTAGTTGCTTTTTTAGAATCACATGATACAATAGAGATGATAAAAAGAAGGAGGTGTCTCTTTTATGGCATACAAGATTTCTGATGAATGTATTTCCTGCGGCGCGTGCGAGGCTGGCTGCCCGGTAAACGCAATTTCCGAGGGCGACGGCAAATACGTAATCGACGCCGATACCTGCATCGATTGTGGCGCTTGCGCGGATGCTTGCCCGGTGGGCGCTCCCCAGGCGGAATAATTAGGTACATGAAGAAAAAGGCGAGGCGGGTTTGCCCCGCCTTTTTTCTATCGGAAAGGGGGAGCGAAAGATGTTTCGCTGGGGCGAGCATTTGGAAGCGCTGGGCAACGGCGTTTCCGTTTTGGTCAACGAAACCCACCATTTCGGAACCGACACCATCCTTTTGGCGGACTTTTGCCTCCCGGTGAAAGGGAAGCAGGCGGTGGAGCTGGGAGCGGGATGCGGGGCGATTTCCATGATCTGGCTTAGAGAACAGCCTCCCGCCCACATTACCGCAGTGGAAATTCAGGAGGAAGCCGTGGACCTGCTGCGCCGCACGGTAAAATATAATGAAAAAGAGGAGCTGGTGACGGTGCTCCGGGAGGATCTGCGGCAGCTGCAAGGGAAGCTGCCGATGGGCGCCATGGACTTGGTGGCCTGTAACCCGCCCTATAAAACCGTGGGAGCAGGTTTGGTCAATGCGGAGGAGGGAAAAGGATTGCCAGGCATGAGTGGCCTGCACCATCGAGGATGTGTGTCTCAGCGCTGCGGGGCTGCTGAAATACGGCGGAAGCCTATGCCTCTGCCACCGGGTTGAGCGGATGTGCGACGTGATAGAGGCCATGCGGGAAGCGGGTCTGGAGCCGAAGCGGATGCGGCTTGTTCAGCAGAGGGCGGAAAAGCCTGCTAAGCTGTTTCTTTTAGAGGGCAAAAAGGGCGGAAGGCCCGGGCTTGTGATAGAGCCGGTTTTGCTGATCGAGGATGAAACAGGAGCTTACAGCGGCGAGATGAAGCGGATTTACGGCAGCTACCGAAACGAGCAGGAATGAATTGCGCAAAGGATCTCGCAGGAGGGCACCGCCGTCAGAAAAGCGAAGCGGCACGGTATGAGAGGCGCGGCGGAATTGGCAGTACGAAATTAACAGCGCGGGTCTGCCCGCTGTTTTCAAGGATAGCCGCCGCTTTGCGCTGACGGAACAAGGATCATGCCCTGGGCTGCGGCGGTTTGGATTTTTCACAGCGGGAGCTGGAATGGGCTTCCTTGAAAGGAAGCAAATACACAAAAGGCCGGACGCGGCCTTTACCGGAGGAAGAAAATGAGCGGAATACTAACGGTAGTGGGAACGCCCCTTGGGAATTTGGGGGACATGTCTCCCAGAGCGGTGGAAGCCCTGCGCCAAGCGGACTTTATTGCGGCGGAGGATACCAGGGTGACGCTGAAGCTGCTGAATCATTTTGAAATCAAAAAGCCCATGATCAGCTATTTTGAGCACAACCGGAAATTTCACGGAGAGCTGATCTGCCAAAAAATAGAGGCCGGGGAGAACTGCGCGCTGGTTTCCGACGCGGGAATGCCCGCG
>ENA-OQIR01001010-OQIR01001010.1-human-gut-metagenome-genome-assembly--contig:-NODE-1010-length-10605-cov-1.982249_pt1 | contig 10605 bp, 22 predicted proteins | sample MGYA00242580_ERZ504745 | MGnify/ENA primary metagenome ERZ504745 (study PRJEB26092, sample SAMD00036214) | human gut metagenome | host: Homo sapiens | study: EMG produced TPA metagenomics assembly of... | reverse complement strand
CTGATCTAAGCCTGTTTCTTAACATTTTACCTATAAATTCATTAAAACAAGTTTAAATCATTATGGAAAACGAAAACAAAAATCAGCTTCAGATAGAATTAAAAGAAGAAGTGGCACAGGAACTTATGCGAATCTTGCAATTATTACTCATTCAAGCTCTGAATTTATTCTTGACTTTGTACGTGTAATGCCGGGTTTGCCGAAAGCAGGTGTTCAATCTCGTATTGTAATGACTCCGGAACATGCAAAGCGTCTGATGTTTGCATTGCAGGACAATGTGACTAAGTATGAGCAGAATTTTGGTCAGATTCGGATGCCGGAACAGCAGGCACAAGGCGGAAAACTTTCGTTCCACCGTTGAGTGATTTCAAAGGAGAGGCTTAAAAAAATATAAATAGAGGACTCAAGAGGCTCATTTTCCCGTTTTTTTCGGGGAATTGAGCTTTTTTCTTTTTAAAAACAGTTTGTCTATTAAAAAGTTATTTGTAATTTTGCAGCCCGAAATGTAGTATTTCGACAAGGATTGTAGAAACAATAAGAAACAAATATATAACAATTAAAAATCAAACAAAATGCCTACTATTCAACAGTTAGTAAGAAAAGGAAGAACGGTTTTGGTTGAGAAGAGTAAATCACCTGCATTGGACTCATGCCCTCAGAGACGTGGCGTTTGTGTACGTGTTTATACTACAACTCCGAAAAAGCCGAACTCAGCAATGCGTAAAGTTGCTCGTGTGCGTTTGACAAACTCTAAGGAAGTGAACTCTTACATTCCGGGAGAAGGACATAACTTGCAGGAACACTCAATCGTATTGGTTCGTGGTGGTCGTGTGAAAGACCTTCCAGGTGTACGTTATCATATTGTTCGTGGAACATTGGATACAGCAGGTGTTGCTGGTCGTACACAGAGACGTTCTAAATATGGTGCTAAGCGCCCGAAACCAGGACAGGCTCCAGCAGGAAAGGGTAAGAAATAATTCGTAGCTGAGTACAATCCTTAGTAAAAAACTTTATTAATTCGTTTTGGTTTGTTGGAAAAGCTTTAAGGTTGAGTAAATGCTTCAGAGGAGGCGTTGAAGAAAACAGAGATGCAGCCCCAAACTAAACATTATTATCAAACAAAATGAGAAAAGCAAAACCAAAAAAACGTGTGATCCTTCCGGATCCAGTATTTAATGATCAGAAGGTTTCTAAATTCGTAAACCATCTGATGTATGATGGAAAGAAGAATACTTCTTACGAAATCTTCTACAATGCATTGAAGACAGTTGAAACAAAACTCCCAGGTGAAGAAACTTCAGCTTTGGAAGTTTGGAAAAAAGCTCTAGATAATGTAACTCCGCAGCTGGAAGTTAAGTCTCGCCGTATTGGTGGTGCAACTTTCCAGGTTCCTACAGAAATTCGTCCTGACCGTAAAGAGTCAATCTCTATGAAGAATTTGATTGCTTTTGCCCGTAAACGTGGTGGCAAATCAATGGCTGATAAATTGGCAGCTGAAATTCTTGATGCATATAACGAGCAGGGTGGTGCTTTCAAACGTAAAGAAGATATGCACCGTATGGCTGAAGCTAACCGTGCTTTTGCTCACTTCAGATTCTAAATCAAGTATTAATTTTAACTAGGAAATAAAATGGCTAAACATGATTTGCATTTGACCCGTAACATCGGTATCATGGCGCACATCGATGCTGGTAAGACAACTACTTCTGAACGTATCTTGTTTTACACTGGTCTGACTCACAAAATTGGTGAGGTGCACGATGGTGCTGCTACTATGGACTGGATGGAGCAGGAGCAGGAACGTGGTATCACTATTACTTCAGCTGCTACCACTACTTACTGGAACTATGCAGGTAATAAGTATAAAATTAACTTGATTGACACTCCGGGACACGTAGACTTTACTGCTGAGGTTGAACGTTCATTGCGTGTATTGGATGGCGCTGTTGCTGCATATTGTGCAGTTGGTGGTGTTGAACCGCAGTCTGAAACTGTATGGCGTCAGGCTGATAAGTATAATGTTCCTCGTATCGGTTACGTTAATAAAATGGACCGTTCTGGTGCAGACTTCTTTGAAGTTGTACGTCAGATGAAGGATGTTTTAGGTGCTAATCCATGTCCGGTAGTTATCCCTATTGGTTCTGAAGAAAACTTTAAGGGTGTAGTTGACTTGGTTAAGATGAAGCTATCTTGTGGCACGATGAAACAATGGGTGCTGATTATGATGTAGAAGAAATTCCTGCAAACTTGGTTGATGAAGCACAGGAATGGAGAGACAAGATGCTTGAAAAGGTTGCTGAGTTCGACGAAGCTTTGATGGAAAAGTATTTTGATGATCCTTCTACTATTACAGAGGAAGAAATCATGCGTGCATTGCGTGCCGGAACATTGAAGATGGAAATCGTTCCAATGCTGTGTGGCTCTTCATTCAAGAATAAGGGTGTACAGACTTTGCTGGATTATGTATGTGCTTTCTTGCCTTCTCCATTGGATACTCCAAATATTATTGGTACTAACCCATCTACTGGAGCTGAAGAAGATCGTAAGCCAGATGAAGATGAAAAGACTTCTGCTTTGGCGTTCAAGATTGCTACTGACCCATATGTAGGTCGTCTGACTTTCTTCCGTGTATATTCTGGTAAGGTTGAAGCAGGTTCTTATATCTTCAACTCTCGTTCAGGAAAGAAAGAACGCGTTTCACGTTTGTTCCAGATGCACTCAAATAACAGAATCCTGTTGAAGTAATTAGTGCTGGTGATATTGGTGCTGGTGTAGGTTTCAAGGATATTCGTACTGGTGATACATTGTGTGATGAAACAGCTCCGATCGTTCTTGAATCTATGGACTTCCCAGAACCTGTAATCGGTATCGCAGTAGAGCCTAAGACTCAGAAAGACTTGGATAAATTGTCTAACGGTTTGGCTAAGTTGGCTGAAGAAGACCCGACATTTACAGTAAAAACTGATGAACAGACAGGTCAGACAGTTATCTCTGGTATGGGTGAGCTTCACTTGGATATCATTATCGATCGTTTGAAACGTGAATTCAAAGTAGAATGTAACCAGGGTCGTCCTCAGGTTAACTACAAGGAAGCTATTACTAAGACTGTTGAATTGCGTGAAGTTTATAAGAAGCAGTCTGGTGGTCGTGGTAAGTTTGCTGATATCATTGTGACAATCGGTCCGGTTGATGAAGACTTCAAACAAGGTGGATTGCAATTTATCGATGAAGTTAAAGGTGGTAATGTGCCTAAGGAATTTATCCCTTCTGTACAGAAAGGTTTCCAGACTGCTATGAAGAATGGTGTGTTGGCAGGATTCCCTCTTGACTCATTGAAGGTTGTATTGAAAGATGGTTCATTCCACCCGGTTGACTCTGACCAGTTGTCTTTCGAAATCTGTGCTATTCAGGCTTATAAGAATGCTTGCGCTAAGGCAGGTCCTGTATTAATGGAACCTATCATGAAGTTGGAAGTTGTTACTCCTGAAGAAAACATGGGTGACGTTATCGGTGACTTGAATAAGCGTCGTGGTCAGGTTGAAGGAATGGAACTAGCCGTTCTGGTGCTCGTATCGTGAAGGCTATGGTTCCGCTGGCAGAAATGTTTGGTTACGTAACAGCTTTGCGTACTATCACTTCTGGTCGTGCAACTTCTTCAATGACTTATGATCACCATGCTCAGGTATCAAGCTCTATCGCTAAGACTGTATTGGAAGAAGTTAAAGGTCGCGTAGATTTGGTATAATCAGAAATAACTTGAAGCTGATGAGGCTAGCGAATGACTCTTAGCCCTCATGCTTCACCTTAAAAATAATAATTAATTAACTATTACTAATGAGTCAGAAAATTAGAATTAAACTGAAATCTTACGATCACAATTTGGTAGACAAGTCTGCTGAGAAGATTGTGAGAACTGTGAAGGCTACAGGCGCTATTGTTAGCGGTCCTATTCCATTGCCAACTCACAAACGTGTGTTTACTGTAAACCGTTCAACTTTTGTTAATAAAAAGTCTCGTGAACAGTTTGAATTGTCTTCTTATAAAAGACTGATCGACATCTATAGCTCAACTGCTAAGACAGTAGATGCTTTGATGAAATTGGAATTACCAAGTGGAGTAGAAGTAGAAATTAAAGTTTAATAAATTTAAAAATTAACTGAAATGCCAGGATTATTAGGAAAGAAAATCGGAATGACATCCGTTTTCAGTGCTGATGGTAAAAATGTACCATGCACTGTTATCGAAGCTGGTCCTTGTGTAGTTACTCAGATTAAGAGTGTAGAAAAAGATGGCTATGCAGCTGTTCAGGTAGGTTTCCAAGACAAGAAGGAAAAGCATACTACAAAACCGTTGATGGGTCACTTTAAGAAAGCTGGAGTAACTCCAAAGAGACACTTGGCCGAGTTCAAAGATTTCTCAGAAGAATTGAATTTAGGTGATACTATCACTGTAGAATTGTTTAACGATGCTAGCTATGTAGACGTAATCGGTACTTCTAAAGGTAAAGGTTTCCAGGGTGTTGTTAAACGTCACGGATTTGGTGGTGTAGGTCAGACTACTCACGGTCAGCACAACCGTGCTCGTAAGCCGGGTTCTATCGGTGCTTGTTCTTACCCTGCAAAAGTATTCAAAGGAATGCGCATGGGTGGTCAAATGGGTGGTGACAGAGTAACTACTCACAACTTACAGGTATTAAAGGTAATTCCTGAACACAACTTGCTTTTGATCAAAGGTTCTGTTCCGGGTTGCAAAGGTTCAATCGTAATAATTGAGAAATAATGGAAGTTAACGTATTAAATATTAAGGGTGAAGATACCGGAAGAAAGGTTGCTTTGAATGAAGCTATCTTCGGAATCACTCCGAATGATCACGCTATCTATCTGGACGTAAAACAGTACATGGCTAATCAGCGCCAGGGAACTCATAAGTCTAAAGAAAGAAGCGAAATCAGTGGTTCTACTCGTAAATTAGGTCGTCAGAAAGGTGGAGGTGGTGCACGTCGTGGTGATATCAACTCTCCATTGTTGGTTGGTGGTGCTCGTGTATTTGGTCCAAAGCCACGTGATTATTGGTTCAAATTGAACAAGAAAGTAAAGACTTTGGCTCGTAAGTCTGCTTTGGCATATAAGGCTCAGGCTAACAATATCGTAGTAGTAGAAGACTTCACTTTTGAAGCTCCTAAGACTAAAGAATTCGTAAATGTTGTGAATAATCTTAAAGTAGCTGGTAAAAAGCTGCTTATGGTTTTGCCGGAAGCAAATAAAAACGTATATTTGTCTGCTCGTAACTTAGAGCGTACAAATCTTGCAATTGCTTCTGCGCTGAATACTTACTCAGTATTGAACGCAGAAACTCTTGTTGTTACAGAGAGCGCATTGAAAGCTATCGAGGAAACCTTAGTTAAATAATTAAAGGAGGCTGAAGTAATATGGGAATGATTATTAAACCGTTGGTTACAGAAAAAATGACGGCAATATCTGAAAAGTTCAACCGCTTTGGATTTATTGTTCGTCCTGAAGCTAACAAATTAGAAATTAAGAGCGAAATCGAGGCTTTGTATAACGTAACTGTTGTTGATGTGAATACTATCCGTTACGCAGGAAAGAACAAGAGCCGTTATACTAAATCAGGTCTTATCAATGGACGTACTAATGCTTATAAAAAAGCTATCGTTACATTGAAAGAAGGTGATACTATTGATTTTTATAGCAATATTTAAATAAAAGATGGCAGTACGTAAATTTAAGCCACAACACCGGGGCAGAGACACAAAATTATTGGTACTTTTGAAGAAATTACTGCATCGGTACCAGAAAAATCTCTTGTATATGGAAAGCGTTCTACTGGTGGTCGTAACCATGTAGGTAAAATGACAATGCGCTATATCGGTGGCGGTCATAAGAGAAAATTCCGTATTATTGATTTCAAGAGAAATAAAGACGGTGTTCCAGCAGTTGTTAAAACAATTGAATACGATCCGAACCGTTCCGCTCGTATCGCTTTGTTGTTTTATGCTGATGGTGAAAAAAGATATATTATTGCTCCTAATGGATTGCAAGTTGGTAGCACTTTGATGTCTGGAGCGAATGCGGCGCCTGAGATTGGTAACGCACTTCCTCTCGAAAACATCCCTGTCGGTACTGTAATTCATAACATTGAGTTGCGTCCAGGACAAGGTGCTGCATTGGTAAGATCGGCTGGTAATTTTGCTCAGTTGACTTCTCGTGAAGGTAAATACTGTGTAATCAAGTTGCCTTCAGGTGAAGTAAGACAAATCTTAAGTGCTTGTAAAGCTACAGTTGGTAGTGTTGGTAATTCAGACCATGCTTTGGAAGCTTCAGGTAAGGCTGGACGTTCTCGTTGGTTAGGTCGTCGTCCTCACAACCGTGGTGTTGTTATGAACCCTGTTGATCACCCGATGGGTGGTGGTGAAGGACGTCAGTCAGGAGGTCACCCAAGATCACGTACAGGCTTGTATGCTAAGGGCTTGAAGACAAGAGCACCTAAGAAACAGTCTTCTAAGTATATTATTGAAAGAAGAAAATAATAACAACTGATTAATTGAGTATTTATGAGTCGTTCATTAAAAAAAGGTCCATATATTAATGTAAAACTGGAAAACAAAGTGCTCGCTATGAATGAAAGCGGCAAGAAGTCAGTTGTTAAAACATGGGCTAGAGCTTCAATGATTTCGCCTGATTTTGTAGGGCATACAATTGCAGTTCATAACGGAAATAAATTTATTCCTGTTTACGTTACTGAAAACATGGTTGGTCATAAGTTGGGAGAGTTTGCTCCAACTCGTACTTTCCGTGGTCATGCAGGTAACAAGAAAAAATAACAGGACACACTTATTGAAATAATAAAGTAATAAATAATGGGAGCAAGAAAAAAAAATATCGGCTGAAAAAAGAAAAGAAGCCTTAAGACCATGTATTTTGCAAAATTGCAAAATGTGCCTACTTCTCCGCGTAAAATGCGTCTCGTCGCTGATATGATTCGCGGTATGGAGGTTAATAGAGCACTTGGTGTATTGAAGTTTTCTTCTAAGGAAGCTTCTGCAAGAGTGGAAAAACTGTTGCGCTCTGCTATTGCTAACTGGGAACAGAAAAACGAACGCAAAGCTGAAGATGGTGAACTTTTTGTAACTAAGATTTTTGTTGACGGAGGAGCAACTCTGAAAAGAATGAGACCGGCTCCACAGGGTAGAGGTTACAGAATTCGTAAACGTTCAAACCATGTGACTTTGTTCGTTGATTCTAAGAATACTAATGATAAAATTAAGAGTAGATGGGACAGAAAGTTAATCCGATAAGCAACCGTTTAGGAATTATCAGAGGATGGGATTCTAATTGGTACGGTGGCAAGAATTATGGTGATGCTTTATTGGAAGACAGCAAAATTCGTAAATATCTGAATGCCAGACTTGCAAAAGCCAGCGTTTCAAGAATCGTAATTGAACGTACTCTGAAGTTGGTGACAATTACTGTATGTACTGCTCGCCCAGGTATTATCATTGGTAAAGGTGGTCAGGAAGTTGATAAGTTGAAAGAAGAGTTGAAGAAGATCACCGATAAGGATATCCAGATTAATATCTTCGAAGTGAAGAAACCCGAACTCGACGCTGTGATTGTTGCTAATAATATCGCTCGCCAGGTTGAAGGTAAGATTGCTTACCGCCGCGCTATTAAAATGGCTATTGCCAATACAATGCGTATGGGAGCTGAAGGTATCAAGGTACTGATTTCAGGTCGTTTGAATGGTGCTGAATGGCACGTTCTGAAATGTATAAGGAAGGTCGTACTCCGTTGCATACTTTCCGTGCAGATATTGACTATTGTCATGCTGAAGCTTTGACAAAGTTGGTTTGCTGGGTATCAAAGTATGGATTTGCCGTGGTGAAGTTTATGGTAAACGTGAGTTAGCTCCTAACTTCACTCAGAGCAAGGAAAACAACCGTGGTGGAAACGGTAATAATGGAGGAAAGAACTTCCGTAGAAAGAAAAACAACAATCGCTAACGAATTTGAATTTTAGGAATTATGTTACAACCGAAAAAGACAAAATTCAGAAGACAGCAGAAAGGTAGCGCTAAAGGTAATGCCCAGAGAGGACACCAGTTGGCTTTCGGTACATTTGGAATCAAGTCATTACAGACTAAGTGGATTACTGGACGTCAGATTGAAGCAGCTCGTATTGCTGTAACAAGATATATGCAGCGTCAGGGTCAGATTTGGATCCGTATTTTCCCGGACAAACCTATTACTCGTAAACCTGCTGATGTACGTATGGGTAAAGGTAAAGGTTCTCCCGAAGGATTTGTAGCTCCTGTAACTCCGGGTCGTATTTTGATCGAAGTAGAAGGAGTTTCTTTTGATGTAGCTAAAGAAGCTTTGCGCCTTGCAGCACAGAAACTTCCTGTTACAACTAAGTTTATTGTTAGACGTGATTACGACGCAAGTCAAAATGCTTAATTGATATGAAGATTGCAGAAATTAGAGAAATAGCTACCAACGAATTGGCAGAAAGAATTCAGACTGAAGTTGCCAATTACAATCAAATGGTTTTAAATCATTCGATCTCTCCGCTGGAAAATCCTGCACAGATTAAGAAATTACGCAGAACAATTGCGCGTATGAAAGCAGAATTGCGTCAGAGAGAACTTAACAAATAATAATGGTCCTCATGGAAGCTAGAAATTTAAGAAAAGAAAGAACTGGTGTTGTAGTTAGCAATAAAATGGATAAGACCATTACTGTTGCTGCTAAGTTTAAGGAAAAACACCCTATTTATGGTAAGTTCGTTTCTAAAACGAAGAAATACCATGCTCATGACGAAAAGAATGAATGCCAGATTGGCGATACTGTTCGCATCATGGAAACTCGTCCTTTGAGCAAAACTAAGAGATGGAGATTGGTTGAAATAATTGAAAGAGCTAAGTAATTATGATACAAGCAGAATCCAGACTTACAGTATGTGACAACAGTGGTGCTAAAGAAGCTCTTTGTATCCGCGTATTAGGCGGTACGAAGAGACGTTACGCTTCTGTAGGGGATGTCATTGTAGTTTCTATCAAGAGTGTAATCCCCTCTAGTGATGTTAAAAAAGGTGCAGTATCAAAGGCTTTGATTGTACGTACAAAGAAAGAAATCCGTCGTCCTGATGGTTCTTATATACGTTTTGATGATAATGCTTGCGTGTTGTTGAATAATGCAGGTGAAATTAGAGGTAGTCGTATTTTCGGTCCTGTAGCAAGAGAACTTCGTGCTACAAACATGAAGTTGTGTCACTTGCGCCTGAGGTACTTTAATTTGTAAAAGATTTAAGTAATGAGTAAATTACATATTAAAAAAGGCGATACAGTTTACGTAAATGCTGGCGAAGATAAGGGCAAAACTGGTCGTGTATTGAAGGTTCTTGTTAAAGAAGGACGTGCATTTGTAGAAGGTATCAATATGGTATCTAAAAGCACAAACCGAATGCTAAGAATCCGCAAGGTGGTATCGTGAAGCAGGAAGCTTCTATCCACATTTCAAACTTGAACCCGGTTGATCCAAAAACTGGTAAAGCAACGCGTATTGGGAGAAAAAAGAGTTCGGAAGGAACTTTAGTGCGTTATTCTAAAAATCAGGAGAGGAGATTAAATAATGAGTAATACTGCTAGCCTTAAGAAAGAATATGCAGAGCGTATAGCACCTGCATTGAAATCACAGTTCCAGTATTCTTCTACAATGCAGGTACCGTACTTAAGAAGATTGTTATCAATCAAGGGTTAGGTATGGCTGTTGCTGATAAGAAGATTATCGAAGTTGCAATCAATGAAATGACAGCTATCACAGGTCAGAAAGCTGTAGCTACCATTCTCGTAAAGATATCGCAAACTTTAAGTTGCGTAAAAAATGCCGATTGGTGTTATGGTAACTTTACGTCGTGAAAGAATGTACGAATTCCTTGAAAAATTGGTTCGTGTAGCTCTTCCTCGTATTCGTGACTTCAAAGGTATCGAAAGTAAGTTTGATGGTAAAGGTAACTATACCCTTGGTATTCAGGAACAAATCATTTTCCCTGAAATAAATATCGATAGTATTACAAGAATTCTCGGAATGAATATTACCTTTGTAACCTCTGCGGAAACAGATGAAGAAGGTTATGCTTTGCTGAAGGAATTCGGTTTACCTTTTAAAAACGCTAAAAAAGACTAATAGATATGGCAAAGGAATCAATGAAAGCACGTGAAGTAAAACGTGCTAAATTAGTAGCCAAATACGCCGAGAAAAGAGCTGCTTTGAAGCAAATCGTAAGAACAGGTGATCCTGCTGATGCTTTCGAAGCTGCACAGAAGTTGCAAGAGTTGCCAAAGAATTCTAATCCAATTCGTATGCACAACCGTTGCAAACTGACTGGTCGTCCTAAAGGTTATATTCGTCAGTTCGGAATTTCGAGAATTCAATTCCGTGAGATGCATCTAACGGACTGATCCCAGGCGTAAAAAAGCAAGCTGGTAATTATTGTTTAAATATTGTCAGGGTAGTCCTGATTAATTTAATTTATTTTTTATATGACTGATCCAATAGCAGATTATTTAACGAGGTTGCGGAACGCAATT
>ENA-OQIR01001007-OQIR01001007.1-human-gut-metagenome-genome-assembly--contig:-NODE-1007-length-10642-cov-2.084356_pt1 | contig 10642 bp, 13 predicted proteins | sample MGYA00242580_ERZ504745 | MGnify/ENA primary metagenome ERZ504745 (study PRJEB26092, sample SAMD00036214) | human gut metagenome | host: Homo sapiens | study: EMG produced TPA metagenomics assembly of... | reverse complement strand
GGATGGTATCGCATTATTCTTGGTATTTTTGTGATTTTATTTTTCTATATATTATAAGAGGTAAGTATGAATAGATTTGATTTGCATATGCATTCTTGTTATTCGAGCGATGGACAATTCACACCAAAAGAATTGATTGAAATTGCTCAAAAAAAAGGTTTAAAGACCATTGCGCTTAGTGATCATGATTGTATTAGTGGTGTAAAGGAAATGATTCGCTTAGGAAATGAAGTTGGAATTGAAGTGATTCCAGCTATTGAGTGTTCAACAAGCATTGGATATACAGACGTGCATTTACTTGGTTATGGTATTGATTTAGATAATGATTATTTTCAAAATTTATTAGAAAAAACGCAAGTAAAGTCTAGAAATGCATTTTCAACTCGTTGTGATCGTTTACGTGCAAAATATGGGGTTGAAATTGATGAAGAGGCGATATTAAAAGAGGCAAATGGTAAAAACCCTTGGTTTGTGATGTGTACACATATGTTTAATGATCCTCGTTATCAAGCTATTCCAGATTTTAAGGATTATATTCCGGGTGGTAAAAGAAGTGATCCGGCGCCTGTGAATTTCTTTTGGGATAAATGTCAATATGGTTCGGATTTATTTGTATATGTGCCAATGCCTGATTTTTTAGAGTCGGTTCAAAAGATTCATGAGGCTGGTGGACTAGCCATTGTTGCACATCCGTTTACTACTTTTATAAAACGATGAGATGTTGAAAATTTTATTGGAATCTGGTGTGGATGGTATTGAAGCCTATAGTAATTATCATACGCCAGAACAGAATGTATATTATGAAAATCTTGCCAAAGAACATCATTTATTGATTACTTGTGGAAGTGACTTTCATGGGGAGAAAAAGCCAAGTATTCAAATGGGTGAGTATGGTTTAGAAAAAGATGGTTCGGTTTGGCTAGAACGATTTAAGGAAAAACTAAAGGCAGCTAGATGATCTAGCTGCCTATATTGTCAATAAGAATGTAAATAGAATGCAATAGCTTAATAAATTGTTTGAACGACTTGCTCTAAATAGGGATTGGTGTCCCATTTCTGTAATGGCACAAAATTTATCTACAGCTTGAATGATCCATCCAACACTTGTGTTTGGATGACTTGTCTTTAGTGGCCACATGTGATGTAAAATGGCATCATCAATGGTTGGATTGGTTATTGTAATATTTTTTGCGTTTTCTAGAGCGATGATTGGATGAATCTTGGCGTGATTTCCTTCTAAGGGACGCTTGTCATTGGTTTTCCAATCATAGTAATATAGGTCATGTAATAAACCGGCACGGGCTGCACTATAGGCGTCGAGTCCGAATTTTCTACAAATCAAAAATGAGTAATAGGAAACATTCAATGAATGTTGAAAGCGGGATGTTAGCTAAGTTGTTGGCTGCATTTTTTAAATCTTGAACTTCTTTTGTATCAATTAAATCTGAAATTGTTTCAAAATAATCATATGCGATATTTGTATTCTAATGTTTTTAAATTAATTCTAGATAGAATTAGCTTTTTCCATTTTTTACCTCACTAGAGAAGAATATAGCACATATAAATAATAGATACAACTATTTATTTTAAACCTAGTAATATGATATAATTAGTTGAAGGAGGCAATTATTATGGTAATTTTATATACTTCTCCAGGTTGTGCGAGTTGCCGTAAGGCAAAACAATGGTTAAAAGACAACCAAATTGAATTTATTGAAAAAAATATTTTTACTTCTTTATTGAAGGAAAGTGAAATTAAATATTTATTGTCGCGATGTGAAAATGGAACGGAAGATATTATTTCGGTTCGTTCAAAAGCATTTCAGGCTTTGAAAAAGGATATTGATGATTATTCGATGAAAGAACTTGTATCTTTGATTCAGGAAAATCCATCGATTTTAAAAAGGCCGATTCTTTTATCTGAAAAAAGTCTTGTGGTTGGATATGATGATGATGAGATCACGACAATGATGCCAGCTCAATTAAGAACGGTTGTCGACAATGCATGTACAGATGCTTGTCCAAATTATTCAGTTTGTGGTAAGTGTAGAGAACAGGCAAGTATGAACTAGAGGATTCTAGTTCTTTTTTTCGTTTTCAAACGAAACACAAACGAAATGTAGTTGATGTATTTCGCTTAAACAGGTATACTTAGAATATAAAGATGTTTAGGAGGTGCCTTATGGATTATATATCTTGTGAGTCTGCTGCTAAAAAGATGGGTGTATCGACTCGTAGAATTCAGCAGATGTGTAAACAAAAAGAAATAGTTGGTGCAATAAAGGATGGACGCAATTGGCTGATTCCTGATAATGCAATTTTAAGTCCGAAAAAGCCTTTGCCCATCGGTGTATCTGATTTTAAGTCGGCAATAACGAATTATTACTATGTAGATAAGACTTTATTGATTCGTGATTTTTTGAATGCGATACCGATGGTGTCTTTATTTACGCGTCCTAGGCGTTTTGGAAAAACATTAAATATGGATATGTTGCGTGTTTTTTTTTGAAAAAACACCGGAAGAATACATCTGTTTATTTTAAGGATAAGTATATATGGCAGTGTGGGGAATACTACACAAAACATCAAGGTCAATATCCTGTGATATTCTTGTCTTTTAAAGATGTTAAATGTTCGAGTTGGGAAGAGACTTTTCAAAAAATTAGTAAATTAATTTCTCTAGAGTTTATGCGTCATGATGAATTGGAAGTAGTTCTGTACTAAGCTCATACGAAAAAGAACAGTATCATCGATTTGCGAGTAATAGTATGAATGAGGTTGATTGTCAAATAGGGCTTCAACTTTTATCTTTATTGCTTCATAAACATTATGATAAAGAGTGTGTCATTATTATTGATGAATATGATACACCAATTCAACAAGGTCATCTTTGTTGTTTTTATAACGAAATTGTTAATTTTATGCGCAATTTCTTTTCGGGTGGTCTAAAAGACAATCCACATTTGGCTTTTGGATTTTTAACTGGAATTCTAAGAGTTGCGAAAGAAAGTATCTTTAGTGGAATGAACAATTTAAAAACCAACTCGATATTAGATGATAATTATAGTTCATATTTTGGTTTCACAAATGAAGAAATCAAAGAGATGCTTGCATATTATGAATATGAAGATAAATATCAAGAAATCTTGGAATGGTATGATGGATATCGTTTTGGAAGTTCGGAGATATTTAATCCTTGGTCTGTGATCAATTATATTTCGGATCAATGTTTTCCAAAAGCTTTTTGGCAATCAACGGGTAGTAATGATATTATTGGTGAAATTATTGGAACTGCAACACCTGAAATTACTGAGAATTTATATAAATTATTTTGTGGAAATACAATCACAACTTATGTAGATACAAGTGTAATATATCCTGAGGTTCAAACTAATCCTTATAGTATATATAGTTTCTTATTGGTTGCGGGTTATCTAAAGGTGGCGGCGATATATCCGCAAAATGATGGAAATTATATGTGTGATGTGGCTATTCCTAATAAAGAAATTTTATATGTATATGAAAAAGAAGTGCTGAATCGCACAAATCAAAATAATGTTTCAATTTCAATTCATCAGGCTATCTTTTCTAAAGATACACGTAAACTGCAGTCGTTATTGGAGGATTTTATGTTAAAAAGTATATCAACGATGGATGGGGCTAATGAAGCATTCTATCACGGAATGATGCTTGGATTATGTGCTGTACTAGGAAGTCAATATAAGGTAAGATCAAATAGAGAATCAGACTAGGTCGGTTTGATGTTGAATTATTGCCGATGATGAAGGAAATGCCTGGCTTTATCTTTGAGTTTAAACATACAAAAGATATAAATGTTGATTTAGATTCATTGGCTAATAGTGCACTTAGACAGATTGATGATATGAAATATGATACAGAATTAAAGGATTTTGGAGTTAAAAATATTGTAAAGATTGGTATTGCGTTTAGACAGAAAAGTGCGGTTGTTAAGCGTGGATAAACCTATTGGTGAAAACTGATAGGTTTTTTATTTGTGAAATTTCAAAAAAAACTATCATTATGTAATATTGTATGTTATAATAATTTACACATGTAAACGGTTACAAAAGGAGGTAAAGTATTATGGATAAAAAATATGTCTATGAATTTAATGAAGGCGATGAAACAATGCGTGAATTGTTAGGTGGAAAAGGTGCCAATTTAGCTGGAATGTCTAAACTTGGAATGCCTGTACCTTATGGATTCACGATTACTACAGAAGCTTGTAACCAATATTATGAAGATAATGAAACTATCAATGATGGTATTAAAACTCAAATTATGGAGTATCTAGATTTATTAGAAAAGAAATCTGGAAAGAAATTAGGGGATGAAGCCAATCCTTTATTAGTATCTGTTCGTTCAGGGGCACGTGCAAGTATGCCTGGTATGATGGATACTATTTTAAATTTAGGTATGAACAAAACAGTTGCAGAAACTGTGGCTAACTTAACTAATAATGAGCGTTTCGCATATGATTCATATCGTCGTTTTATTCAAATGTATTCAGATGTTGTAATGGGGTTGAGTAAAAAGCGTTTTGAAGAGATCATTGATGAAGTAAAGGCTGAAAGAGGCATTACGGATGATTTAGATTTAAATGCAGAGGATATGAAAAATTGGTAGAATTGTTTAAGGCATTCTACAAAAATGAATTAAAATCAGAATTCCCTGAAGAACCTAAAGAACAATTGATGGGTGCTATTGAGGCTGTATTCCGTTCTTGGAACAATCCTCGTGCTATCTATTATCGTAAGATGAATGATATTCCATCAAGCTGGGGAACTGCAGTTAACGTACAGATGATGGTATTTGGTAATATGGGTAATGATTGTGGTACGGGTGTTGCCTTTACACGTAATCCAAGTACTGGTGAAAATAAATTATATGGTGAATTCTTAATGAATGCACAAGGTGAAGATGTTGTGGCGGGTATTCGTACACCTCAAAAGATCGACCAATTAAAAGAAGTAGCTCCTGGAGCATATGATGATTTTGTTGCGATTACGAAAAAATTGGAAACTCACTATCGTAATATGCAAGATATGGAATTTACAATTGAAAAAGGTAAATTGTTCATGTTGCAAACACGTAATGGTAAACGTACAGCACAAGCTGCATTAAAGATTGCGTGTGACATGGTGGATGAAGGTATGATTACTACGGATGAAGCTTTAATGATGGTAGAACCAAACAATTGGATTCATTACTTCACCCAATGTTTGATGCGGATGAATTAAAGAAAGCCGAGCCAATTGCTTCAGCACTTCCAGCAAGTCCTGGTGCTGCTTGTGGACAAATCGTATTTAGTGCCGAAGAAGCAATTCAAGAAGCAAGTCGTAACCACAAAGTAATCTTAGTTCGTTTAGAAACAAGTCCAGAAGATATTGAAGGTATGCACGTATCTCAAGGTATCTTAACTGTACGTGGTGGTATGACAAGTCATGCTGCTGTAGTAGCTCGTGGTATGGGTACTTGCTGCGTAAGTGGTTGTGGCGATATCAATATGCATGATGATGAAGGATATTTTGAAATTGATGGTGTGAAATATCACCGTGGAGATTGGATCAGTTTAGATGGTTCAACAGGAAATATTTATGGTAGTGCGATTAAAACCGTTCCTGCAAGTATTTCAGGTGACTTTGAACGTTTTATGAACTGGGCAGATGAAAGACGTACATTAAAAGTTCGTACAAATGCAGATACTCCTCATGATGCAAAACAAGCACATGAATTTGGTGCGCAAGGTATTGGTTTAGTTCGTACGGAACATATGTTCTTTGAAGGAGATCGTATTAAAGCGGTTCGTGAAATGATTGTTTCTAAAACTGCAGCTCAAAGACGTGTCGCATTAGAAAAAATCTTGCCTATGCAAAGAAGCGACTTTGAAGGAATCTATGAAGCTATGCAAGGATTACCAGTGACAATTCGTTACTTGGATCCACCTTTACATGAATTCTTGCCAACAAACTCTTATGATATTACACAATTAGCTAAGGATATGCACATTGGTTTGGATGAATTGAAATCTGTCATTTCTAGCTTACACGAATTCAACCCTATGATGGGTCATCGTGGATGTCGTTTGGCTATTTCATATCCAGAAATTGCTGAAATGCAGACAACGGCAGTGATTCAGGCTGCTTTAGCTGTTAATGAAAGACACCCAGACTGGAAGATTGAACCAGAAATTATGATCCCATTAGTTGGTGATGTTGCAGAACTTCGTTATGTTAAAAAGGTTGTATGTGATGTAGCTGACAAATTGATTCAAGAATCAGAATTAGATATGAAATATCATGTTGGTACAATGATTGAAATTCCTCGTGCTGCATTATTAGCGGATGATATCGCAAAAGAAGCTGAATTCTTCTCATTTGGTACAAATGACTTGACGCAGATGACATTTGGCTTCTCAAGAGATGATGCGGGAGGATTCTTACAAGATTACTATGACAAGAAGATTTTTGAACAAGATCCATTTGCACACTTAGATCAAAGAGGCGTTGGAAAACTTGTTAAGATGGCTACTGAGCTTGGAAGAAGTACTCGTCCAAATATTAAATTAGGTATTTGTGGAGAACATGGTGGTGATCCAGCAAGTATTGAATTCTGTCATAGAGTTGGATTGAACTACGTTTCTTGTTCACCATATCGTGTACCAATCGCTAGACTTGCTGCTGCACAGGCTGCTATTAAATTCGATAAATAAAACACTTAGGAGTTGATGGATTTCAACTCCTTTTTCTTAGTACGTGTCATTTAGTGTGATTATTTACAAAATATTCGTGTAATTTTTGGTGTATTTTTATCCATTTTTGACACTGAATTACACGATCTTATCGTAAAGAGAAAATATAAAAAATAGATGTGAATCATTATAAATTTTAGTATACTGATTTTGAGGTGTTTAAAATGGATTATGTATATGTCACAAAAGAAAATATAGAACAAGAACACATTTGTTGTGCAATTAGTAGTAATTCAGATGTACAAGTAAGATCAAAGAAGGATTGGTTGACAGATCGTTTTGAGGATGGTCTTGTCTTTATTAAATCGAGTGTAAGAGGGAAATGTTTTATTGAATATATTCCGGCAAAGAATGCGTGGATTCCACTCGATGCCAAGAATTTTATGTATATTGATTGTCTATGGGTTTCTGGATCATTAAAGGGTCATGGCTATTCGAGTGAATTATTGAATATGTGTATTGAGGATAGTAAGAAGAAGGGTATGGATGGAATTTGTATTCTATCTACCAAAAAGAAAACATCGTATCTTGCCGATCCTAAATTTCTTGCGTATAAAGGTTTTAAAGTGTGTGATGAAGCGAATAATGGTATTCAATTATGGTATTAAAGTTTTAAGGATTCGGTTTCACCTAAATTTAAATCTTGTGCGAAAGATTGTCATATAGACGAACTAGGTTTTGTCTTATATTATACAAATCAGTGTCCTTTTAATGCGAAATATGTTCCAGTGATTGAGAATGTTTCAAAAGATTTAAATATTGCATTTAAAACAATTCATTTAGATACACAAGAAAAGGCTCAAAATGCGCCAACACCCATTACTACCTATGCCTTATTTTATAATGGTGAGTATGTGACAAATGATGTGATGAATGAGAAGAAATTTATAAAGCTTTTATCAAATTTGGGGTTGTAACATTACAACCTTTATCATTTGACATTATGGTTTTGAATAATAGATAAAAAAATTCATTTTGTATGTTTTTATGAATGAATTACTCCTTGCACTTTAGTGTGTTTTGTACTAGAATTTTAATTGTAGTAAATAAATCTGGGGAGCTATTGCTGAGAGGAAGTACGACTTCGACCCATTTAAACCTGACGGATAATGCCGGCGTAGGAAGTATAGATGTTTTTTTGACCTGTCTTTTTACGTTGCAGGTCTTTTTATTTTACTATCTTACTGTAGGGGAGCGCCTAGAGTATAGAAAACAAGCGAGGGAGCCTGAATTGACAGGATGAGAGAGGACTGTTTGTCTAATACCGAAACCACAGATGGTTTTTTGCGTGTTTTCTAGGCCATCTGTATCTGTAGGAGGTAGTATTATGAATAAACACAATTACTTATTAAGCTTAGTCTTTTTTTCAATGATGGTAGCTGTTGGAGTGGTCATTTCACCCATATTACGTGTGGAAGGAATGTGTCCTATGGCACATCTTATTAATATCACAATGGCTGTATTTATGGGGCCTTGGTATTCATTTCTTTGTGCTTTAGCTATTGGTTTAATTCGTATGACAGTTATGGGAATTCCACCATTAGCTTTAACTGGCGCTATTTTTGGAGCTACATTATCTGGAATCTTATATCGTGTAAGTAAAGGAAAGATTTGGGCTGCCGTACTTGGTGAAGTCATTGGTACAGGTTTAATTGGTTCTGTTCTTTCATATCCAGTAATGACATATTTATGGGGTAGAACGGGACTTACTTGGATGTTCTATGTGCCTAGCTTTTTAATGGGTACAATTATTGGTGGAAGTATTGCGTATGTTTTATTGAAGTCAATGTCTCGTAGTGGAATCCTAGAAAATATTCAAAGAAAGTTAGGAGTGCAAAAATTTGTTGAAACAAACGAATAAATTTGATTCACTGTATCACAAATCCGATTTCAATCAATGATTGTGCTAATCTTATATTAGCTTTGGGAGCAAAGCCTATTATGGCTTGTCATCCGGATGAAGTTGAATCGATTACTTCAAATTCAAGTGCTTTGGCATTAAATTTAGGTAACTTTGATGATATAAGAGCTAAGTCTATGATGATTAGTGCTAAATGTGCTAAAGAAAATAAAATTCCATTTATTTTAGATTTGGTTGGAGTGGCTTGTTCAACACTTCGATTGAATTATGCTAAGGAACTTGTTTCTTTATATTGTCCAACCGTTATTAAGGGTAATATTAGTGAATGCAAAGCTTTTTATGGAATGACAAGTCATGCGCATGGCGTAGATGCAGATATTCAAGATGAAGAGAATATCTATGAAAGTTGTAAGTGGCTAAAAGAGATGGCTTTAAATCTAGGTTGTGTAGTTGTTTGTAGCGGCAAGGTGGATGTCATTACAGATGGTAAAGAAGTTAATTTGATCTCAAATGGTTGTGAAATGCTTTCAAGAATCACAGGAACGGGATGTATGTTAAATGTTGCGATTGCGACTTTTTAGCTAGTTATTCTCCATTATTGGCTTGTGTTAAGGCAACTTGTTATTATGAGGTAGCTGCTGAAAAAACAGAATGTTTTGGTCCAGGAACTTTCCATATGCATTTTATGGATGAAATCTATAAGCTTACTAGTTTTGATGAATCTTTGTTTAAAATTGAGGTGTTAGGATGAAAAAGTAGATTATACATTATATTTTATTACCAATTCAGATGGTTATGATGAAGAAACATTCTTGCGTAAAGTAGAAGGAGCATGTCTTGGTGGAGCAACCATTATCCAGCTTCGTGAAAAGAATAAATCAACATTGGAATATTATGAATTGGCATTAAAGGTAAAAAATATAACGGATGCCTATAACATCCCATTAATTATTGATGATCGAATTGATATCGCCATGGCTGTAGGATGTGGTGTTCATTTAGGAAATGAAGATATGCCAATTTCACAAGCTCGTAAAATTATGGGTGAAAATTGTAATTATTGGAGCTACTGCAAAGACTGTAGAAGTTGCGAAAAAAGCAGAGGCTATGGTGCTGACTATTTGGGTTGTGGTGCTATTTATCCGACAAAGACGCATGTTAAGACAAAGATTACAAGTGTTGAAACACTAAATGATATTTGTGCAGCTGTTAATATTCCTGTTTGTGCAATTGGAGGATTAAATAAAGATAATCTTTCTGTTTTAGAAAAGAGTCCTATTCAAGGTGTTTGTGTTGTATCGGCTATTATGGATGCGGAGGATACAAAAAAGGCGGCTGAAGAGCTTAAAAAATCGATTCAAAAGATTGTGGCATAACAAATGCCACTTTTATTTTTGTAAAATATAACCTACAATAATAAGTATGAGAAAGAGAAAAATTTTAATACTTTCAATCACCATTGTTGCCGTAGCTCTTATACTTGAAACGTGTATTCTTAAATATGTGAACGATAAAAATGCACAAACGACATCCAATGTATTATTAGATCGAGTGATTGCGGTAATAGATAAGAATGAGTCGAGTGAAAGTGAATTCGTAAAATCTTTAAAAGATGATTATATTGTTCGTGCTAAGCCATATCTTATATTGTAGATGCTAAGCCGGAAGTGGAATATGATGTCGATGAACTTCAAAAGATTGCAGGATTAATGTTTGTTGATGAAATTCATTTTATTGATGATACGGGAACGATCTATTCGGGTTCGTTACCTAAATATTTTGGATATAGTTTTGATTCAGGTGAACAAATGGCTTTCTTTAAACAGATGTTAAACAATTATGATTTAACATTATGTCAGGATGTTACACCGAATACGGCTGAAGCTAAAGAGATGATGTATGCGATTACTTGGAATGGGTCGAAAACGCATATGGTTCAAGTGGGTATTACGCCAAAGCGTCTTTTAAAAGAGTTGAAACAAAACCAAATTTCAAATGTCGTAGCCGAT
>ENA-OQIR01001006-OQIR01001006.1-human-gut-metagenome-genome-assembly--contig:-NODE-1006-length-10651-cov-1.945553_pt1 | contig 10651 bp, 12 predicted proteins | sample MGYA00242580_ERZ504745 | MGnify/ENA primary metagenome ERZ504745 (study PRJEB26092, sample SAMD00036214) | human gut metagenome | host: Homo sapiens | study: EMG produced TPA metagenomics assembly of... | reverse complement strand
ATTGCAAGCCTCCTTGACACCTTTCCGAAAACAACGGAAACGACCTTGCCTCCGCAGGAAACCTCCTCCTGATACTATCCGACATGCAAAAAAGCCCTCCGAAGCAGGACCGACATCTCAAACCTGTACTTTCAGAAGCCTCCGAATACATCAGAAACAACTATGCCTACCCCATCCAGATCTCAGACGTGGCACACTACGTAGGAATCGACCGTTCCTATCTTTACCGGATCTTCATGGAACACGAAAACACCATCCCCAAAACAATATCTCCTGAAACACCGCCTCCAGATGGCAACCCAGCTTCTATGCTCCTCCTCCTGCACCATCACAGAAGCAGCCCTCTCCTGCGGCTTCCGGGACGCGCCCTCCTTCTGCAACTACTTCCGCCAGGGAACCGGCTACACCCCAAAGGAATTCCGCAAAGCCTACAGCGGAACCATCTACCCTGACCAGCCACCTGTACTCTGTCATTTCCCTGCCTGTCAAAAGATAACCGCTCCCAATCACAAACAGACCAAAACAATTCCATAACAGCAAAAAAGACGGAAACCATCACGCAGACTCTGCAAATGATCTCCGTCTCTTATTTTCCGGAAAAAATGCTTGATAAACACATACAAAACAATAATAAAAGCAAACACATAGCCAAAAGCACCCAGAGCCGGGATTCCCCACAACTTCGGCTTCATATCCGTAGTACAGATAATACTGGAACTGATCAGAAGTGCCATCACCCACAGCCCCATCACAATATTCCGCACCAGCCGCCGCAAAAGCCACGCCAGATCATCCGAGGCATGAAGATCCAGATTGATCTTCGTCTGCCCCTTCATACAGCCCTGAAGAAAATCCGCCGCCAGAGAAGGAATATCCACCGCACGTTTCAGGGACCATGCAAAATTTTTTCCACCTTTTTTGATCTCACGCTTCCAGTTTCCATTGCTCAAAAACTGCTCTTTGAGCCTTGCAGCAGCAATCTGTGTCATATTGATATCCGGGCAGATCTCAGCCAGAACCCCCTCCACATGAGTCAGTCCTCTCGCAAGCATGGTCAGTCCGTGAGGCATCATGATCTTATTCTCCTTCATGACCTCCATCAGGTCCACCATCACCTCTGCCACATCAATATTTCCCATATCCGCAGTACCGTATTTCTCCATAAGTCCGCGGATATCCTCATAAAGCTTGCTGGAATCCGGCTTGCCCTTAAAATCTCCCAGAGCCAGAACCGCATCCTGAATCTTGCCGATGTTGTTCATGGCAACACCTTCTATGGCTTCGCTGATCAGCTGACGGTCGTGTTCTGTAAGACGCCCCATCATTCCCATGTCGATCCAGACGATCTTTCCCTCCTGAATCCGTACATTTCCGGGATGAGGATCTGCATGGAAGAAACCATCTTCCATCACCTGCTTGATAAAATTGTCCACATATTTCGTTCCGACCTCATTGAGATCATATCCATTCGCCAGAAGATCTGCCCGGTCATTGATCGCAAAGCCGTCAATATATTCCATCACCAGAACATGTGGTGAAATATATTCGCGGTAAAGAACAGGCACCTTCACAAATGCCACATCTTTATTCTTCTTCGCAAATTCCGCCATATTGGCTGCCTCTGTGAGAAAATTCATCTCCTCCTGGGTCACGGTCCACAGCTCACTTAAGACCATGTTCAGATCTACCATGCCTTTGATACTTACCGGTGGCATCAGACGCACTGCCTTATGCATCAGTCCGATATCCCGGGCCATAGTCTCATAGATTCCTTTTCGCTGAACCTTGATCACAACCTCTTCCCCTGTTTTCAGAGTTGCCCGGTGCACCTGTGCAATGGATGCAGCACCAAGGGCTTCTCATCAATGCGCTGAAATTCCTCCTGCCATGGACAGCCCATGGATTCCTCCAGAACTTCTATCACCTGTGAAAAAGGCATGGGCGGCACATCGGAACAGAGTTTCATCAGCTCATCACAGTATATTTTGGGCAAAATATCGGAACGCAGGGACATAATCTGACCCAACTTGATATAAGTTGGGCCCAGGTCTTCCAGTATGAGCCGGAGCTTCTCAGGAGAAACACCCCGGGTAATGGCATGCTTTTCAGAACGGCTGTGATCTCTCTCAGCCGTTCTCCATATCCGCTTTTTCTTTTTCTCCTGTTCTTCTCTGGCCATAAAATTCTCCGTTTACGTTATTAATTCTCCGACAGCTTTCATACTTCCTCTTTGTGCTTAAACTGCCTTTTTGTTTCTGTTCCACCGTCTTGTTCTGTCCGGCTTCTTCCATGAGTCTGCTGTTTTCTCAGAAGTCTCTTTTTATTCTGCCTCCGGAGCTTCCTCACTCCCGCCGGCTGCTTCTGTTTTCTCTTCTTCAACAGTCTCTGTGGCTGCATCCTCAACAGGCTCTGCTACAGGTACTTCTTCCTCTTTTGCAGCAGCCTCAGCCTGCATGCTCTCGATCTGTGTCTTCACAGCTGCAAGCTGCTCCGGTGTGAGCTTGGAGATCATCGCCTTAAGCTCCTCCTGCTCGTTCTTTCTGGCTGCGGATTCTTTCACAGAATCAGCTGCATTCTTAACTGTTGACTTGATGTTGTGCTTCAGCTCCTGATTGAGGACCTTTCCCTGCTCAACGGTAAGCTCACCTTTTTTTACCAGCTCATCCAGGATCTCCTTGGATTTCTCTGCTGTCACTGCTGCTGTACCAATACCCGCCAGTAAAATTTTCTTCAGTCCTTCACCTAATTCCATAATATTTTCTCCTTTCCTGAAACCGGCAGCTGCCCGACTATCATCCTGCTGTCCGACACCAGCCCCTGTCATGAAACAAAATTTCCTGTTCCTGTCATATTCCCAGAAAAACAAGTCCCTTGGGAACAAAAATGATCAGTCCGACGATTGCTGCCATGATCGCTGCGATCAGTACTGCCCGGCCGCTGTGTCCTTGGCGATCTTTGCCAGAGGATGACGTTCCTCTGTGACCAGATCCACCACAGCTTCCACTGCCGTATTCACCAGTTCCAGCGCCATCACCATTCCGAACAGCCCCAGGCAGATGCACCACTCTGTCACGGAAAGCCCAAGGATCAGTCCTGCGATCACCACAAGTGCTGCCACCATACAGTGGATCTTCATATTTCTTTCCTTGCGGATGCAGGTAAAAATCCCCTGAAATGCATATCCGAAGCTTTTATACAGCGGATCCTTCTTTCTGCCTGCCATGTTCCTCACCTGATTTCCTGTTTGAATTATTCCCTCCAACGGGAAGTATGGGATTATTATAACAAGTTTGTAGTAATATTTCCAGTATTCCGAAAAATTTATGAATATTTAAGGAGTATATGTGGCTATTCACAGATAACTGTTTGAGCGGATAAAAGCATCCGCATTCAGTTAAACCACACATACTCCTGATTCTGTTGCATATTCTGCAAGATTTCCGGATATCCTGAATTATTTTTCCGGATATATATACAGATGTCACATATTATTCCACATTTTTCAGTGCTTCATCCATGGGCACATGACGGATCCTCCGGAATTCCAGCACTGCTACCACCCCATAAGCTGCGATTCCGATCGCTGTCATTTTCACATAGATCATGGGATCCACCCACATAGTGATCCATCCCGAAATACTGGAAAGCATCATCTCTCTGAATAGCACTTCCATGATCTGCCGTTCAACCGGAAGGCTTAACAGCAGGCAGAACACCACCACAAGTGATGTAGAAGTATATACAAACGACTGATCTCGCCATTTGTATAACCCAGAATCTTGGTCATGGAAATCGACTGGGCATTTTTTTCGATGATAACCTTGGAAAGCAGATAGATCACCACCAGAAAGATGGTCACGGAAAATCCATACATCATTCCCATCATATCTCCCATGGAAACATCCAGCTGCCTGGATATTTTTGTAAGAGCTTCCAGGTCAATGACAGAACCGATATATTTTGAAGGGATATCTCTGATCTCTGTATCGGAAAAATATCCTCCAAAATAATCATCCCCAAGATCAAACGCCTCATTCAGCTTATCACGCTCCATAAATACACAGAGGCTTGCCGTATAATCATAGATTCCGTCTACTTTAAAGGAATACTCATCCTTCTCGTATTTTTCCTTCAGGGTTATGGTATCCCCCTCCTTGATCCGGAATTTGTCCGCATAAGCACTGGAAATATAAACGCCGTCTCCCGAAAGATCCGCATGGATATATTTACTATCCGGCTCCACCCCGTAAAAGGTGATCTCCTCACTTTTATATTTATCAGGCATGGTATTCAGGGAATAGACAGAAAATTTTTCCGCATCTTTATTGTCCGTTCTGGTATCCGTATAATATTCCAGAAGAGAATTCATGGCATCCGCTTTATTTCCTGAATAGCACTTGCCGGAACCGAAAGTATGTACTGGTATTTCGCCAGCATGTTTTCCTGGATCTCCATCTGATAATGATCCAGCGCAGACGGCAGGAGCATTCCAAAAACAGCAGCAGATTGGCAAAAACAACTCCCACAAACAGCACCAGATAATTGCTGATATTCTGAAAGATCACCCGGAGGCGAAACCTGGAAAAAATTCCGATCTTCGGGCTTAAATACACCGCTCGTTTCTGTTTTTTTCCGGAAATCCCTTCTCAGGAGTTTCAGAGGCGAAAGCTTCAGACGGTACCAGAGCACTGCATGATCGATCAGTATCATAATGATGACCGGAACTATGGTTGTCAGAAGAAAGGCATCTGCATTCCATACCGTCACATAAGTCGGCAGACTATAGCTCCCGTAATACATGTCTGCACATACACCCTTAAATACGGTATAGCCAAGAATATTTCCGATCAGGGCACCGACCAGCGTGACCAGAACCGGAAGCATCATATAATGAAGGATCAGCTCACGTCTGGCATAACCGGATGCACGTAACGTACCGATAACACTGGCTTCCTTTCGGATCGTATTGCTGATAGTAATGCCAAACACAAACGCCATGATCACGATCACAATATAAAGAAGCGTGATGACCATTGCCCTGTCTCCACCCATATCATCACCGGTAAACATGATCGCCTGGTTAAGATAACGTGGGACAAAGGCCTCCAGAGTTACCACTTTGCCAATATCTTCCACGAGATCCTCGGAAACCTTCTTCTCCTCTTTTTCGTCCTTTGGCTGATGAGCGTAGATCCAGGCATAATTATACCGGAGCTTTTCCTGATCCAGAGTTTCAAATTCCTCCGGAGCTACGATTGCCACACCAAACTTTACAGAATCAAACATGGAATCGTTATTATTCTGAAACAGAGCACTGTAATCCGAAAGTGCCACAAGGCCTGTGATCTTCCAGGATTTTTCACCCCTGGTCAGGGTATCTCCTACCTTAAGACTGTTGTTATCCGCATACATACGGTCAATGGCGATCTCGCCCTGCCCTGACGGCATTTCTCCTTTCATCAGGCAGACCTTATTCACCTTCTCACGATTTTTAAAGAAACGCATGGTGCTTCCGTTATCCAGATCTTCTTCTATATAGTAATTCTCGTAAAGCTCAACACCGGCCGCTTCAATGTCCTTCCACTGAGAACTGTAAATCTTTTCCGCAGTACGGAAATTTCCGTTTTCGATGTTATATTTGTCAAAGCTTTCATCATAGGCCTTCAGCATGCTTCCATCGGCTACCAGGAAGCCGGATACAAAACCTATGGTCAGTACCATCAGCAGAAAGACCACCAGATATTTTCCAAATTCCCCCTTCAGTTCCCTGGGGATACGCTTACGTAAAGGATTCTTCATAATGCCCCCTTACCATTCCAGGTCAGCAGCCGGAATCTTCTGCTCATTCTGATAATTTCTGCGGATCATACCGTCACGAAGCTTTACCACACGGTCTGCCATATCCTTGATGGCATCGTTGTGAGTAACCATGACTATGGTATTTCCATATTTGTGATTGACTGTTTCAATCAGCTTCAGGATTTCCTTGGAGGTGTTGTAATCCAGCGCACCGGTAGGCTCATCACAAAGCAGGATATCCGGATTTTTTACAATGGCACGGCCAATGGCAGTTCTCTGCTGCTGGCCTCCCGAAAGCTGGTTCGAGCTTCCGCTGATGTTCATAAAGTCCCAGTGTTTCCAGCAGCTCATCCACATCCAGCGGTCTGTCACTTAAATAAGCACCAACTTCAATATTTTCCCTCACAGTCAGATTGGGAATCAGATTATACATCTGAAAAATATATCCCAGATGTTTTCTGCGGTAGAGAGAAAGCTTCTTTTCCTTCATATCCTCCAGCTGTTCTCCCTGAATGGTAATGCTGCCTGCATCTGCCCCGTCAATGCCGCCGATGATATTTAACAGCGTAGATTTTCCGGAACCGGACGGTCCCAGAAGCACACAGAATTCTCCCTTTTCAATCTCCAGATCAATCCCCTTCAGAACATCTACGTGGCTCTCTCCGGACCCGAAGGATTTTTTTATTCCTTTTTATTTCCAGAAACATAAACCTCTCCTTCCATTCCTGATCATTTCTTCTTTATACATGAATACAAATATATGTTAGTTCAGGCTTACTCTTTTGTCAAGATGCAGGCTTATTTTTGTAATTCACTGTATCAGTCCGGCTCTTGCCAAAATCCGATAAAACGTATATAATGGGAGAGTATCTGTATATTTTTAACCAAATAATCTTATTTTTAAAGGAGTGAATATTGAAAGTGGACCCCAGCGACACTTACCAGATAATCATATTACTTATTCTGCTGGCATTGTCAGCCTTTTTCTCATCTAACGAAACCGCGCTGATGTCGGTAAACAAGATCCGTCTCCGCTCTCTTGCAGACGAGGGAAACAAGCGTGCAGCCATGGCTCTCGATATCCTGGAGAACCAGACTCCCAAGCTTCTCAGTGCGATTCTCATCGGAAACAACATTGTGAACATTTCGGCTTCTTCCCTTGCAACCACACTTGCATACAGCTTTGGCGGATATATGGTCAGCATCGTAACGGTGATCCTGACGGTTCTGATCCTGATCTTCGGCGAGATCACCCCCAAGAACTACGCAACCATTAACTCAGAAAAGATCACCCTCCGCTATATCCCGGTCTTTAAATTTCTTATGACCATCATGACACCGGTGATCTTTATCATCAATCTCTTTTCAAGAGGTGTGATGCGCCTGATGCGTGTGGATCCGGATGCAGCCGACAAGGCCATGACCGAGGAGGAGCTTCGTACCATCGTGGACGTCAGCCACGAGGACGGTGTCATCGAATCCGACGAAAAAGAAATGATCTACAATGTGTTTGACCTTGGAGATGCCACAGCCAAGGATATCATGGTTCCAAGAGTACATGTTACCTTTGCAGATGTGGAATCCACCTATGATGAGCTGATCGATATTTTCCGCGAGGATAAGTTCACACGTCTGCCGGTTTATAAGGACAGCCAGAACAACATTGTGGGAATCATCAACATGAAGGATCTTCTTCTTTACGACAAAAACGAGGAATTTGTTATTGATCATTTCCTCCGAAAGCCACATTTCACTTACGAAACAAAAAGCATTTCCGATCTTCTTGTGGAAATGAAGGACTCCACCTTCAATATTGCCATTGTACTGGATGAATACGGTGATATGGCCGGACTGATCACACTGGAGGACATCCTGGAGGAGATCGTGGGTGAGATCCATGACGAATACGATGAGAAGGAAGACGAACTTGTCCAGAAAATTTCCGACCGTGAATACATCATCGAAGGCTCCATGCATCTGGATGACGTAAATGATCATCTGGATACGGAACTGGATTCCGAGGATTATGATTCCCTGGGTGGATTTATCATCGAACATCTGGATCGTCTGCCTGTTGCCGGTGACGAAGTGATCACCGAGGACGGAATTCGTCTGATCGTAGAAAAGCTGGATAAAAACCGTATCGAGAAAGTGCATGTCTACCTTCCGGAAAAAGAGCCTGAAACACCGGGAAATACCGAAGCCTGAGCAAGCAGGCTCCAGCTCCGTAACAATAAACAGCTGATGTACCGGAAAATACTTAATATTTAATACTTAATATCATCCATATCGGAACTGTTATCGGAATCCCCGGCTCACCCATTGAGCCATCATGATTTCTGATTGACAGTTCCGATATTTTATATTATAATGATAAAAAATTTTTATCCATATTTACTAAATGCAATGACAGGGAGTAGTACACAGTCTCCGGATGCACAGAGAGAAGATGGCCGGTGAGAATCTTCGTGACTGAACTGTGGAAGTAGCCCTCGAGCAGTGGACTGAACCATGAATCTTCATGCAGTAGGCTTCATCGTCATTCCCACGTTACAGGGAGGCAGTATAATTTTGTACTGACAGAGAGCAGAGTTTTACCTCTGAAAACAGGTGGTACCGCGGAATTATCCGTCCTGAGCATATTTTATCCGATATGCCGGGACTTTTTTATTGGAAAAATTTCTCGCGGCAGCCTTATCTGCTTAACTTTTCACATCATCAAAGGAGGGAACCAATTCATGAAACAGATTTCCGGAAACAAATTGCTTGTAAAAGCCTTAAAAGAAGAAGGCGTTGATGTTCTGTTCGGCTATCCCGGTGCCTGCACCATCGATATCAGCGATGAATTATATAAACAGAGCGGCATTGACATCATCCTGCCACGTCACGAGCAGGCCCTTGTACACGAAGCAGATGCCTATGCCAGAACTACCGGAAAAGTTGGCGTATGTCTCGTTACCAGCGGTCCCGGAGCTACCAACCTTGTTACAGGTCTTGCAACTGCCAACTATGACAGTGTTCCACTTGTATGCTTTACCGGCCAGGTTGCCCGTCACCTCATCGGAAACGATGCGTTTCAGGAGGTTGATATTGTCGGGATCACCAGAAGCATCACAAAATACGGTGTTACCGTCCGCAACCGTGAGGATCTTGGACGTATCATCAAGGAAGCCTTCTATATCGCACGCACCGGACGCCCAGGCCCGGTTCTCATCGACCTTCCAAAGGATGTAATGGCCGAGCTGGGAAGTGCTGAGTATCCGAAGACTGTCAATATCCGTGGCTACAAGCCTAACACCAGCGTGCATATCGGACAGCTGAAGCGTGCCCTCAAAATGCTGCAGAAGGCCAAAAAACCTCTGTTTCTTGCCGGCGGCGGTGTGATCATTTCCCGCGCGCAGGAGATTTTTACCCAGGTTGTTGAGAAAACTCAGATCCCGGTTGTCACAACCGTTATGGGACGTGGCGCCATTTCCACAAAGAACCCTCTGTTTATCGGAAATCTTGGTATGCACGGCGCTTATGCCGCAAATATGGCAGTGAATGAATGCGATCTTCTGTTTTCCATCGGAACCCGTTTTAACGACCGTATCACAGGCAAGCTCCATGAGTTTGCTCCACATGCACAGATCGTCCACATTGATATCGACACCGCTTCTATTTCCAGAAACATCCATGTAGATATCCCCATTGTTGCCGATGCAAAAGAAGCTATCACAAAAATGGATGAATATGTCCAGGAATGTAATACCGGCAAATGGCTGAAGCAGATCCGGGAATGGAAAGAAGAGCATCCTCTTACCATGAAGGATCGTGGTATTATGGGACCGCTGGATATCATCAGCGAGATCAACCGCCAGTTTGACAAGGCCATTCTTGTTACCGATGTAGGTCAGCATCAGATGCTGGTGAGCCAGTATGCGGACATCACCGAGAACCGTCAGCTGATCATGTCAGGCGGACTTGGAACCATGGGTTACGGCCTTCCAGGTGCTATCGGTGCCAAGATTGGTAATCCGGACACACCGGTCATCTCCGTTTCCGGTGACGGCGGCATGCAGATGAATATTCAGGAGCTGGCTACCGCAGTTCTGGAGGAGCTTCCGATCATCTGCTGTATCTTTAACAATGAATATCTCGGAATGGTCCGCCAGTGGCAGAAGCTTTTCTACGGAAAACGTTACGCCATGACAAACCTGAAGGCCGGTGCACTCTCCCGCCGCACAGACGGTCAGGAATATCCGGAATACACACCGGATTTTATCCGTCTCGCAGAGAGCTATGGGGCAAAGGGTATCCGTGTAACTGAGAAGGATCAGATCGCGGCTGCTTTCGAAGAGGCTAAGAAGAACACAAAAACTCCTACGATCATCGAATTTATCATTGATCCGGAGGAAATGGTTTACCCGATGATCAAGCCGGGCGGCACCCTGGCTGATCTGATCATGGATTGTTAGGAGGAATGAATGATGGATAAAGGAATGAAAAAAAGATGGATCTCTCTCTACGTTGAAAACCAGGTCGGTGTTCTTTCCAAGATTTCCGGTCTTTTCTCCGGAAAGTCCTATAACTTGGACAGTCTTACGGTTGGAACTACGGAGGATCCCACAGTTTCCAGAATGACCATCGCCACAGTCAGCGATGATGAAACCTTTGAGCAGATCAAAAAACAGCTGAACCGTATGATCGAGGTGATCAAGGTTATTGATTTTACAGACGTGTTCGTTCGAATGAAGGAGATCCTTTACATCAAGGTAAAGGACTGTTCCCCGGAAGATAAAGCGGAACTTTTCCAGATTGCTGAGACTTTCAAGCACGTGTCATCGACTATGGAAAAGACAGCCTCCTTCTG
>ENA-OQIR01001005-OQIR01001005.1-human-gut-metagenome-genome-assembly--contig:-NODE-1005-length-10655-cov-1.926387_pt1 | contig 10655 bp, 23 predicted proteins | sample MGYA00242580_ERZ504745 | MGnify/ENA primary metagenome ERZ504745 (study PRJEB26092, sample SAMD00036214) | human gut metagenome | host: Homo sapiens | study: EMG produced TPA metagenomics assembly of... | reverse complement strand
TGCAGGCCGCCATGCATGGCACGGTGCGGCTGGACGAGCACACCCTGCTGCGCAGCGCACCGGTGCAGGGCGGCTATGTGATGTGGCAGACAGACATCACCGAGCTGGTGGAGAATATGGAGCGCCTGAAGGAAAACCGCACGGAGCTGGCAGAGCGCAACTATCTGGAACAGCAGAACTACGAGGCGGAGCGCAAGACCAACGCCTGCGGGAGAAGAACCGCCTGTACGATCTGCTGCAGCGTCGGCTGCCCCCAGATCATCCGGATGGATCAGCTTCTGACCCGGTACCGCACGGCCCCGGAGGCAGACAGGCGGCAGCTGCTGGGGCAGGTGGCGGTGCTGGGCGCTTACCTGAAACGGGGGCCAACCTGATGTTTCTGGCCCAGAAGCACCGGTATGTGCCTCGGCAGAGCTGCGGTACGCGCTGGAGGAATCCATCAGCAGCCTGGAGCTGGCCGGGTGGAGTGCGCCATGGAGGTGACCCGCGGGGCCGACTTCCGGCAGAGGCGGCAGCGGCCTGTTACAGCCGGTTCGAGTCGGTGGTGGAGGGGGCGCTGGGGCAGCTGGATGCCCTGTTCGTGCGGGCCGTCTGGAAGGACCACCGGCTGAACCTTTATCTTTCGGTGGAGACCGGGGCGGACCTGAAAGCCGTCTGCCCTGCCGCTGTGCAGGAGGCCCCAGGCAGCCACCCCGCTGACCCTTTGGGCCATGCATCACATTCCTTAACGATTCCCCCAAAAAGTTACTTTCCAGAATCTCCTGCCAATCGCTATCCCCTGAGGCAGCGGGCCCGCACGCCGCTGCCTCGCCCCGGAGTCCCGCAAGCCCTCCGGGGCTTTTTTGTTGGCCGCATGGCCCGTTCCGGCAGAAAAAAACAGGGCTGCTCCACATCTCTGTGGGGCAGTCCTGTCTGGCTGCGCGGGTCGGCGCACGGGCTTCCGGGGTTTCCGGAAGGGTGTGGCTCAGCGCGCGGTTTTCTTTTCCTCCGGAGCCTCCGGGTTGTTTTCCAGGTTCAGCTCGGGCATCAGCTCGTTGCTGATGATGGTCAGCATCTGTTCCAGCTTCTTCACGTCCTCTTTGGGGAAGCGCTTGTTCACCCGCTGGACCACCGTGCTCAGGTAGGAGTAGCTGATGTTGTAGTAGTCGATATACTTCTGGGTGGGCCGCAGGTGATACTCCCGGCGGTCGGTGGTGGACTGGATCTTTTCCACATAGCCCTTGCGCACCAGCGAGCCGATCTTATACGCCGCGTTGGGGGTGGAGATCTGCATCATCCGGGAAAACTCCGCAATGGTGGGCTCCCCCATGGCCATAATGCCTCCATGCAAAAGGATTCCACCGTGGTCAGGGTCGCCTCACGGGTGGCAAAGCGCTGGAACACGTTCTGGTAGAAATGGAGCTTGAACTTGGTATAGACATCGTTGAATGCTTTTTCCAGCATGGTACGGTCTCCCTTCGAACACTCAATTTCCTTTAGTATATCACGCTTTGGTCTTTTTGCCCAGCTTTACGCGCAGAATGTTCAGCACCACCAGCTCCAGCACAATGGCAACGCCCAGCAGGATCAGCGAGGTCCACAGGCTGGCGCTGCTGCCCAGGAACATCTGGGTCAGGCCGGTGATCACATAGCACGCGGCAGAGCAGGAAGCGGCGGTAATGGCGTAGGGCAGCTGGGTGGAAACATGGTTCACATGGCTGCAATGCGCACCGGCAGAGGCCATGATGGTGGTGTCGGAAATGGGAGAGCAGTGGTCGCCGCACACAGCGCCGGACAGGCAGGCCGCAATGGAGACCACCAGCATCTCGCCTGGGGGAAAGCGTGGCAGACAATGGGGATCAGGATGGAGAAGGTGCCCCAGGAGGTGCCGGTGGCAAAGGCCAGGAACACCGCCACCAGGAAGATGATCACCGGCAGCAGGTACTGCAGGGCGGCAGCGGAGCCGCCCAGCAGGTTGGCAACGTAATATTTTGCACCCAGCAGGTTGGTCATGCCGGAAAGCGTCCAGGCCAGGCTCAGGATCAGCATGGGGCTGACCATGGCCTTGAAGCCCTCGGGGATGCAGGCGGCAAAATCCTGGAACGTCATCACGCTGCGGACACGGTAGAACACAAAGGTGAACATCAGGGCAATGCTGCTGCCCAGCACCAGACCGGCGGAGGCGTTGCAGTCGGAGAAGGCGGTGATGAAGTCCACGCCTCAAAGAAGCCGCCGGTGTAGATCAGGCCAAAGATGCAGGCCGCGATCAGCACCAGCACCGGGGCCACCAGATCAATGACATGGCCGTGGGCATCGTCCTCGGCATCCACATCGTCGCCGTAGGGGCGGTCAGCCGTGGTGAAAAGGTCACCGGCCCGGGCGTTGTCCTCGTGCTGCTTCATGGAGCCGTAGTCCGTGCCCGTGAAGATGAGGAACAGGCTCATCACAATGGTCAGCAGGGCGTAATAGTTGTAGGGAATGGTGCGCAGGAACATGGTAAAGCCGTTGATGCCGGAGCCTTCGGGCACGCTGGAAGTAACGGCGGCGGCCCAGCTGGACACCGGCGCAATGATGCACACCGGGGCGGCGGTGGAATCAATGAGGTAGGCCAGCTTTGCGCGGGAGACCTTCTGCCGGTCGGTCACGGGGCGCATCACGGAGCCAACGGTCAGGCAGTTGAAGTAGTCGTCCACAAAAATGAGCACGCCCAGAATCAGGGTGGCAAACTGCGCCCCGGCCCGGGTGTGGATGTGGGTGGAGGCCCAGCGGCCAAAGGCGGCGCTGCCGCCGGCCTTGTTCATCAGGGCCACCAGAATGCCCAGCATCACCAGAAAAACCAGAATGCCCACGTTGCTGCTGTCAGAGAGCTTGGCGACCATGCCGCCGTCCTCGTTGAAGAACAGGGTGTTGAGCGCCAGCTCCAGGTTGCCGTTGGCAAAGAGCAGCGCGCCGGTGGCAATGCCCACCAGCAGGGAGGTGTAGACCTCCTTGGTGTTCAGGCCAGCACAATGGCCACCACCGGCGGCAGCAGGGAAAGCATGGAGCTGTACACCGCGGGGGCGTAGCTGGCCGGGTCGGCAATGGTGCCGGGGGTGGCTGCGGTGCACCACAGCAGCAGGGCAAACACCAGCAGTGCCCCCACCCAGGAGAGATTTGTCTTTTTCATAAATGATTCCTCACTTGATTTTTTGTTCCGGCCCGGGGCAGACTATCCCTATTGCAAACGGAAAGGGGGCCGCCGCCACGCCGGATTATAAAGCGCTGTATTTTGAGCTGTTCCGCGCCAACGAACAGGCCATCCGCCTGCTGACCGCCGCCCAGCAAAAGGCGGAAGCGCAGGTGATGGAAGAGGACAGAGTGCCGCTGTACGTGCACGGTCAGCCTGCCCACAATGCCAAAGGCTCCCCCTTTGGGGGAGCTGGCAGCGCCAACGGCGCTGACTGAGAGGCGAGGCCGTTACCCCTTTTTGCTCTCTGCCTTTGCGGCAAACTTGGCGTTGTTGATGATGAACCGCTCGTGCACGCCACCGCCCACGGGGCCTTTCTCGTCGTGCAGGGAGACCTTGAACACCAGCTTGCGGCCCTCCACAGCGGTCAGCTCGCTCTCGCAGGTCACAGTCATGCCCACAGGGGTGGGGGCGCTGTGCTCCAGCTCCAGCCGGGTGCCCACGGTGCCGCAGCCCTCGTCCAGCGCGGCGGCAACGCTCATCCAGCAGGTCTTTTCGGCCAGTGCCACCAGCGCGGGGGTGGCAAATACGTCCAGCGTACCGCTGCCCATGGTCTTTGCAGTGTTCTCGCAGTAACGGCGACACTCTGCTCGCCGCGGATGCCAGCTTCCAACATAAAAATACATCCTTTCCAGATGCCCGAAGGCGAAAAATTTAGAAATACATTGTTAGAATACCACACTTTTGGCACAGATGCACCTGTTTGGGCGTTTTTTTCTGCAAATCTCCCTCTGTTTGGGCTTTTTTACGGCTTTTTTCAATGATTTTGAGAGGAGCGCAGAAATCTTTGCAAAACCCCTTGACAGAAGCTCTTCTGCATGATAATATGAACACATGAACAGACGTTCATGTAAAACACGGCAAAAGGAGAAGGGACATGATCGGATTGGAGCAGATGACCCCGGCGGGGCAGGAAAACACGGAACCGGTGGTGATGCCGGATGACGAGGTGCTGTATGAGCTGGCCGACCTGTTCCGGGTGTTCGGTGACTCCACCCGCATCAAGATCTTATATGCGCTGCATGACAATGAGCTCTGCGTGCAGGACATTGCCAACGCGGTGCAGCTGAGCCAGTCGGCAGTGAGCCACCAGCTCCGGGTGCTCAAGGATACCAAGCTCGTGCGCTTCCGCCGGGATGGCAAAACCGTTTACTATGCACTGGATGATGACCATGTGAGAAGCATCCTCTCCATGGGCATGGACCACATTGAGGAGTAAACGGAAAACGCAGTACAAAGCCTCCGGGCGCACAAGGCGTGACTGAGAGGTCCACATAAAATAAAGAGAGGTACTTATAATGAAGAAGAGCTACAAGATCGAAGTTGACTGCGCAAACTGCGCCCAGAAGATGGAGGATGCCGCCAACACCGTTGCAGGCGTGGCACAGGCTACCGTCAGCTTTATGACCCAGAAGATGAAGGTCGAGTTTGCTGAGGGTGCAGACCCCCACAACACCATGGTGAACGTTCTGGCTGCCTGCAAAAAGGTCGAGGACGACTGCGAGATCTTCGATATCTGAGGAAACAGGGGTTTGTAACTCCGGTACGGCTCCCCTGCGGGGGAGCTTTTTGTGACGCATTTTTCGGGCAGAACGGCCCCAAAGTCGGTATGGGAAACTGTGGAAAAGAAAACGGGTTTTCAACAGTTTCCACCGGGTTTTCAACAGCTTCTGCGAAAAAGTGCAAAAAGAAACGCGAAAAAGCAGGTTTTCTCCGGGAAAAGTCCGTGGAAAACTCAGGGGAAAACGTGGAAAAGTCTATCCCGTGGGGAAAACCTGTTGAATCCACCCCGCCCGCCGCGGCGCATTGCGGCCCAGAACCCAGAAAAAAGGAGAGTACAGATATGAATAAAAAGCAGAAGAAGAACCTGTACCGGATCATTGCTGCTCTGGTGCTGGTGCTCATCCTCAAATTGCTGCCCCAGTTTCCCACGCCGGTGGAGCTGCTGCTCTACTGCATCCCCTATCTGGTGGTCGGTTGGGATGTGCTCCGCAAGGCACTGCTGGGCATCAAGAACCGCCAGCCCTTTGACGAGTGCTTCCTGATGGCTGTTGCCACCGTGGGCGCGTTTGCGCTGGGCGATTATGTGGAGGGCTGTGCCGTTATCATCTTCTACCAGATCGGCGAGCTGTTCCAGAGCGTGGCGTGGGCAAGAGCCGCCAGAGCATTTCCAGCCTGATGGATATCCGCCCCGATTACGCCAACGTTGAGGACGAGGACGGCAAACTGGAGCAGGTGGACCCCGATGATGTGGAGGTAGGCACTGTGATCGTGGTCCAGCCCGGCGAGCGGGTGCCCATTGATGGCATCATCGTGGAGGGAACTTCTGCCCTGAACACCGCCGCCCTGACCGGCGAGACGCCTGCCCCGGGATGTCCGTTCCGGCGATGAGGTCATCAGCGGCTGTGTGAACATGACCGGCCTGCTGAAGGTGCGGACCACCAAGGAGTTCGGCGAATCCACCGTTTCCAAGATCCTTGACCTTGTGGAAAATTCCAGCATGAAGAAGGCCCGCACCGAGAACTTCATCACCCGCTTTGCCCGGGTCTACACCCCCGCCGTCTGCTACGGCGCACTGGCGCTGGCCTTTGTTCCCCCCATCGTTCTGCTGCTGATGGGCCAGCCGCCCGCTTCGGTGACTGGGTCTACCGCGCCCTGACCTTCCTGGTCATCAGCTGCCCCTGCGCTCTGGTCATCTCCATCCCGCTGAGCTTCTTCGGCGGCATCGGCGGCGCGTCCGCCTGCGGCATCCTAGTCAAGGGCTCCACCTATCTGGAGGAGCTGGCCCGCACCGGCATCGTGGTGTTTGATAAGACCGGCACCCTGACCCAGGGCACCTTCAAGGTGGTGGGCATCCACCCCGAAAACGGCGTGACCGGGGATGCCCTTGTGGAAGCCGCCGCTCTGGCCGAGAGCTGGTCCAAGCACCCCATCTCCTGAGCATCAAGAACGCTTACGGCAAGGACATCGACCCCAGCCGTGTGACCGATGTGCAGGAGCTGGGCGGCCACGGCGTGACCGCAAAGGTGGACGGCAAAACCGTCGCCGCCGGCAACGCCCGCCTGATGGCAAAGCTGGGCCTGACGGTTCCCGAGATCACCGAGCCGGGCACCATCGTCCATGTTGCCGTGGAGGGCAGATATGCAGCTATCTGCTCATCGCCGATGTGGTCAAACCCCACAGTGCTGCTGCCATCAAGGGCCTGAAACAGGCCGGTGTCCGCAAGACGGTCATGCTGACCGGCGACGCGGAGCCTGTGGCAAAGGCCGTTTCCGCCGAGCTGGGGCTGGATGAATACCATGCAGGTCTGCTGCCCGGCGATAAGGTGGACCGGATCGAAACGCTCCTCGCCGCAAAGCAGCCCAAAGAAAACCTCGCCTTTGTGGGCGACGGCATCAACGATGCCCCGGTTTTGTCCCGTGCGGATGTGGGCATCGCATGGGGCTCTGGGCTCCGATGCTGCCATCGAGGCCGCTGACGTTGTCCTGATGGACGATGACCCGGCCAAGATCGCGCTGGCCATGCGCATCGCCCGCCGCACCCTGCGCATCGTGTATCAGAACATCGTGTTTGCACTGGCGATCAAGTTCGCCTGCCTGGTGCTGGGTGCGCTGGGTCTGGCCAGCATGTGGACCGCCATCTTCGCCGATGTGGGCGTGATGGTGCTGGCCGTGCTGAACGCCACCCGTGCCTGTACACCAAAGATCTTGCAAAAAAGAACGCGCGGTGACCGTGCTCTCTGCCCCCGCCTGAGTGCTGATGCCCGGCGGGGGCTTTTCGCTGCCGGTGAATTGCATTCTGCCCGGAGTGATGGTACAATAGGACACAGTGACCCCCGCCGCCGGACGTTTTCCGGCAGATAGATGGAAGAAAGAAGGCTTTTTATTATGAGCATGAACACGGTTCCTGAGCGTCTGGCCGCCCTGCGGGCTGCCATGAAGGCCAACGGCGTGGACGTTTATCTGATTCCGGTGGGTGACCCGCATTCCAGCGAGTACCTGCCGACCATTACACCTCCCTGACCTATTTCTCCGGCTTCCACGGCGAGAACTCCAACTTCGTCGTCACCCCCACCGAGAGCGCTGTCTGGGCAGATGGCCGCTACTTTGTGCAGGCCGAAAAGGAGATCGCCGGTACCGAGATCCAGCTGATGCGGATGGGTGAGCCGGGCGTGCCCACCGTGGAGGAATACTGCGGCAAGGTGCTGCCTGAGAACGGCGTGCTGGGCCTGTGCGGCCTGACCGCTTCCTGCGGGCTGGTGCGCGGCGTGCAGAAGGAGCTGGATGCCAAGAAGGGCACCATCAAGACCCTGAACCTTGAGGATGAGCTGTGGACCGAGGGCCGCCCCGCCCTGCCTGCCACCCCGGCATGGATCCTGCCCAAGGAGTATGCGGGCTTCTCCCCTGCCGAAAGCTGGAGCGCCTGCGCGGCAGGCTCAAGGAGCTGGGCTGCACCGCACAGCTGGTGGGCAAGCTGGATAATCTGGCCTGGCTGCTGAACCTGCGCGCCATGGATATCCAGTGCACCCCCTATGCCATGTCCTACTGCTATGTGACCCCGGAGCGCGCGGTGCTCTTCATCAACACCGCGCGTCTGGCGCGGAAGCTGCCGCAGAGCTCAAGGCCAACGGCGTGGAGATCCAGGAGTACGATGACGTGCTCAAGTTCCTGGCCGCTGAGACCGAGCCCCAGACCGTGCTGGCCGACCCTGCATCCGTGAACTTGCCGTTTACGAGACCCTGCAGAACAACGCCGCCCTGACCGTGAAGGATGAGGCCGACCCCCTGCTGCCCATGAAGGGCGTGAAGAACGAGGTCGAGTTGGCTCACGACCGCGAAGCCCATCTGCGGGATGCGGTTGCCATGGTGCGGTTCCAGAAGGAGCTGGAAGAGCGCCTGGCTGCCGGGGAAGAGCTGACCGAGCTGACCGTGGACGAGATCCTCCACAAGTACCGCTCTGCACAGGACAAGTTCATCGTGGAGAGCTTTGGCACCATTGCCGCCTACGGTGGAAACGCTGCCATGATGCACTACCACGCCACCGAGGAGGACCATGCCAGGCTGGAGCGCAAGGGCTTCCTGCTGGTGGACAGCGGTGCCACCTATCTGGACGGCACCACCGATATCACCCGCACCTACGCTGGGTGAGCTGACCGAGGACGAAAAGCTGTTCTACACCTGGACCCTGCAGTGCCACATCGACATTGCAAAGGCTGTCTGGCTGAACTACTGCGACGGCCACATGCTGGATACCATCGCCCGTGAGCCGCTGTGGCAGCACCTCATCAACTACCGCTGCGGCACCGGCCACAGCGTCAGCTTTGTGGGCAACGTCCACGAGGGTCCCCACTCCCTGAACGGCCGCAATACCACGGTGTTCCAGCCGGGCATGATCGTCACCGATGAGCCGGGCGTGTACGAGGCCGGTCAGGTGGGTATCCGCATTGAGAACGAGCTGGAGTGCTACCACAAGGCCGACAACCAGTACGGCACCTTCCTGGCCTTCCGTCCGCTGACCTTTGTGCCCATTGCCACCTCTCCTGTGGTGCCCGGTGTCCTGACCCGGGACGAGCTGGACTGGCTGAACGCCTACCACCGCGAAGTGTTTGAGAAGCTGGCTCCCCGCCTGAATGAAGAAGAGCGGGATTGGCTGGCAAAGAAGTGCGCTGCCATCGGAGCATAACCACAAAAAGGGAGACCCCGCAGGGGGTCTCCCGATTTTGGTTTATTCTTTCCGGTTTTCCAGTATTCCTTGGCTTCCTCAATGATCTTTTTGAAGGGGCCGGAGGGGTAGGTGCTCTCGGCGATATCCACCAGGAACTTGTACAGCTGGGGCCGCACCTCCTCGTACATTCCAAGGCGGGTGTAGAGGTCTTTATAATACCGGAACGTCTGGATCTTGTTCTGCACGATGGAGCCGGGTTGATCTGGGTGTGGCAGATGCTCTGGGGATTCTGGACGTAGTAGTAACCGGCTTTGTCAATGGAGACGAAGGTCTCGGCATACTGGATATACTGCATGTTGAACACCAGATCCTCGGCCCATTTCAGCTCGCTGGTGAACTGGATGTCATTGCCGGTGAGCAGGATGCGGCGGTAGAGCTTGTTCCAGAGCACACTGTAAAAGTAGGAGGCGGGCTTGTCCATCAGCCGCAGGGCAAAGGTGTCCTTGTCGTAGACCCCGGCGGGCAGGAAACCGTATTCCCGCACCTCAGGGGGCCGGGCAACACTCATCACGCCCAGATTGTCCTCCAGCTTTTCCAGCACCTGCTCGGGCTTTGTGGCCCCGGCAGGGATCACCATTTTGTAGGGCGCGATCACAAGGTCTGCGTGGTGCGTCTCGGCGGCTTCCACCAGATGCTGGGTGAAATCGGGGTCGATGTAGTCATCGCTGTCCACGAACTGGACATACTCGCCCCCGGCCAGCTTCAGGCCCAGGTTGCGGGTGTCGGACACGCCGGAGTTCTCCTTGTCCACCAGCACGATGCGGCTGTCCTTGGCGCGGAACTCCTCACACACGGGCAGGCTGTGATCCTTGGAGCCATCGTTCAGGATGATGAGTTCAATGTTTTTATAGGTCTGGTTCAGGATGCTGCCGATGCAGCGGGCCAGATGATTCTGTGCGTTGTATACGGGCAGGATGATGGGAAAGAACAGCAGGTATTGGACGAAAAGTGGATCACTGATTTTGCAGAGGCGATCTGCGCGAAACGGGAATATCATATCCGCTGGAATTATTCTGTGGAAAAAGAGGAACAGGACTATCTGGTTTACATAACTGGAGAATGGGAGGAAATGAAGGTTCCGCTTACCATCCGTATTAGTCCATTGGTATATGATGCAGCAAAGCCGGAAAAACAGGAGCTGCAGTCAGTTCTTTTGAGAAGAAATGTACAGCGTATCAACATTTTCCGGTTGAAACATATCTGGCAGAACAACTTTTTACAATCCTCAAATATCTGGAACTGATTCCTTCTATGGAGGTATATGATACAACATTTCGTCTGCTGAAGCAGGAAACTGTCGATGGACGGCATATTTACGAGACACTCTCTTTTTTCTGCGAAAAAGAGGAAGTGATTCCACAGGAAAAAAGGATTGAAATGCTGGCATCTTATGAAACCTACACCTATATGAAAAAACGGTGGGAAAAATATATAAGGAAGCAGGGAACAGAGGATGTTTCCTGGGAAACAGTATTGCATCGGATCATTGCTTTTTTAAGTCCTGTCTGGAATGCAATGTGCAGAGATGAGGTTTTCTTTGGAGACTGGATGCCGGATCTGGAACGATATTTATAAGAGGCTGCCCACAGGCAGCCTTTATTTCTGGTTTTATTGTCTGCCCAGATATTCCCGGAGGAATGTGACAATATTTTTTGGTTTGTTCAGATCAAAGACCGGAAGGGTAGTCTCTGCATGATATGGAAAATCAGCAAATACAGCGATCAGAT
>ENA-OQIR01001004-OQIR01001004.1-human-gut-metagenome-genome-assembly--contig:-NODE-1004-length-10655-cov-3.264913_pt1 | contig 10655 bp, 10 predicted proteins | sample MGYA00242580_ERZ504745 | MGnify/ENA primary metagenome ERZ504745 (study PRJEB26092, sample SAMD00036214) | human gut metagenome | host: Homo sapiens | study: EMG produced TPA metagenomics assembly of... | reverse complement strand
CATGTTTCATAGCATAATCTTCAAGCATTTGCTTTTGATGAACTATACTGTTACTCTCTCCAGCATTATCATCATCACGAGACAGTCTTTCATACAAAGCAGTAATGCCATTGCTTTTATCTTTTTTCTTCTCATGCTGAACTCCTTTCTTCAATTCCTATCCACTCCTTACGCTCACAAAATATCACATCATTGAATGGTTTCGGCGGAGAGGTATAATGTGTGGTTTTCTCTGCTTTTACTGGAAAAGCCTCATTCCTTCTTCATACCCAGCAGGAATCGAAGTCTCTTTTTCCTTTTCCTCCACTGGTTCCGCTTTGACACACAGCTGTTTAAATGCCTTTTCTACTTCCTTAAATCCCATCTGTACTGGAATCTTCCCTCTGGCTTTAAAATCATGTTCCTGGCACTTTACCGTAATATCTGTCTGCTCATACAGATATTCTTCTCCAGTTGCCTGTACCAGCTGCTGACAGATCAGCATCATCAGATTCTTTTTATCTGCCGGTAAATCAGCAATTCCTTTCTCCACGACTTCTTTTGTCGGAAGAATCGCATGGTGATCAGATACCTTTGCATTGTTGATTACCCTTTTTATGCCATGCCCCAACTGTCCATAATCTACAAACGAAAGTAATACTGGCATTTTTTCTACCAGTTCCTCTACCGAATCTTTCATATCCTCCGTTACAAACTGACTGTCTGTTCTTGGATAAGTAACCAGCTTTTCTTCATATAATTCCTGTAGCATATCCAGTGTACGTTTCGCTGTATATCCAAAGTAACGGTTGGCCTCTCTCTGCAGGCTTGTCAGATCATAAAGTTTCGGTGGAAATGATTTCTTACGTTCTTTCTTCATCTGTGTGACCACAGCGGTTGAACCATTACATAACGCTGCAAGCAGCTCCGCAGCTTCTTTATTTGCAATGTTCTCGGAAACTACTGTAAGTTTTCCATCTGTCAGTACTACCTTATAAAACGCTTCTTTTTGAAAATGCTCGATCCTCTCCTGCCGTTCTGCAAGCATGGCAAGGGTTGGGGTCTGCACCCTGCCCACAACCAATCGTTTAAAATATCTCGTAGTGTATGCTCTGGTTCCATTCATTCCAATCAGCCAGTCAGCCTGTGCCCTGCACACCGCAGCCATACAGAGATTCTTATATTCTTCCTCACTTTTCATTGTCTGAAAACCTTTCTGAATGGCGGCATCTTCCATCGAGCTGATCCACAGACGTTTCACTGGTTTCCTGCATCCGGCAAGCACATACACCCTTTGAAAGATCAGTTCTCCTTCTCTTCCTGCATCACAGCCATTTACCAGATATTCCACATCACTTCGATTCATCAGAGTTTTTATGACTTCAAACTGCTTCTTTTTATCCTTGGAAACTTTCAGCTTCCATGCTTCTGGAAGGATTGGCAGATCATCAAACTGCCATTTTTCATATTTCGGGTCATATTCCTCTGGCTGTGCGTATTCTGCCAGATGTCCTAAGCACCAGCTGACAATACAGCTTTCTCCCTCCAGATAACCGTCCTCCCGCTTATAAGCGGACAGATTTTTCGCATAACTTTGTGCTACACTTGGCTTCTCTGCGATCACTAAAAATTTAGACATAATCCTTTCCTTTCTACCAAAAAAGGCAGCCAAGATTTCTGGCTGCCCCTGTCCTTATTACTGTTTCCATCTCTTAAAAACGCTTATTCTTCTTTTTCATCGTCCTCTTCATTTACATACGGACCGTCTGAAAATTCAAGCTGTTCACTTACATAATCTTCATCCTTACTGCGTCCATGTTTCTTATAGACTGCGATTCCTGCAAAGCCTAAGATTGCTGCAACTACAATAGCTGCAAGACCTTTCACATTCATTCCGCTTTTCTCTTCTTTCTTCACTTCGGTTTCCTCCTCTGCTGCTGGTGTAGTCTCCGGTGTGGTTTCCGGGATCACTACGGTTGATTCTTCAGCTTCCTTGTCTTTTTCTGTTTCATCCAGAAATTCTGCCAGATCATTCTCATCGACCAGAGACATCATATACACATTCTCTGTATTACTGGAACGGTCAATGACCATGTAAAAAGTATTCCCCTTTTTCGTCTGGATAGTAAGGAACTGTTTTGTATCATCATTTTCCTTATCATCTACAAGCTGGGCATTTCCCGGTGTAGAAAAAGCAGAATTATTACTTTCTCCGGTAACTCTTCCCGTATCCTCTGCTTTCTCCGTATCTTTACTCTTTTCTGTTGTTGTCTCTTCCACCACCGCTGTCGTTGTCTCTTCTGCCGGTGGATTTGCATTTGCATAAACAGTAGCAAGGGATGTTCCCGAAATCATTGTTACCGCCATAGCAATCATCAGAAGTTTCTTTACTACTTTACTCTTCATCGTCTAATACCTCACTTCCTGTCACCTGCCCCACAGGTGATCCATTATTGTTTTCTTTCTTCTGTAAACCTTTTGTCTCTTCTACTGTAATGCCACCCTCTTCATTTCTCTGAATCGTAACGGTTCCTTTCTGAATCCCGTCAAGCAATACCAGTAACTCCCGGCTGTCCAGTTTCATAGAACGGAAAGATTTGATGATCTCCACATCTTCCATCTGCTGTTTTAATGTATTCTGCCGTTTCAGATGTTCCTGCAGCTCTGCAATCTTATCCTCTGTCTTCTGAATATCATCCAAAATCTTTTTTAATTTCATGTTCATCTGCCTGTCACCTCCTCTAATGCAGACGACCAAATGCCATAAAATGTTCCTGCCAGTAGGCACTTGCAATACTTGTGTATTGCACTGGCTTACCACAATGAATCATCATGTTATTGCCGACATAGATTCCAACATGACTCGCTCCACTTGTGTTATAAGTGCCCTGGAAGAAGATCAAGTCTCCCGGTTTTGCTTCCGATGGAGATACCTGCGAACAGTGAGAACGAAGTCCGTCGGCAGTACATCTTCCAATATTCCATCCATTTCCACAATTATTGATAACCCAGCTTACAAATCCGGAACAATCAAATCCACTTGGGGAATAACCACCCCAGACATAAGGAACTCCCAGATATTTCTCTGCTTCCCGGATCATCTTTGCAAACTGTGGATCAGATAAAGCATCTGTCGGTATGATATAACCAAATCCTCCACTTCCGGTGGGTATGCTGTTTAAGTCAAACAGGTAATCACGATTTCCATAATATTTGTTATACGCATCGTATCTTTCCTGTTCTTCTTCCGTCATGCGGCTTCTCAATACGGTATCCAGATTGCGGTTTGTCATCGTCACATCCAGACGGTTTACTTCTTTCGTTGTCGTAACCTGCACTTCCTGGCTTCCATTGCTGTCTGCTATGTATGCCTCCCATGTCTGGTGGCCGTGTGCGGAAGCTGCCGCATGGTTATCATAATAAACATCAAACTGAACACCATATCTTGCAAAAGCTCCGGTATCTTCTACTACATATTCCACACCATTCATAACGACATGGGTTCCCATCGGTACAAAAGGATTCGATGCATCTACTGCGATCGTATGATTAGCTGTCGGCATCGCACCGCTGGCTGTCGGTCCTCCACTCCACTGCCCACAGCAGATGGAGCAGTTACAATACCCACTGGTGACAACCTGTCCCAGTGATTCTCCTACCCGGACTGTCTTTGTTTCGGTAACTGTCTCTCTGGTAGAATCCGTCGTAATGCCATACTGCTGGCGGAAAATGGACTCTATCTCCTCTGCTACTTCATCATAAGTAAAACCACCGTATTTAACTGTCAGATAAGAGATCAGCTGATATGGATTATGACCGATCTCATCAATCTGGTACCGGTATTCATCGTAATCCGGATGCGTGGATTCCATCTGATTGATCTGCGTGTTTAAGGCTTCTTCTAATGCCCGGTATGCATTTTCAGCGGCATAAATGTCCTCATCTGTACTGGAATAACTGGTGGAAATAATGGCAGACGAAGCTCCCTGCAGGGATGCACTGCAGCTGGTAAAACTTGCTGCAATCAAGACAAAGATCAATCCAAAGATAGCAACTGTAGCAAAAATCCCACGGTTTTGTGCCGCAATCATTTTGACTGCATCTTTTGCTTTCTCTGTAAATTTCTGTGCTGAAGTAATCGCCGCATCCTTTACCTTTTTGCTCTGCTTTGCTGCCTGATACTGTTTCTGATAGCGTTTTTTCTGGAACAGCTTTTGCAATGCAGATTTTCTTTTCTGCTCCGCTTCCTTCTTCACCATATTTTTTGCTTCATTTCCATAAACAGATTCAAACATCAGCCTGCTTTTTTCTGCTTCATCCAGAACGCTTTCTTTCAGTCTTTTTGACTGTTCCCTCCTTTGCTTTAAGCGTTCCCTTGTATAAATGGATTTTCTTGCAAGGCTTTCTCCTGCAAGCTCTGCCCGGTGTGCCCCTTCTACCGCAGCATTATCATCTTCTGCCTCATGGGTTTTCCAATGAGCCGCCGTAGCCGCAGCATCTTTCACGACAGATGCAGCACTTCGGATACCGATACCGGCTCCATGTACCATGCCATCACTTTCATCGCCAAACGATAATCTGGAACTCTTTTTCCGCTGTTCTTTCAGCACACGTTCCCGCTTCGATTTGCCTTTGATCTCCTCCGAAAATCCATCCAGAGACTCTTCTGCCACTTCTGAAGTTTCCCTGTACCGGGCAGCTTCTCTCTTTGCCGTCTTGCTCTCTTCGGAAGCCTCCTTTTCCTTCCGTCTTTCTTTTGACGCATAATCTCTGACCATCTTTTTCTTACGGAGATCCCGGCTGTCTGCAACCGTTTCCAGATAAGCCCGTTCTCCCCTTGGCTGTCCACGGATGCTCTCACTGCGAAATGCGGATTTCGTTGCAGCTGTACTTTCATCGGCTACTTGTTCCCCATCCAGTTCTCCATCTATATCTTGTTCTGACTTCTCATCCAGTACAGATTCTCTACTATATCTGGTTTTTTGGGAACTTTGCTCCGGATGTTCTGTTTCCCTTTTTTCATTGATATGCTCACGCCTTCTCTTACTGAAATCCAGTTCATCCTTTTTTCACTACGGGAAACCTCTGTATCCATGTCCCGTCCAGTGATCCTTTTTTCTTCTTTATTCCGAAGATTCTCTTCTCTAAGACCATCACGGCTCATCTTCTGGACGGTTTTATCTCTCGCCTTATATTCATGCTCCTGCAAATCTCACCATCCCCTTTACTGTTTACCTGTTATTCTGCCTTATCCTGATAGCTCTCCCATTTTTCCAGTACCTCATCTGCCAGTCCTGCAATAGAATCTGTCAGCTTATCTGTAAGTCTTTCACTCAATGTTCCTCTTGCAGCCAGACAGGAAGTAATCCCCATAAAGTCAATCAATTCTGCTAAATACAGCAGATCATCTAACATCTCTCCAAACACCTCCTCCCCGTTACTGTCCTTTCCTTTTTCCAAAAGTTCTTTATAATTGTCTGCACAGATCCTCTCTGCAAATACACAGCAAGGTTCTCCATTGCATCTCTCAAAGTTCGTATAATCTCTCATGTAGTGATCCTCCATTTCATTCTTGAGCAGAAAAAAAGCCGGAAATCTTTTCCCGGCTCATCCCCTGCTTTTGTTCTATTTTGTTTTTTATATTTTTTAATCGTCTCTTTCTCCGATACCAAGTTTTTTACGCTTCTCCACCTCATCTGGCTTAGAAGTCATCAACGCATACAGCATCAGGGAATTATCAAATTTATCCTTAAACGGGATAATGGTACTGCCATAAAAGACCAGTCCCTCACCTTCTCCACTGTTAGTAACATAAGAAAGCTGGTGTGGTGAGATATTCAGCTGCTTTGCAAGAATCTGCCTGTCACCGGATGCCTGGTTTAGCATCAGGATAAAGTCAGAATTTTCAAAGATATTTTCTATCTCACGGCTGGCAAGCAGGTCTTTTACATTCTGTGTGATACCCGTCGGAATACCGCCCCATTTACGGAATCGCTTCCAGATCTCCACACTGTACGCAGCTGTCTGCTCTTCTTTTAAAAGCAGATGAAATTCATCAATATAGTATCTGGTACTCTTATTCGCTGAACGGTTAATCGTTACTCTGTTCCATACCTGATCCTGTACGATCAGCATACCAAGTTTTTTCAGCTGTTTTCCCAAGTCTTTGATGTCGAAACATACCATGCGGTTACTCAGTTCCACGTTGGTTCTGTGATTGAATACTTTCAGAGAACCATTAACGTAGATTTCCAGTGCAGTCGCAAGACGCTGTGCCTCCTGTTCCTTCTGCTCACGGAGAAGATTATATAAATCTTCTAAGATCGGCATCTTTTCCGGTATCGGGTCAGAAAGAAAGTCCTGATACACCAGACGCACACAACGGTCAATAACTGTTTTTTCTACCGGCTCCAGTCCATTCTTCCCACCAACTACCAGCTCACAAAGAGACAGGATAAAGTCAGACTTTAAGGAAAGTGGGTCATCATCATCTGCGTAATCCAGATTGATGTCCATCGGATTGATATAATCATGGCTGGTCGGTGAAATGCGGATAACCTGTCCATGAAATGCCCGGAACAACGGATAATACTCTCCTTCCGGATCGCACACGATAATGTCATCTTTTGTCACGATAAATGCGTTGGTGATCTCACGCTTTGCCGCAAATGACTTACCGGCACCCGGTGTACCCAAAATCAAACCATTCGGGTTTTTCAGTTTCTTTCTGTCTGCCATGATCAGATTATTGGACAGGGCATTTAAACCATAGTAAATGGATTCCCCGCCCATAAACAATTCCTGTGTGGTAAATGGAACAAAGATTGCCGTAGATGTTGTGGTAAGTGCCCTTTTGATCGGCACAAGATTCATAGCAAGCGGCAGGCAGCTCATAAGCCCTTGCTCCTGCTGATAATCCAGACGCTTCAATGCACAGTTATATTTCTGTGCAATACCGGCAGTCTGGAATACGACATTTTCAAGCTCCTGCTTTGTCTCTGCCGTATTTAAAAACAGTGCCGTTACAAGGAACATCCTCTCATTCCTGGACTGTAAATCTTCCAGAAGTCTCTTGCTTCTCCACCATATGTATTTAAGTCTGATGGGATAATGTCCATGTCATATCCGGCACGAACTGCCTTTTTCTGCTCCTCAATCTTCATCCGGTTAATATCGGTCACCTTGCTCTTTACCAGCTTGATCGCTTTCATCTGGTCAATGGACTGGATATGGAAATTCACCATAAGGTTACTGTCCATCTCCAAAAACTCTGCCAGCATCTTGTCCGTAAGCTCTGGTGCAAGAATCTGAAGATAAGAAACGGCTCCTATCGTTCCACCCATCTGAAAGTCTTTTCCATTCTTAAATACGAAGCTGGTCGGTGCGATATAATCCTTTGTGCTAAGACCTGTCCGAAGTACCTCATCATAAGAAAAATGGAAAGGGACTTTACTATCCTGATTGAATGTCTCGTACATGATCTGCAGCCTTTCGGCTCCATTCAACGGATACGCTGTTACACCAAGGATCTTGAAGTTATTCATAATATCCGACTCGATACGTTCCAACTTCGGTCGTGCTTCCCGGATATTCTCTGCTTCAATACCAAACGTAATATACTTGGTACGCATCAGACCATTATTTCCTTTCGCCAGCTGATTATTAAGCATCTGTGCAAACTCCATACGCAGATCATCAAACTCATCCTCCTGCGGATTGATATGAATACCTTTCATATTCCGCCATGTTGCTGTGCTGATTGATAAAGGAAAGCTGAAAATGAATCGTGCTGTCAAAATAATTTAAGAAGTCACACCAGTTTTCAAAGATTGCATTTTTATCCTCATTCTGAGCTAACTGGTAGTTGATGTCATAAAAACGGATGGTCTTGGAATAAAATCTATCCTGCACACGGCAGATACCATCTCTCCCCATCTCATGATAAGGAATGGACTGCTGTGCTGTAATCCGCTTATCTTTGGCAGTATTTGCCACTTTCTTTTCTGTGGTTCCACCTTTTCCTCCCGAAACCTTCTTTCCTTCCGGCTGCTGTCTTGGCGGTGCTGTAGATGAACTGCTCTTTTTCTTCTTTGCACTTTTCTTTGCTTCACGCATTGCCTGTTTCTCTGCTTTCGCCACAAGCTTCGCTTCTTTCTTCGCATTCTTCTTATCCGCTTTTTCATGCTCTTTATGAAGTTTCGCTTCATATTTCTGTGCCCTTTTCAAAGCCTTCTTTTCCCTGCGGGTCAGTTTTCTGTTTGGTCGACGTACCCCTCTCTGTCTTTCCAATGCTTCATAGCCTGTTACCATTGGCTCACTGTGCAGTCTGCCACTTACCGGCTTACTGCTGACCGCCAGATTTGGAATATCTTCTCCACCATCCTCTTCATCTAGCCAGTAATCATTTGGATAACGTTCTTCTTCCAATCTCTGCGGTGGCTGTCTATCGTTTTTTCTTTTTAACACTCTTCTGTCCTCCCTTCTTTTTTCTGACCATGATAAATTTCTTCTCATACAGATTTTCCATCTGATACTTCCGTACCGGAGGACGGATAAATTTCACGGTGATCATATTTTTCAAAACCTTTTCTAACGGAAGTCCATCCTTTTCATACATGGCAAATAAAAATGCCGGAAGCATCAAAAGGCACATCCCTGTCGCTGCATTACTGGAACCGATGATCCCTCTGGTAAGGAAATAAAATGGTACTCCCACTGCCGCCGCAATCCCAAAACAGATCAGCTGCCGTTTGGTCAGGTTGAAGATGATCTTATTTTTGACCTTAGTTAAGTCTTTAGGTACTGATACAAATGCCATTGCCAATTCCCCCTTTCTTAGTGAGCGTTGAAGATACTACGGGCAAAGTTTCCTGTTTTCATCAAACTGAAACAAAGGATCACCGTGTATGCCATCACGCCGAACAATGCAGAATGTATGTTATCGGACATCTGGATATTCGCTACTAAGACTGCGTAAATTCCTACGCAGACCATCATAAAGAATCCCTGAAATGCCAGTGCAAACAATCCACGAAGATAGTTGTTTCCAATCTGCCCCCATTCCCGGTTAGACATGGTTGCAAATGGAATAGCTCCAACGGACGAATAGAGATAGATTTCAATCATACGCCCATACAAAATCACTGTAATAAAGACTGAGATAACCTTCATACACAGGCTCACAAGCATCGTTTCCAGTGCCAGTATGACAAGTTCACCGATTTCCATAGATTCCATTGCCGTTTCCATCGTGGTAATCATCGTATCTATATTGATCGCTGTATCGGAACTGATGACACCAGCGGCCCGGCTCACTACTGACTGCCCGACATCAAATACCGCCATGGTAATCGTAAATGTATGGCTGACGATCCAGACTGCCACCCACATCTTGAAAAAATATTTAAAGAACATCCATGTATCAATGTCATGCATATTGTTCTTTTCTGTTAACATGGAAATCAGCTCATAACAAAGCACAAAGGTAATAATCATACCGGCAATCGGTACAATGACCGAATCGGAAAGATTTTGTATCATGCTGTAAATGTTCCCATTCCAGCCCTGCGGTGTCTGCCCAACCTGAGCAGCAATCTGACCGGTCTTTTCATTGACATCGGTATACATTGTTGTCAGGTTGGAACTTACCATGCCTGTCAGAAGATTCCTCATCCATTCTTCAATCGCTTCAAATATCCGATCCATGAGTCATCTCCCTCCTAAGTTTCTCAGCTAAACAAACCGGAAAGTAACGGTACAAGCTGGGTGCCGATCAAAACAACACCACCTCCCGCCATCAGCTGTTTTATCCCCAACTAGGTGTAAAACTCTGCTCGATGGCGGGCGGCGGCGTACAAAAATCTATATGGTGTTTTTAAGAGAACCGTCCCGGCGGGACAGGTCAGGCAGTGACCTGTTCCACCTCCGGGATGGGTTTGAGATTAAAATGAATTTCGATAGAAATGTGTCTTGTTTTATCTTCGTCAATGCGCTCATGCACGACGATTTCTTTGATTAAGCGGTTGAGGGTGGCTGCGTCCAGCTCTGTGATATTGGCGTATTCCTGAATGGCTTCCACCATTGTTTTGCGTCATTGGCAAGCTGGACTTCATCGGACAGCCGCTTTCTGCCCTCGGACACTTTTGCTTTAAGCTCCGCTTGCTCGGTCTGTGTCTTTTCCAGCATGGTGTTGAAATTCTGCTCACTGATACGCCCTGCAATCATATCCTCATAAAGCCGCATTACCATTTTGTCCAGAACCTCAATCCGTTCCTCGTCCCTTGTAAGGGAGCGTTCCATTGCTTCCCGCTGTTCCCGCTGCTCGGCTTCACAGGTATTGGTCAGGCGGTCGGCAACCGCTTCCCCGTCCATCAGGGCGGCTCTGGCACATTCCCGGATTTTCCGCAGCACATGGCTGTAAAGGGTGTCATAATCAATCCGGTGCTGGGTGCAGTGGTTCTTTCCAAAGGCATTGTAGGTTTTGCAGGAGTAAATCTGCTGGGGATGTTTTGCGTTTGTGTAGCGTATCGTCAGTGACTTCCCACACTCACCGCATTTTATCAGTCCGGCAAACAGGCTGATTTCATTGGTCTGCCCCGGACGCTGGCGGGATTTCAGCTTGTTCTGCACAATGTCAAAGCTCATGCGGTCAATCAGCGGTTCATGCTGTCCCTCCA
>ENA-OQIR01001003-OQIR01001003.1-human-gut-metagenome-genome-assembly--contig:-NODE-1003-length-10664-cov-2.621429_pt1 | contig 10664 bp, 12 predicted proteins | sample MGYA00242580_ERZ504745 | MGnify/ENA primary metagenome ERZ504745 (study PRJEB26092, sample SAMD00036214) | human gut metagenome | host: Homo sapiens | study: EMG produced TPA metagenomics assembly of... | reverse complement strand
ATCTTTATTCATAACAACACATCCTTTCAAAAAATAAAGACAAAACTATGATAGAATAAGAAACAGGAGAAGAACTAGGCTATATTAAAAAAAGCCCACACTCGCCAGAGTGTGTTAGTTCAATAAATGTATGTATAAAGAGAAATTAAGAGAATCATTTAAAGTATATGATGAAATCGTATTAAAGTGTTTTTGCGGAATTTTTATTGGCGCAATTGTTGCGATTTGTGAAGTTGTTTTTGGCAAAGGTCTAGAATGGATCTTAAATTTTAGAGAACATATGGGATGTGTTATGTTATTAGGACTTCCGTTTGCTGGTTTAGCCATTGTGTTCTTGTTTGATCATTGGGGAAGAATCTCTAGAAAAGGTATGGGACTTGTCTTTGAGGTAGATCAAGGAAAGAGTGATTGGATTCCTCTTCGTATGGCACCATTTATGGTCGTCTCGACATGGATTACACATTTCTTTGGTGGTAGTGCTGGTCGAGAAGGAGTTGCAATGCAGATTGGAGCGACTGTATCCCATTATTTCGGTAAGTATTTTCGTTTTAAAAATAGTGGTGTCATCTTCATGGTTGCAGGTATGGCAGCTGGTTTTGCCGGTTTATTTGGGACTCCAATTACGGCTATTTTCTTTGCCTTAGAAGTACTTGTTGCGGGAACCTTAAAATATCGAGCTATGTCATGTGCGATTCCGGCTAGTTTTACGGCAGCTTATGTTTCTGGTTTGTTTGGATTACACAAAAGTACTTTCAAGATAGGAAATGTTGCCGAACTAAATATGGAATTATCTATAAAATTATTAGTGTTAGGTATTTTGTTTGGTATGGTTGGTGGTTTATTTGCGTATTTCTTAAAACATACCAAGGCTTTTGTCACAAATAAAATTACGAATCCCTATAAACGCATTTTTATGATGGGTATTATTGTTGCGATTTTATTGTTTGTATTTGGCAAGTGTCGTTATTCTGGGGTTGGTGAAAACTTGATTGTGGGATCTTTTACATCTGAAAAGATATATAGTTATGATTGGATCTTAAAATTTATTTTAACAATTTTAACTTTATCAGCTGGTTTTCAAGGTGGAGAAGTTACACCATTATTTGCAATTGGGTCAAGTCTAGGAGTTATAATTGCGCCTGTTTTTGGATTAAACCCTTTATTTGTCGCATCTTTGGGATATTGTAGTGTTTTTGGTGCTGCGACGAATACCTTTTTAGCGCCGATTGCGATAGGTATGGAAGTATTTGGATATCAATATTTTCCGTTCTTCTTTGTAGTATGTGCTATCTCCTATATAGTAAACCAAAATGAGTCAATTTATGCTTTACAAAGACAAGTCAGAGAATGATTTGTCTTTTTTATAGTGATTTGAAAACGCATACAAATTTCCTTAAATAAGTAGATTTTATTTGAAAAAGTGCTATACTTTAGTTATATAAAGAGTATTATTAGGAGGATGATTATGAAACAGAATAATATGCTCGCCATGATTTTAGCGGGTGGCCGCGGGACACGACTTTTAGAACTTACTAAAAAGAATGCGAAACCGGCTGTTTACTTTGGAGGAAAATATCGTATTATCGATTTCCCACTAAGTAACTGTGCGAATTCAGATATCAACGTTGTAGGTGTTTTAACGCAGTATGAGTCTGTAGAATTAAATGCTTACGCTGGCGCTGGACAAAGATGGGGACTTGATGCACGTGGAAGCGGAGTTTATGTTCTACCACCACGTGAAAAAGATGGAACAAAATTTGACGTTTATCAAGGAACGGCAGATGCCATTACTCAAAACATTGACTTTATTGACAAGTTTGATCCTGAATATGTATTGATCCTTTCAGGTGACCACATCTATAAAATGGATTATGCGGATATGTTATCTTGTCATAAGGCAAACAATGCCGATTGTACAATTGCAGTACTTCCAGTTCCAATGAAAGAAGCAAGCCGTTTTGGTATTATGAATACGGATGATGAAGGAAGAATTGTTGAATTTGAAGAAAAGCCAGAACATCCAAAAAGTAATTTAGCAAGTATGGGTATTTATATCTTTAACTGGAAACAATTGCGTAAAGCATTGATTTTGGACATGACTGCAGAAGGCTCTCACCATGACTTTGGTAAAGATATTATTCCTAACTTCTTAAATGCAGATAAGCGTTTGTATGCTTACAAATTTGAAGGATATTGGAAAGATGTTGGTACAATTGATTCATTGTGGGAAGCTAACATGGATTTGTTAAACAAAATAATGAATTGAATTTGGATGATCCAAATTGGAAAATTTATACAGAAGATATTCCAACTTTACCTCACTATGTAGGTCCAACTGGAAAAGTAGAACATTGTTATATTAACCAAGGTGCTGTCATTAGAGGACATGCAGTGGATTCCGTATTATTTAATAATGTTGATATTGATGAAGATGCATTTGTATCTCAAGCTGTATTAATGCCGAATGTTAAAGTTGGTAAAGGTGCAAAAATCTATCGTGCAATTGTTGCGGATGGTGTAAAAATTGATGATGGTGCTGTTGTTGGTAGTCCAGACAGTGAAGAAATCGTATTGATTTCAAAAAGAGTAAAGAAGGGTGAATAATTATGTGTAACGCTTTAGGAATAATTACTTACAATGATTCTTCTGTATATGTAGAAGGTATGCAAAAATATCGTCCAATCGCTGGATTTAGCTTTTTAGGGCGTTATCGTTTAGTTGACTTTGCAATTTCAAATATGTCAAATTCAGGAATTGATGATATTCAAATTTATGTAAATGGAAATCCTCGTTCTTTAATTGATCATGTTGGAACAGGTCGTCACTATAATATCAACTCAAAACATGGACACTTATCGTTAGTGCCTGTATATACAGATGGTGGAACTTCACGTTTTACTACAGATATTTCATGTTATGCAGAAAATATTCATGCAGTTATGGAAAACCACAATGATTATGTTGTGATTGCTCCTGCTAACATGCTTTATAAAGGAAACTATGAAGAACTATTAAAACAACATATTGAAAGTGGTGCAGAAGTTTCTGTTTTATATCAACATGTTGATAACGCAAAAGAAAACTACATTGGATGTGATGTTCTTCAAATGAATAAACAACGTGGTGTATTGAGTATTGAACAAAATTTAGGTAACTATAAATCTAGATATTTATCTTTACAAACATACATTATGTCAAAGGAAATCTTCAAAACATTAGTTGATGAAGCTCAAGAAACAAGTTCAATGTATTGGTTTAAAGATATTTTGAATGACAAATGTGTAGATATGGATATTCGTGGATTGAATTATCGTGGACACATTTATGTTATTAATGATTTGAAATCATATTATGAAAGTAATATGCAATTCTTAACAGAAGAAAAAATGAAAGATATTAATGATCCTGAATGGCCTGTATATACTCGTACAAGTGATTCAGCTCCAGCTATTTATTTAAATGGTGGTACTGCAACAGGTTCATTAATTTCGAATGGTTGTGAAATTAGTGGTGTAGTTAAGAATTCGATTGTGGGTCGTTCTTGTAAAATTGGAAAAGATGCATTAATTGAAAATTGTATCATTATGCCAGATGTAGAAATTGCGGATGGTGCACATTTGAAAAATGTGATTGTTGACAAGCATTCTAAAATCACGAAGAAAAAAGATTTAGCAGGTTTGGAAGAACAACCTTTGTATATTGGTAGAAGGGAGAACGTTTAATGGCATCAATTTTGATGGTTGCTGGGGAAGGATTACCATTCATTAAGACAGGTGGACTTGCTGATGTTATTGGTTCTTTACCACAAGCACTTACTGAAAGAGGACATGAAGTAAAGGTTGTAATGCCTTTATATAAGAAAATTAGTGATAAATACTATAATGAACTTCACTTTGATTGTGAATACTCAGTTTCAATCAATTATCATGAAGTACCGGTGCGTGTATTCTCAAAAGTGGTAGATAATGTTTGTTTCTTCTTCATTCAACATCAAGGTTATTTTGAAAGAGATTCATTATACGGTTATCAAGATGATGGTGAACGTTTTGGATATTTCCAAAAAGCTGTTATCGAAATGTTGAATCAGTTGAACTATTGGCCTAATATTATCCATTGCCATGATTGGCATACAGGTATGATTCCATGTATGGTAAAAGAAACACATGATGCAGATCCTAGATATCGTGCTATTCGTTTCGTATATACTATTCACAACATGGCATATCAAGGAAACTTTGGTCCTGAAATGTTAGATAGTTGTTTAGGCTTACCATACTATTTGTTAGACAATGGTAATGTGCGCTTTGATGGTGGAATTTCATTCATGAAATCTGGTATTTTATATGCAGATAAAGTTACAACTGTATCACCAACTTATGCTCAAGAAATTTTATCACCTCAATATGGTGAACACTTAGAAGCTGTATTGAATATGCGTAAATATGATTTGTGGGGAATTGTAAATGGAATTGATATCCAGTTATGGAATCCGAGTACAGATCCAGAAATTCCTTATCACTTTGATAAGGTAAATATTACGGCTCAAAAGAAAAAGGCAAAAATGGCCCTTCAAGAAGAATTAGGATTGGAAAAAAATCCAGATGTTATGATGGTTGGAGTCGTTTCTCGTCTAACTTGGCAAAAAGGATTCTATCTATTGATGGAACAATTAGATGCATTATGTGCTGCTCCTATTCAATTGGTTATTTTAGGTAGTGGAGAAAGTCAAATTGAAAATAAATTCCGCGAATTGGAAGATGGAAACAAAGGTAAAATTTGTTTCTATTACGGATATAATGAAGTTTGGCACACCGTATTTATGCGGCAAGTGATCTATTCTTGATGCCTAGTTTATTTGAACCATGTGGTATTTCGCAATTGTGTTCTATGCGTTATGGTACTTTACCTCTTGTTCGTGAAACAGGTGGTTTAAAAGATACAGTCGATGCATATAATGAATATGAAAAATCAGGAAATGGATTTAGTTTTGAGAACTACGATTCAAATGAATTGATCCACACATTGTATTATGCTTGTGATGTTTACTATAATCGCAAAGAAGATTGGGAAATGTTACAGCGCAATGCGTTAAACACAGATGTATCATGGCAACAAAGTGCTAAAACATATTCTTTGTTGTATGATGAATTAGTAGACTAATGAGAATTCTTGTTAGCGCATGTTTATTAGGATATAACTGTAAGTATAATGGGAAGAACAATTATAATTCGAAAATTGTTGAACTTTTAAAAGAACATGAAGTGGTTCCTGTTTGTCCAGAAATGTTTGGAGGACTTTCTTGTCCGCGTATTCCTTGTGAAAAAGTTGGGGATAAAATTATGGATAAAGAGGGGAATGATTGTACAAAACAGTTTATCAAAGGGGCAGAGATTGCTCTAAATATAGCGAAAGAAAAACAAGTGGATTTTGCGATTTTACAAAGAAGATCACCTAGTTGTGGATATTCCCTAATTTATGATGGGACTTTTAATGGGAATCTTATAGTTGGTAGTGGTATCTTTGCCCAAAAGTTGCAAAGTTTAGATATTCCAATTATGGAAGCGGAATCAGAAAAATTCGTTTAGGTATTGTTTTCTTTAGCAAAATGTCATAAAATACATTTAGATTTGATTTAGGAGGATAATTATGAAACAAGTAACTGTAACTGTAGTAGATCCAGTAGGTCTTCACGCACGTCCAGCAACTGTAGCTGTTAACGCTGCTAGTAAATTCAAAAGTGAAATCAATGTAGCTTTCAAAGGACGCGAAGTAAACATGAAATCTATCATGGGAGTTATGTCTTTAGGAATTCCTACACAGTCAGAAATCACAATTAGCTGCTCAGGCGAAGATGAAGATGCTGCTGTAGCTGCAATCGAAGAAGTATTGCGCGCTCAAAAGATCATTGCTTAATTAAGAAAAGTCTCATAGTTTATGAGACTTTTTTATTTAAAAGTTAGAAAAGAAGGAGAATGAATAATGTCTATTGTTGAAGAAAGATATTCAAAATGGTTGAACCATGAAAATTTAGCCCCTCAATATAAACCTGTTTTAGAAGCTATGGATGCTGAAGAAAAAAATGATGCATTCTATACTACAATTGAATTTGGAACTGCAGGTATGCGTGGTCTTTTAGGCCCAGGAACAAATCGTATTAATATTCATACAATTCGTAAAGCAACACAAGGATATGCAAACTACATTAACGAAAATAATGGTGGAAAAGCTGGTATTGCGATTGGGTATGATAATCGTCATATGTCAAAAGAATTTGCGTTTGACTGCGCTGATTTATTAGCAAAAAATAATATTAAATCCTATGTATTTGAATCATTAAGACCAACACCAGAATTAAGTTTTGCGGTACGTCACTTAAATTGCTTTGGTGGTATTATGATCACAGCGAGTCATAATCCAAAAGAATATAATGGTTATAAATTGTATGATGATAAAGGATGTCAATTGATTCCATGTTTAGCGAGTCAGGTTATTGATAAAGTAAACGCAATTGAAGACGAATTGGCTATTGATGCAAATTGTACAGAGGAACAAAAGAAATCGATTACAGTGATTGGTAAAGATGTAGATGAAGAATACTACAAGAATGTATTGAGTATTCAATTGAATCCAGGAGTGAAAAAGGATATCAAAATCGTATTCTCACCAGAACATGGTACGGCAAATATCCCAGTACAAGAAGTTTATAAACGTGCAGGATATACTTGTATTCCAGTTGTAGAACAGTGCACTCCAGATCCTGATTTTTCAAACACACCAACACCAAACCCAGAACAAGCGGGTGCTTATGAATTATCATTGAAACACGCAAAAGAAAATCAAGCTGATTTGATTTTAGTTTGTGATCCTGATGCTGACCGTATGGGTGTTGGAGTATTACACAATGGTGAATATGTTGTTTTAACTGGTAACCAATCTGGTTCTGTTGAAATTGAATATATTTGTTCACAACTTCAAAAGCAAGGTAAAATGCCTGAAAACCCTGTAATGTTCAATACAGTTGTAACAAGTGATCTAGGTGAAAAGGTAGCTTCTGATTATGGTGTATCAACAGAAAAAACATTGACAGGATTTAAATTCATTGGTGAAAAAGTCGCTAAATATGAAAAAACACACGAAAAGAACTATGTATTCGGATATGAAGAGAGTTATGGTTCATTAATCAAACCTTTCGTTCGTGACAAAGATGCTCCTCAAGCTTGTTTGATGCTTGCAGAAGCTTGTGCATTCTACAAAGAACAAGGAAAAGATTTAGTCGATGTATTAGATAGCTTGTATGATCGTCATGGAACATATGAAGAAAGTCAAGTGGCTTTATCATTAGCGGGCGAAGCGGGTGCTAAGCGTATAAAAGAAATTCTAGCTACATTAAGAAAAGATGCTCCAACCCAAATTGGTGGTACGAAAGTTGTTCGTAGTGAAGACTATAAAGAATGTACAATCAAAGAAGGAGATACAGTCACTGAACTTACAGGCTTTACAAAATCCGATGTATTAAAATATTACCTAGAAGATGGAAGTTGGATTGCGGTACGTCCTAGTGGAACAGAACCAAAATGTAGAATTCTACTATTGTATCAAGGGAGCTTCAAAAGAAGATGCTCACAACAAACAGTTCATTTCCAAAGGCAATGGATGATTTGATTGCTAAGTAAAATTAAAGGATGTCAAATTAAAATGACATCCCTTTTTTGTGCTTATTTGAAAAAAAGGATTTAGACTAATTATCTAAATCCTTTAAGAATTGTTCTAGGCGAACAACAGCTTCTTTAATATGGTCAATACTATACGCATAAGAGATACGGACATATCCTTCTCCGCTATCTCCAAAAGCGTTTCCTGGAACACAGGCTACTTTCTGTTCTTGTAGTAGTCTTTCACAGAATGTTTCTGAATCAAGCCCAGTTGATTGAATATTACAGAAAACATAGAATGTACCATGTGGCATATTTGTTTTTAGACCCATACGATTCAATCGGTTGACTAAGAAATTTCTTCGTTTTAGATAATCATCTTTCATCATCAATACATCGTCATATCCATTTTTGATGGCTTCAATACCAGCATATTGGGACATAACAGGAGCTGACATAATAACATACTGGTGAATCTTATTCATTACAGAAGATAGTTCTTTATTGGCCATACAATAGCCAAGTCGCCATCCTGTCATCGCATAGGCTTTTGAAAATCCGTTTACGACAATAATTTGAGATTTGATTTCATCAAATTGAGCTAATGAAGCAAATGGCTGATCAAAACTAAGTTCTGCATAGATTTCATCACTTATGACATAAATGCCGGATTCTTTAATGATATCAATGATCTTTGCGTAATCTTCTTTAGTCATGACACCACCAGTAGGATTGCTAGGGTAGTTAATGATCATAGCTTTTGTCTTTGGTGTGATCACTTTCTTTAAATCTTCTGGAAGAATTTTAAAATCGTTTTCTTCTTTTAATTTTAAAGGAACAACGACACCATCACTTAATATAACACTAGGTGCATAGGCAACATAATTTGGGTCCAATACAATGACTTCATCTCCAGGATTTAAAAGGGCACGCATACATAGGTCAATGGCTTCACTACCACCAATTGTAACAATGACTTCATTTTCAGGATCATATACTTGATTGTAGTGTTCTTTATGAAATTTACAGATTTCTTCACGAAGTTCTAATAAACCACGGTTAGCAGTATAGTGTGTGTGACCTGTGCTCATATAATGAATTGCATTTTCACAGATGTGCCATGGTGTCGCAAAATCAGGCTCACCAACACCTAAAGAGATAACCCCTTCCATGGTGCTTGCTAAATCAAAAAATTTTCGGATTCCACTCGGTTTAATGGATGTTGCTTTTGTAGATAAACATTTCATTATGGAGTCACAACCAATCTTGATTCTTTGTCTTCAGGCTTGTCAATCATAACAATACCACTTTGTTTATATTGCTTTAAGACAAATAAGTCTTGGTAGATCGTACATCTTCTACACAAGCAATTTTATCCGATACAAAGCGAGCCACTTCAAACATTGTTTTTCCTTGTACTAAACACAAGAAATCACAATCTCCACTTAAAAGATACATAGTATCGACTTCTGGATAATTGGCAATCAATGCTGCCGTTTTGTCATACCCTCTATTTCTAGTTGGTGTACAACTTACTTCTATATAAGCTAAGACTTTTTGGTCTTTTAATGCTTTGTTGTAGTTGATAATCGTGTGATAACCACAAATGATTTTATTTTTTTCTAAAGATTGAATCTCGGATTTTATACTCGCTTCATCTTCGTTTAGAATATCTGCTAAATCTTGTGATGATAAGCGAGCGTTATTTTCTAGTAAATCTAGGATTAAACTTTGGTTCATTTTGAATTCCTCCTTTTGAATATAATAGCACAATTAAGGTTATGTAAAAAGTGTGAAAACACTTGAGAATGGACTGTAAATAGTCTAAAATATAAGTGGTTGTTAGTTGTTAAAAGTTTTACTTGTTAGAGAATTGACAAATTAACGGTAGGCTTTTATAATAACAATGGTATTTAAAGGAGGATTTACTGACATGACAGTAAAAGTTGCGATTAACGGTTTTGGACGTATCGGACGTTTGGCATTCCGTCAAATGTTTGGTGCTGAAGGCTACGAAGTAGTAGCTATCAATGACTTGACTAGCCCTAAGATGTTAGCTCACTTGTTGAAATATGATTCAACTCAAGGAACTTACGCTAAGGCTGACACAGTTGTTGCTGGTGAAAACTCAATTACAGTAGATGGAAAAGAAATCACTATCTACGCAGAAGCTGATGCTTCTAAATTACCTTGGGGTGAATTAGGAGTTGACGTAGTATTAGAATGTACAGGATTCTATACTTCAAAAGCTAAAGCAGAAGCACACATTAAAGCAGGTGCTCGTAAAGTTGTTATCTCTGCTCCAGCAGGAAATGACTTACCAACAATCGTTTACAATGTAAACCACGAAACATTAAAACCAGAAGATACAGTAATTTCTGCAGCTTCTTGTACAACAAACTGTTTAGCTCCAATGGCTAACGCTTTGAACAAATTAGCTCCAATCAAATCAGGTATCATGACTACAGTTCACGCTTACACTGGTGACCAAATGACATTAGACGGACCTCAACGTAAAGGTGATTTACGTCGTAGCCGTGCTGCTGCAGTTAACATTGTTCCTAACTCAACAGGTGCTGCAAAAGCTATCGGATTGGTTATTCCTGAATTAAACGGAAAATTAATCGGATCTGCTCAACGTGTTCCAACTCCTACAGGATCAACTACTATTTTAGTAGCTGTTGTTGACGGAGAAGTTACAGTTGACCAAATCAACGCTGCTATGAAAGCTGCTACAACTGAATCATTCGGATATACTGAAGAACAATTAGTATCTAGTGATATCGTTGGTATGCGTTACGGATCATTGTTCGATGCTACTCAAACAATGGCTCACTCATTAGGTGACGGAACTACTCACGTACAAGTTGTTTCTTGGTACGACAACGAAAACTCTTACACTAGCCAAATGGTTCGTACAATTAAGTATTTCTCAGAATTAGCTTAATTATCGTAAGACTTTTTAAAGGAATCCAATTGGATTCCTTTTTTTCATTCTTAACTAAAAAGTGC
>ENA-OQIR01001001-OQIR01001001.1-human-gut-metagenome-genome-assembly--contig:-NODE-1001-length-10669-cov-3.305065_pt1 | contig 10669 bp, 15 predicted proteins | sample MGYA00242580_ERZ504745 | MGnify/ENA primary metagenome ERZ504745 (study PRJEB26092, sample SAMD00036214) | human gut metagenome | host: Homo sapiens | study: EMG produced TPA metagenomics assembly of... | reverse complement strand
ATGGACTTTTTGAAGTTGATGGTGTTCAGGATTTTCAGCTTGTAACCGTTTTTCAGAAGTGCGTTCCCGCACTCGACCACGATACTACCTTTCGGGTCAGTGACCACATAGGAACTATGACATTGTAGAAGGTTGGGCTTGAGCCAAAACCGGGTCTTGCCGCTGCCGGAGCCGCCCACCACCAGCACATTTTTGTTCCGGGCGTTTTTGGGGTCCGGTGGGCGGTTGGACATCATCAGCCGTTCCGTTTTGGTCAGGATAATGTTGTCGGCAAATTTGGGAGCCATGAACGGCTCAATATCCTTGGCGGTGCCCCACCGGGCAGAGCCGTACTCCATGCCGTGGCGGTACTTCTTGGCGTTTTTTCCACGCAAATAAACCGCCAGCCGTAACCCTGCACCGCAGCACAAGCCCACCAGCAAATCAAGCGGATGCAGGCTGGGCAGAGGGTTTGCAAATGCCACCGAGATTGTGCCCATCATGGACATGATCTTATCGCCCAGTTCCTTGCCCTCGGAAAGCCGCCACGCTTCTCCGAAATTCGTTGCTACCAGACCCAGCAGGATATAGGGCAGACACAGCGCCAGCAGCTTTGTCAGCTTTTTCGTGGTCACAGTCCTCGCTCCTGTTCCTTGTGCCGGACTTTGCCGGGGAGTTCTGCCGCAGCCTGCACCAGTTCATGCAGTTTTGCCAATACGGAGGGGCGTTTGTCCTTGTTCAGCAGGGATGCCGAATACTCTTTGAACGCCGAGTTGAAGGCTTCTGCGTCCGGGGCTTTGAAAAAGACCAGATACCGGGGCGGCACCTCGGAGGTGTCCTTGCGGATGGCATAGTCGATGCCGTACTTTTTGGCATAGCGTTCCAGACCACGGATGCCGGTCTTGCTGATCTCCACGCTGGACACGCCCCGGTTCTGCCGCAGAAGAGTGCGGACGCTCTGCTTACCTTGGGATGCCTTGGACTGGTACAGCCGAAACGCCGCTTTAACTGCCCGCAGGACAGTCCGGGCAGACAGCTTCGTGGTGGAGATCATAATGTTGAATGTCTTTTGTTCGATTTCTTCCTGCAATTTCACCACCATCCCTTGCCGCCTGCATCAGCGCAGCCACGAAGAAGCCGCAGAGTGCGCCGAACTCAAAAAATGCGAAACCGATGAAAAAATTCAGCATAACACACCTCAGACGATGCAAATGCAGGGCAGCTTCTGATCGTCTGCCATGAGTGTAACGCTGTGGCTCGCCAGAAACTTCTGGAAACGGTACACGTCATCAATGGTAAGCGAAATGAAGTTCCCGTCCATGTTGGTGCGTACCAGAATGACCGGGCCAGTCAGGTAACGCTTGCCCGCCATCTTTAGAACCTGTGCCGGATTGTAGCAGAGCAGCAGCGAAGTGTCGGGAAGATGGATGCTGGCATCGCTTTCATCGAAGCAGGGCAGAATGTCAGGGGCTTCATCCAGAGTAATAACCGTCAGTTCCATATCCGGCGCAATGGCGGCAAAGTAGACTTCACCGGGCTTCTTGCCACCTGCCAGAATGGTGCAGATGCGCATATCAATGGTGATCTCCTCGGAACGAATCATACGAGTAGCGGTGTTGTTCATAGGCTTTTTCCTCCATGTTTGCAAAAGAAAAAGACCCAAAGTGGGTCTTGCGTTTTATCTGATCGTCAGCGTTCAGCTTCATGCTTGCGCTTTTTCATGCGCTGGTCGAGCATCTTGAGAATTGAATTTTCGATTTGTTCTGACGAATAGTTGCTCGGAAAATATTTTTTGATAGAATCGCTCCTGAATACAACTTTTTCGGTTTTACTTTCTTCCAAAAGCCCAATGATTTTTTCTTCCATCTCTCTCGGAGTAGAGCTTTCGGGAAAATATTTCCGCAGGGTATCGTTTTTGATAACAACTTTGTCCAATTCGTCCTTTTTCGGTTCACCCATCACGGCAAAGGCAACGTCATACGAGAAATGACCTTCCTGCGCCAGCTTTTTGAGCCGTTGCGCCTGTGAAAGCGATGGGGCGTTTTGCGTGTCAGCCATAGCTTCAAGAAAATCTCGCTGCTGGCTTTCATCAAGATAAGAGAGTTCCACCGCAGGGTTAAATGAGATTTTCTTTTCGTCTACCATGTCCAGCAGTTCCGGGATAAGATTGGTTAAGCGGATAAAACGGTGTACTTGGTTGCGGCTATCACCAGCTTCTTGTCCAACAATATCAAGAGCTTGCAACTTCATCCAACTTGGGATGAAGTTAAATCTGACCTAGCACCTTGCCTTTTCAGTGCATCCAGTTTCATCTTATAGCAAATGCCCGCTCACTCGGCAAAATCTGTTCGCGCTGAAGATTGGAATCAACCATGAGCAGAACAGCGGCATCGTCCGACATATCACGGACGATAACCGGCAGGGTTTTCAGTCTAGCAAGCTGTGCAGCGTGTTGGCGGCGATGGCCGGAAATGATTTCGTAGCCACCATCCGGGCGCGGACGAGCAATCAGCGGATTTGTGACACCCAACTGCTTTATGCTTTCTACTGTGCGCTGCATAGCTTCATCATCAATCACCTTAAAGGGATGGTCTTTGAACGGATACAACTCATCAATGGGAATTTGCTGTACCTGTTCGCGCTGTTCTTCCTGCCGCGTTTCTTCGGTGGAAAAAATATCATCGTAGCTGTTCAAACTGACGTTTAAGCCGTTTTTCGGCATCGGCCAACACCCCCTTTGCGATGGAATGATAGGCTTCTGCCACTTTGCCTTTCGGGTCATACTGGAAAATGCTTTTTCCGGTCGTGCTGGTTTCGGCAGCGCGGACAGAACGGGGAATTGTCTGGTCGAACACTTTCAAATGCTTTCCGTAGCTTGCCGAATCAGATTGCTGATTTGCTGCCCATAGATGGTGCGGCTGTCCGTCATGGTGAGCAGGATGCCCTCAATTTTCAGTTTCGGGTTTATCTGCCGCCTTACTTTCTGCACGGTTTGAAGCAACTGCTCCAGCCCTTTTGCCGAAAGATATTGTGCTTGCACCGGAATCAGTGCGGAATCTGCCGCTGCCAGCGCATTGACCGTCAGCATACCGAGAGAGGGAGTGCAGTCAATCAGAATATAGTCGTACTCGCGTTTTGCGCTTTCCAACACCTGTTTCATCACTTTCTCCCGGCTCATGGTATTCACCAGAGCCACTTCCAGTCCGGCCAGTTCGATGTTGGCCGGGATAAGGTCAACGCCCTCCGCATGGTGCAGAATCCCTTCGCCGGGTGGAATACACTGGTCGTTCATGGCTTTCTGCATAAGAGTAGAGAGTGTAGTGGGCAGTGCATCCGGGTCTTGCCAGCCCATACTGACAGTAAGCGAACCCTGTGGGTCAGCGTCCACAAGCAGAACTTTCTTGCCCTCCATTGCAAGCCCTACGCCCAAATTTTCACAGGTGGTGGTTTTGCCCGTGCCGCCTTTCTGGTTGATAACGGCTATCGTTGTTGCCTTTTTGGAAATTTTCATCACCTCCGAGCTGCTAAATCATGGTTGACTTTGTTTTGATAATAGAGCTGTATTGTGGTTGGAGCATTGAATAGTGCGGCCAGAAGGTACTGCTTCATATTCCGTATCGGGGAAGTGTTCGCTGCCAGACAGTCCAGTACGAAGCGGATGTGGTCTGCATTCAACTTTTTTAGCCGACTGAGCACAACTTCGGCGGGCTTATCATCGCCAGCGATTCTTATGAGTTTACGCTTGCTGTCACAGGTGTCCACCAGCAAATCTACGATCTGATAGATGGTATCTTCATCATCCGGGTAAAGCCGGAGAAGAAGTTCTATCTCCAAAGAATGTGAAAAATATTCTTCGAGCAGTTTACGATTCTTCATTTTCTCCAATTCATCGGAAAGGATAGGATTCGTATTATTCCGCTCTGTCTTACTCTTTTTATTCTTATTACATCGTGATTTGGGCGGGTCTTGACAAGCGTTTTTAGGACTTCCAGATTCGTGATTTTCACGATTCTGGACACGCTCATTTGAAAGGTCTGACGAAAAGTTTTTCACATACACCAAACTCGGTTTGCCCAGTCCACGGCGTTTTCGTTCAATTAAACCAAAATTTTCAAGTTCCCTGAGTAGCTTGGTCGCTTTGTTGTCTGCGCAACACAAAGCCCTCTTGACATCCTCGATCGTGAAAATGATGAACACCCGGCCTTGCTTGTCGAACCATTCATTTTTAACAGAAAGGCTCATGCGGTCAAGCAGGATGCCGTAGAGTGTTTTGGCATCGGTTGACAGATTTTGAAACCGCTGCTCCTGAAACAGTGCTTTGGGGATGCGATAGAACGAAAAAAGTTTTCCGGCCTGTCCATAGAAGTAGTCGAGCGTCATACAATTCTGTCAAGGATGAAAAAATGACGATGTTTCATTGACATGGTTGACAAATCCTCCTTATGAATAATTCGTGCAAACAAAAAAGCGCAATCTCGATTTTTGAAAATCGGAATTGCGCCATGTAACTTAGTAGGGGAGAATGGTCATTTGTCAGGGTCGGTTGACCACAATTTGACCACAAAAGAAACGAAACATCTTGACATCTAACGAAACAGAATGATAAAATAATTTTGAAATTTGATGATACTGCGTACAAGTGGTATCGGAGTGTCCATTGCGTTTTTGAGAGAAGCACAATGGGGTTCAAGAGGCCGTGAGTTCGATTCTCGCCACTCGGACCATAAGTCCAACGATTTCACGTTAGAAATCGTTGGACTTTTTTGTTTATAGGCTGGCCTCATTTGGCTTTGACCACAATTTTGACCACAATGCCAAAGATTTTATCTGGTCAATCGCAGGGGCAAGTGGGCTTTTTGACGCAACATCATCTGCTGCGATATGCGAGCCAGCGTTGATGCCAACGATTTGAAAAGCTGGCTCGCGATAATTCGTGCCGTTCCGTCCAATTTTCAGGCCGAAAACGCCTCGCTGAACAACTGGACCGCACTCTGCCGAATGGATTCCTGAACATGGAGATCATGCTCAGTCATCTCGGTATCGGCATGGCCTACGATGCTCTGGATGGTCTGGATATCCACGCCCAACGCCTGCATCGGCGATACAATTCCTTTTGTTTAATGGGCCTGTTTGACGGAGCATACAATCAAATTGTCGGGTTTTGGGCAATACTGTCGATTGCGTCAAACAATTTTTCCCCCCAAAAAAATTGGATTTTGGAGTGTTTTTCATTGACCGATTGCGGAATTAGCTGTAAAATCTAAAAAAGAATAGTGGCTGTAGAGTGGGGTACTCTACGATCTGCTCGATCTTTAAGTATTATGATAAGGATTACGCCAATGCGGTGCTGGAACTGCAGGCGGCCGTCCGGTTACAGGGAGCAGGTACTGAAAGCTATCGGGGGTCTTGCTATTGCACTTGCCAATGATGGAAAGCTGGAAGAGGCACAGCAGGAGCTGGATACATTGCAGAAAAAAGGCGCTTCCTTCGGTGACTGTGATCTGGTTGCGGCAGAGATTCTGTCCTTGCAAAAGAACTATGATCAGGCGCTTGCGCTTTACATAAAAGTGTTCAATGAGGTGGAGGACCCGCAGCTCCTGAGCCATGCTTACCTGTCAGCCGCAAATGCAGCGCTGAATCAGGACGATATGGAAAAGGCTGTGCGCATTCTGAAACAGGGATGCCAGAACCTTCCGGAAGGTCAGGCTGTGCTTCAAAAGGAGATGCTTGCGGATCTTATGATGCAGCAGGCAGCATCTGACAAAGAAAATGCAGAAGAATACTATGCTGAAGCGCAGCAACTGCTGGAGGAACTGGTGGACAGCGGCTACGATACTATTGCCACCCAGTTGAATCTGGCAACTGTACTGCAGGCATTGGATCAGTACAGTGAAGCTGAAAAGGTTTTGAAAGATCTGCAGGAGCAGTATCCATCGGATTATCGTTTTGATATGCAGATGGCCTATCTTCTGATCGACCAGCTCCGCACCAGCGGATGGCTCAAATAAGGAGGGAATACCTGCGTCTACCGGACAGATCTTTTTTGTGGTTGGAATCGTTGGCATGATCGTTTCGGCTGTTGCGGCAGTCGTTTCAGCATGGATCCTGCGCAGCAGGAAAAAAAGCTGAAGGAACAGATCTGGAACGAGTATCAATAAAAATCAATCGATTAAGGGGTATGAAAAAATGCTGAAAAAACTTAGTGTAACGGCTGTTATTCTTGCAATGTCGGCCATGCTTCTGGTGCCGACTGCATACGCGGTGCAGTCAGTAGACGCACCGGCACAGGTGGCTTTGTGACGATTGACGGCAAGCTGTATCATGTTTCGAAGAATGGCTATGCATCGATCGGTACGCCAAGGGTTTGCACGAGATCGACGGAGGAATGTACTATGTCAAAGAGGATGGCTCGTTCCTGACGAACAGCGCGGTAGAATACCTTACTTTTGATGCGAATGGCCGCTATACCTCTGGCAATGCAACGCTGGACAGCTATGTGGATCATGCACTGGCTGCGTGCACAAACTCTGGCATGACGAAGGCGCAAAAGCTGCGCGCCGCCTATTTGTATGTCCGGGATCACGGCGCATACCTTGCCCGTCCGCATCAGGCAAGAGGCACAACGGCTTGGCAGAAGAGAGCGCTTTGTTCATGTTTGAACACAAAAAGGGCAACTGCTACTGCTTTGCAGGCCAGTTCCTTTATATGGCCCGGCGGCTGGGCTACAATGCCTATGTAGTGTCTGGCGGTGTGGGCCGCAAGGACTCGGACCATGCATGGGTCATGATCTGCGAGAACGGAGTTCCCTATATCTATGATGTGGAACTGGAGTGGGGCTATCGTGCCGGCAGATACGGCCATGCAGAATATAATATGTATAAAATGCCGCTGAATAAAACGGTGTTCAGCTACCAGTTTCCGTGATTGCTGAGGTAGCCGAAAAATGGTTTTTAGTTCCGTAATTTTCTTGTTTCTGTTTTTGCCCATCGTGCTGGGATGCTATTATCTTTTGCCCGGGCGGGAAGCAAAAAATCTCTGGCTCGTCGCAGCCAGTCTGCTGTTCTATGCCTTCAGCGGGCTGTGGTATGTTCTGCTGCTGTTGTTCTCTGTGTTCTGCAATTATCTGGCCGGTCTGTTCGTCTCCGGGCGAAAGAGCGTGCTCTATGCCGCTGTGGCCGTTAATCTGGGAATCTTGGGTATTTTCAAGTATCTGACTTTTCTGGTACAGACAGTAGACCGGCTGCCGGGCGTGACGATCCCGGTGCTTCCATCGTTCTGCCGGTGGGTATCTTGTTCTTCACCTTTCAAGGGCTGAGTTATGTGATCGATGTATACCGGAATGAACGCCTGAAGAGCACTCATTTCCGGGATGTACTGCTGTACATTGCTCTGTTTCCACAGTTGGTGGCAGGACCGATCATCCGCTATGAGGACGTGGCAGATGAGATACATAGCCGCCGAAATACGCTGGAGCAGCTGGCAAAAGGCCTGCGCCGGTTTATTGTGGGCCTGAGCAAGAAGCTGCTGATCGCCGATATCTGCGGCAATGTTGTAGCACTGATCTACAACGCCGACCGCTCTGTGCTGGACAGCCGGACGGCTTGGCTGGCCGCGGTGTGCTATCTGATGCAGATCTATTTCGACTTCAGCGGATACAGCGATATGGCCATCGGCCTGGGCTTGTGCTTTGGGTTCCACTTCAAGGAAAACTTTAACTATCCGTACATCTCGGCCAGTATTCAGGAATTCTGGCGCAGATGGCATATCTCCCTTTCCACCTGGTTCCGGGAATACCTGTATATCCCATTGGGCGGCAACCGGAAGGGCAAGGCAAAGACTTACTGGAACAAGCTGATCGTGTTTTTCTGCACGGGGCTGTGGCATGGTGCAAACTGGACCTTTATCGTCTGGGGCCTATGGCATGGCTTCTTTATCGTGGCAGAGGACGCCGTTAAAAAGCTGTTCGGACTGGAAAACATGGCAAAGGCGGGCGGAACCCTGCGTGTGCGGTGCTGAAACATTTGTACACCCTGCTTGTGGTGCTGGTTGGCTTTGTGATCTTCCGTGCAGACAACATGGGGCAGGCCTTCTCAATGATAGGAGCCATGTTTCCGGGGCTCGTGCCTCTGCGCAGACAGGCGTGCTGCTGGCGCAGTGTCTGACCCCGCTGACCCTGTTTGCACTGGCGGTTGGCCTTGTGGGCAGTACGCCGGTTTTGCCGCTGGTCTGCCGTAAAGCAGAGCAGCAGACCGGAAGCGTGTATGCATGCCTTCAGGCACTGAGTTATGCAGGGCGCTGGCGCTTTTGCTGGTGGATATCCTGCATCTGTCGGCTGCATCCTATGTGCCTTTTATCTATTTCCAGTTCTGAGGTGGAAAAAATGCAAGTGAAAAAATTAGGATATATCCTGTTTGTGGGGGTCATTGCCACAATTTGCATTTTGCCTGTGGCTGTGATGCCTTGGCAGACGGAAAAGCGGTGGGCAATGAGCAGCTTGCATCCTTTCCTGAATTACGGAAAGAGGATGGCAGCTTCAATACCGGTATCCTGAATGAGTTTTCGGATTATTTTGCGGATCATTTCGGGCTCCGTCATGAGATGATCACCTTGAACGATCAGCTTACCGGAACCGTGCTCAAAACGCTGGACAGCAGCAGTGTGCTGTTGGGAAAAGACGATTGGCTGTTCTATAAAAGCACCCTTGCGGACTATACCGGCGCAGAACCCTTTACAGCCCGGCAGAGTTATGCGGCCGCTCATGTACTGGGTCTGATGCAGGAATACTGCGAAGAGAACGGCATTGGGTTCTGCTTTACCATCGCACCCAATAAAAATTCCCTGTATGGCGGTCAGATGCCGACACGGTATACGGCAGCCTCCGTACGGAACGCCCAACTGCTTCAGCAGCAGATGGAACAGCAGAATGTCCGGTATGTGGATCTGTTCAAAACACTGTCTGACCACGAAGAGCAGCTGTATTACCGTCGGGACAGCCACTGGAATATGCGGGGCGCACAGCTGGCAGCACAGACTTTGCTGAAAGAACTGAAAGGCTCTGAAGCGGAGTTTGATTCCTGCATCAATGGAAAAACATCCCCGCATACCGGCGATCTGTATGAGATGGTGTACCCTGCCGGAAACGAGACGGAACAGGATACGGCATACGACTTTACCTATCAGTATGACGAAAAATTCCACTCGGCAGATGATATCACGATCCACACGGAAAATTCGGCGGCAGACGAAAGCATTTTTGTATACCGCGATTCCTTTGGCATCAATCTGCATCCTTTTCTGGCACAGAGCTACGGCAATGCCTGTTTCTCCCGGAATATGCCTACCTTTGACGGCTGTTACAGAAGAGCATCCCGATGTGCTGCTGGTGGAACTGGTGGAACGCAACCTGAACTGGCTGCTGGAACGCGCCCCGGAAATGCCTGCTCCGGAACGCACGGCAGTCCCGGCAGCAGATACCGGTACAAGTGCGAAGGCACAACGGAAGGACAGCCGAATGGAGGAAACTTTCTGCCTGACAGGCGATCTGAGCGGGCAGCGTGTGGATGACGACTCTCCGATCTACATTCTGGCAGAGACCGGACCTACGAAGCCTCCCCTGCGGAGAGGGAACACAGCCGTTACGGCGTATCTTCCGCAGAATGTGCGGGAGCAGCAACTAAAAGCAGCATTTCTGTCGGACGGTGAATGGGTCTTCTGCGCTTGGCCGACTGACTGAAAGAATAGAAAGAAGGAACAAACAAAATGAATGTAAACTATAAGATGATGGGTGTAGTGCTCTGCGGTGCGATGCTTCTGGCATCGGGATGCGGGGCAAAAGCAGAAACGACCGCTTCCTCGGCTGTGGAATCCGAATCGGTTTCCGTTGTGGCATTGGAGGCTGCTTCGTCGGAGGCTGTGCCGGAAAGCGAGGCTGTCTCGGAGGCAGTTTCCGAAGCTTCTTCTGCGGTAAGCGAGGCGGCATCGGAGAAACCGACAGAATCCAAGGCGGAATCCAAGGCAGAATCCAAGGCCGAGACTGCGGCAAAATCTAAGCCTGCAAAGCAGGAGACGGCTGCTTCCTCCAAAGAAGAAAAGACGGAGCCTGTGGAAAACAAGCCCGTTACAGAGACTGCTCCGGCAGAAACTGCCAGCCTGGAAACTGCCCTGAAGTATGTGGGTAAAGACGTTTCCAAGCTGTATGCCGCCATTGGCAAGCCGAACAGTTCGGAGTATGCTTCCAGCTGCATCGGTGATGGCGAGGATGGCCTGCTGTATTACAACGGCTTTACTGTGACGACCTACCGTGAAAACGGTAAAGAGACGGTACAGGACGCCTATTAACATGAAATTCGGCCTCTGGCATTCCACCGGGGCTGAATCTTTATATGGGAAGATGAGAATGAAACGCCAGAAGATCAAACGATATCGGTTTAGCGTGACGCAGAATACGCGCAGAAGAAGGGCGGCAACGCCGCTGAAAGCCGTCGGTGTAGTACTGGTGTGCCTGTGTCTGCTCACAGGGGCCGCTTTTGGAGTTTACAATGCGATCCAGAGTAAGACTACGGGGTGGCACGGCGAAGGACTGCATCGCTACTATATCTCGCCGACTACCGGCACCCGTGCGCAGGGGCTGTATGAGATCAACTATAAGCTCTACTATTTTGGCAGCAACAACTTTTTGAAGACCGGCTGG
>ENA-OQIR01001000-OQIR01001000.1-human-gut-metagenome-genome-assembly--contig:-NODE-1000-length-10677-cov-2.642370_pt1 | contig 10677 bp, 15 predicted proteins | sample MGYA00242580_ERZ504745 | MGnify/ENA primary metagenome ERZ504745 (study PRJEB26092, sample SAMD00036214) | human gut metagenome | host: Homo sapiens | study: EMG produced TPA metagenomics assembly of... | reverse complement strand
TCACCGATGGGGGTCAGGGTGTCCGGGTCCAGTTCCACGCCGTAGATGGGGCAATATTGGAACAGCCCCAGTAGAAGTACACCCGGCCATCATCATCGCAGAACAGATCCGGGTCCCAGAAAGCAAAGGGCGCAGATACTTCGGTAAACGGCTCGGTCAGGGGTCAGCGGTGCGCAGGATGGGGCAGTTGCGCCCCTTGCGGCTGGCGCAGAAGTAGAGGTAATTGCCCACCTGCCGCACATCCGGTGCGTAGTCATAGATCAGCAGGCCGGGGTCTGCATGGAAGTCCCAGCTCAGCAGATCCTCCGAATACCAGAACCCTGCCGACATGGAAACGAACAGATAATATCTGCCTTTGAAGTACACCAGCGTCGGGTCTGCGCCCTCCCGGAAACCCGCTGTGCGGGGGCCTTCCTTCATGTGCTGGTAGCGGTAGCCCAGATCAAGGGGGTTGCAATAGGTCTGTTTCATCGAAGCTTACTCCTTGGCAATGCCCTGCAATACACGGTTCAGCTGCTTGATGTCCTCTTCCGAAGTGCCCGCCTGCATCAGCATGGATTGAATGGTCATCCGCTGCATGGCACGCTCCATCATGGCCACCAGAGCCGGATTGTCCTTCACGGCGGCAGCAACGTCTCCGCGGGAAGCAGCGGCCTTTTCCCGGATCTGCTTCAGGATGGGACCGGCTTTCGGGTCTGCCATGGCGGCAGCATGTTGTCCTTCACCGACCAGCAGCTTTCGTCCAGCTCGCCGTCAAACCAGTTGGTCACGTTCTTGCGGTTGTCCATGGCGTAATCCGGGTTGGGGGCGTCCACCTTGTTCACCAGGATCACGCTGCTGTGCTCACCGGAGCGTGCCTCAATGCTGTGTTTGCCGGTGATGGGCAGCTGGAAGGTGAACACCTTGTCGCCCTTACGGGTCTCCACCAGCTGACCGTCCTTGTACAGCGAGACCTCCGGCAGATTGGAGTAGACCTTGATCTCAGTCACATCCTCGGCGCGGTCTACATAGCGGCTGCCGCACAGGTGCACGAACGGCTCCTTGCTCCAATAGGCCTTGTAGAGATAGAAGGGGTCTTTTTTGAGCTTGCGGTCAAAGGTGACAAGTCCCTTCTGGTTCTCGCCGTGCTTGCCGCCCTCATCACGGCCATCGGCGGCAAAATCAAACGTATTCCACGCATGGGTGGCCCACAGCCACGGACGAGCGGCGATCATCTTTGCGATATGTTCATGGTAAATGCACTGGTAGCTCTCGGTGTAGTCGCCTTTTTCCGGGTGGCTGCTCTGGTACTGGGGGTTGGCATCTGCGCCGTACTCCGAAAAGCCGATGCAGCGGTCAGGGTAATCGGCGTGGTACTTGTCAAAGAACTCGTCGTTCTGCTCCAATTCGCCCAGATACCAGCCGAAGTAGAGGTTGTAGCTGTTCACATCGGGAATTTCCAGAATGGGACTGGTGGTCTCCAGCATAAACACATTTGCCATGGTGGTCTTGCGGGTGGGGTCCAGCTTGTGCGCCAGTTCGTTCAGCAGACGGTGGTTTTCCAGCAGATCCTCGTTGACAGCAGAAGCAGCGGTGATCTCGTTGGACAAGCCCCACACGGCAATGCAGGGGTGGTTGTAGTTCTGGACGATCAGCTCTTCCATCTGGGTCAGGGTGTTGGCACGGCCGTTGGGCATGTGCATGGTGATGTAGGGGATCTCTGCCCAGATGACAAGACCCTTTTCATCACACAGGTCGTAGAAATACTGTGCGTGCTGATAGTGTGCCAGCCGGATGGTGTTGGCACCCATTTCCAGAATGATGGAGATATCCTCCTCCATCATTTCGTTGGTCAGGGCAATGCCCGCACCTTTTCGGTCCTGGTGCGGGAAACACCGCGCAGCGGATATTCCCTGCCATTCAGGATAAAGCCTTCTGGGGGTCGATCTCAAACTTGCGGCAGCCGAACCGGGCGGAGGTCGCCTCGCCATTGTCCAGCTTGGCAGATACGGTGTAGAGGAAGGGGTCGTCCACGCCATCCCACAGATGGGCGTTGTTCAGCGTGAAAACAACCTTTGCGGTGCCCTTTTCCACCGGGGCGGTGAGGGTTTGACCCTCCAGTGCAAAGGTCACGTTCTGTGCGTCCACCACGGCGGCTTCCACGGTGACCTCGGCGGTCCTGGCAGCAAGGTCGGTGACGATGGGGGTCACCTTCAGTGCCGGTGCACCGTTAGCGGGCAGAGCAAAGTGCTCTGCCGGGACGATATGCAGGGTCACATCCCGGTAAATGCCGCCGTAGAAGGTAAAATCGGCTTTCTGGGGATACACGGTGTCGTTGTCGCTGTTGTCCACGGAAATTGCCAGCAGATTTTCCTCTTTGAGGTGGTCGGTCAGGTCTACCCGGAAGGTGGAATAGCCGCCCTTGTGCTCAGCCAGCTTTTCACCGTTCAGGTAGACGGCAGCGGTCATAGCTGCGCCGTCCAGCTGCAAAACAGCCTTGCCGCCTGCCGGGATGGTGGGCTTTGCCAGGGCCAGCGTATACCAGCAGGTGCCGCGGTAGTAATCGTTGCCGCCGTCCTGACCGTCCACTGCGTTCCAGGTGTGGGGCAGGGCAATGGCCTCACCCATAACAGCGGTGGGGATGCCAGGGTTCTCCTTGGTAAAATGCCAGTCGCTCTGATTCAACAGGATGGTCTTGCTCATGGTAAAAACTCCTTTATATTTATAAAAGATGGATAGAATCAGCAAAAACCGAAAGAGCGTATGAGCCCTTTCGGTCTTTGCAGGGTGTTACTGCATCTGTTCTGCAATTACTTCATGACGAAGGGCTTCTTTCTTATCTGCGATGCGCTTCTGGACGTTGACCATTTCTTCCTTGGTCAGCGGGCAGCCCAGCATGGCGATCAGGGTGATGACCCAGCCCAGCATGGGCAGGCCGAACTTGATGGCAAGGGTCATCCAGAAGATGCCGCTGGTGTAGGAATCCGTGGGCTGGGGCATGGTGGTGGTGTAACCCAGAAGGGCGACCGCACCGGTGGCGATGACAGCAGCCACCGAGGTGATGAGCTTGTCCACCAGACTGTAAGTACCAGAAACGACAGCCGGGATATAGCGGCCGCTGCGGTCCAGCTCGTAGTCAATGGTATCGGCCATGTAAGAAGTGTTGGAGGTGGTAATGCACATCATGGAACCATTCTGCAGCAGAGTCAGCAGGACGTAAACGATCATGTTCCAGCTGCCGATCACACCGATCTGACGAGTGTCGGTAAAGATGAAGAACAGGAACAGCACAGAGGCGATGGCCATGCTGACGCAGGTCCAGGTCACGATGCCCTTCTTGCTGCCATTTTTGCCCACATACTTTGCACCGAAGGCCGCAAAGAAGATGGAAGGCACCATGCTGATCACGCCAAGGGTGGTAGCAAGACCCATGTTGCCGATGAGGATGCCGTTCAGCATCGTGTTGATGATGGCCTGGCTGCCTACCTGCTGTGCCAGCTTATCGGAAGCGTTGGAGGCGATGTAGCACTGCAGGGGCTTGTTGTGCTTGAGCACCTCAAGAATATCCGCAGTTTTCAGCGGCTCGTGTTTTTTGCTGGTGCCCTCGAAGTTTTCGGGCTTATCGTAGGCGGAGATACCGGCGCAGACGATCAGGGTGCCGATACCGGCAATGATCAGCACGATGGTGCAGACCGTGCTGAGGAAGTCCTGATTAAAGGTGCCGCCGCACTTGGCAGGATGACGGTGTAGATCAGCATGCTCATGCCCATGGGCACGGCGTAGTTCAGTGCAGTGGTCCAGACACCGATGGTGGGACGCTGGCGGGGATCGTTGGTCATAATAGCCGGCAGGGTCTGGGCGGTCATGTTGGTGACGGTATAGCCGATGATGTAAATAATGTAGGTCAAAACGAACACCGGCAAGCCGAAGCCCTTGCTGGAGCACAGGTTGAACATACACAGCAGGCCGACAGCCTCGATCAGGTAGCCGCTGATCAGCAGAATGCGCAGCTTGCCGAAACGGGTGTTGACGCGGTCGTAGACGAACGCCAGCATCGGGTCGGTAAAACCGTCCAGAATGCGAGCCAGCATCAGGATGATGCCCACGGCTGCAGTGGTGATGCCGTAGCCGATGCTGGCAGAATAACTGGCCATACCGATCAGGGAATAGATGCTCATGCCTACAAAAGCGTTGCAGGCGTAACAGATGATCTGCCAGAGCTTTGCACGGCGGTACTGGACGCCGTCTACTTCACTGGCACTGGGTTTCTTTTGGAACATAATGATTTTCCTCCTTTTTGTGTGAACTGAGTTCCGCTTTCTCTGACACCAGAATAACAGAATGCAACAGCCACTGCCGGATGAAAAACGATAGTTAAGGACAAAAATTCGTGCAATAATTTGTGATGCATGAATTTGCGCCTGCCTTCACGATTTATTGTCCCATAGGGGAAAAACAGGTCTGCTACAATAGTCTCAACAAGCAACACGCAGGAAGGGAGAACCATCATGCAGAAATTTGAAAAAGGCTTTTTCATCGGTGCTGCAACAGCAGCCCATCAGGTAGAGGGCAACAATACGAATAGTGACTACTGGGCACAGGAGCAGCTGCCCCATTCCAGCTTTACGGAGCCCAGCGGCATTGCCTGTGACCATTATCAACGGTACGAAGAAGATATCAAGCTCTTGGCCGATGCCGGGCTGAACGCCTACCGCTTTTCTATCGAGTGGGCACGGGTAGAGCCGGAGGAAGGAAAGTTCGACCCGGAAGCTATCGAGCATTACCGCAAGGTGATCGCCTGCTGCAAAGCGCATGGCGTAGAACCCATCGTCACCCTACTGCACTTTACCAGCCCGAAATGGCTCATCTGCAAGGGCGGCTGGGAAACCGAAAGCACCGTAGAGGATTTCAAACGTTATGTGACCTATGTGATGAAACAGCTGGGCAGCGAGCTGCGCTATGTCTGCACCATCAACGAGGCCAATATGGGCTTGCAGCTTGCCGCGATCTCCAAGCGGTTCCGTCTGATGGCAGAACGGGGCTGCCCAAAAATGCCGCATCGACCGGAAAGTCTGGCCGAGGGCACGGTGCAGGTGGGCATGAACTTTCAGAAGATGATGGAAAACATGAAGTATGCCGCCATGGAGAATACACCAGGCGTTCGGCACACCCAGCCGCAGACTTTGTCAGCAGCGCACCCGGAAGGCGATCTGCTGGTGATGCGTGCCCATGCAGCCGCACGGGATGCCATCAAAGCCCTCTGCCCGCAGGTCAAGGTGGGCCTGACCCTCTCGCTGCACGACTTGCAGGCACAGCCCGGCGGCGAAGCCTTTGCCGAGGCCGCATGGCAGGAGGAGTTCACCCATTATCTGCCTTATATCAAAGACGATGATTTTCTGGGTGTGCAGAACTATACCCGCACCCTTTATGGCCCGCAGGGGCAGCTGCCGGCACCGGAGGCGCAGAACTGACCCAGATGGACTACGAGGTCTATCCGCAGGCACTGGAACACGTCATTCGCAAGGTGGCAGAGGAATTCAAGGGTGACCTGATCGTGACCGAAAACGGCATTGCCACCGCCGATGATACCCGCCGTGTGGCGTTTATCCGGCAGGCGCTGGATGGCGTGCAGCACTGCATCGCGACGGCATCCCGGTGAAGGGATACTTCCATTGGAGCCTGATGGACAACTTTGAGTGGCAGAAGGGCTATGCCATGCAGTTTGGACTGATCGCAGTGAACCGCGAAACGATGGAGCGGACAGCAAAGCCCAGCCTTGGGGTGCTGGGGGAGTATTGCGGAGCTTGAGAGCGGCTTTGGACATGAACAAGGTATGCCTTGACCGAAACGGATGAAGCCCTGTTCATCAAAAAAGCAAAAAAGTAATTTTGAACCAGAAAAGCCGCGCAGAGCTATCGTTTTCGATAACATGCACGGCTTTTTTCAGCAGGAGAATGGAATGGAACGGACACCATCCGCAACCACGGCGGCGATTACATCAATTTGTTTCTGTGCCAGTTTTGCGTCGGTGTTCAGAAGCCCGGAAAGACCGTTCATTACAAAAATCAGGATCGCACCGACATTTTCATATTGAGAAGGCTCGATGTTATCACTTTTGATCTGTTCCAGAACGGCATCCCGCAAATGCTGTGTAAAGCGGTTCATCGCTGATGCAGGAACCACACCGAGATAATCGGTCGCCTGCTGGAGATTAGCAAACATCTCCCGCACAAAAGCCTCCGGCGTATCCAGCAGCTGCTGTGCGCCGCCCATATTGTCGCAGACGAGCTGGACCGTTTGCCGCTCCATTTCGGCGGTGAGGGCATCCAGCGTTTCATAGTGGGAATAAAAGGTCGTTTTGTTGATCTCGGCCCGTTCGGCAATTTCTTTGACCGTGATCTTTTCGATCGGCTTCTCCCGCAGCAGGGCAACAAACGCTTTCTGAATGGCACGCTTCGTTTTTTTGACCCGGATATCCATAGAATTCCTCCATCAATTGATTTCATAAATGGTGCTTAACCAACGCTTTGAACGTGATTCGTTGCTTAAACACCGGATACGCCGGAAACTGCTGATTGCGGCCCCTGCGGCGCAGTGCTATTATAGCACCATGGAGATGGATAAGCAACTACAAGTTGAAAATCTTGTCCGTGAATACGCTGAATCATATGATCTGAGAAAAAGGAGAGTATATAGGATGGATTTTAACAGTGTCAAAGGCAAAGTGGCCATCGTCACCGGCGCAAGCGTGGCATCGGCCGGGCCATTGCCGAGTGCTTTGGCGAAAACGGCATGAAGGTGGTCTGTGCAGCCCGCAGTGCAGAGCAGGGGCGGGCTGTGGCAGACGGCATCTGCGCCAAGGGCGGCGATGCCATCTTTATCCAGACCGATTGCAGCAAGGCTTCTGCCATCAAAGAACTGGTGGATAAGACGGTGACGCACTACGGCAAGCTGGATGGCGTTGTCAGCAACGCAGGCATCGGCATGGGCGGCACACCGCTGCATGAGTATGAGGTAGAGGATTACGAGAAGATCTTCTCCCTGAACAGCGAGGGTGTCTTTGCCGGGATGAAGTACGGCGCAGAGGCAATCCTCAAGAGCCACAGCGAAGGCGGATTCCTCATCAATGTGGCATCGGTGGCGGGTCTTGTGCCCCAGCGTGGACAGGCGCTGTACAGTGCCACCAAGTTCGGCGTGGTCGGCATGACCCGCGCAGCGGCGCTGGATTACGCAGAATACGGCATTACCGTCAACGCCATCTGTCCCGGCTACACCAGAACCAGCATTTCGGGGATGCACCGGCTGCGGCCATGGACTTCTTTGCAGCCGACTGCCCGGCAAAGCGGATGGGCGACCCGGAGGAGTGCGCTGCATTGGCACTTTTCCTTGCCAGCGGTCTGGCACGGTACATCACTGGTGCAGCCATCCCGGTGGACGGCGCACTGTCTGCCGGACACCAGAGCATCAGCAGCTGGAAGCACCCGGAAATTTTGACCGGCGGCAAGCTGAACAGCCAGAGCACGATTGCAGCACTGATGGAAAACGAGGCCGCAAAAGCATCGTGGAGCAGTACCTGCCCGGTTTTGCCGACAACCAGCAGGCAAAAGCTGCCTACGGCATGACATTTGGCAAGATCGGCCCTATGCTGGGTCTGCCGGAAACGGCGCTGAAAGCACTGCTGGATGCGCTGGACAACCTGTGATCGAAGCAGCTCGGAAAGCCTCTTTGACAGGGGCTTTCGTTCTGCCTGCATGCGGTTGATTTTTGGGAGGAGACCATGAAAAACGAAGCACTTTTCCGTACCGGCTCTGTCTGGAAATCCATCATTTCCATGGCGGTGCCCTCCATTATCATTATCCTTGTCATGGTGCTGTACAACATGGCGGATATGTTTTTTGTGGGCTGTCTGGGCGATACCGCACAGGTGGCGGCGGTCTCCGTTGTGGGACCGGTGTTTTCGATCCTTGCGGCAGTGGCGACCATGCTTGGCGCAGGCAGCAGCGCCATCATTGCACGCTGCTTTGGCGCAGGCGAGATCGAGCAGGGCAAGACCTGCTCCTCGCTCTGCTTCTGGAGCAGCTTTTTTCTGGGCGTTCTGGTCAGCATCGGTCTGCTGGTGAGCAGAGTGCCGCTTCTGGGGGTGCTGGGCTCAAATGCAGAATTTTTTCCCTATGCAGAGCGGTATCTTCAGGTCCTTGCACTGGGTGCGCCGCTTTTTATCCTGTCCAACAGCATGGCGATGCTGGTGCGTGCAGAGGCGCAGTAAAAGAAGCCTGATCGGCAATCTTCTGGGCACGCTGGTCAACTGCATTTTTGACCCGCTGTTCATTCTGGTGCTGAACTTCGGTGTCAGCGGTGCGGCTGCTGCCAGTGTGCTGGGCAATCTTGTGGCGACGGGCTGTTATCTGCGCTACATCGTCAAACACGGCACGGTGCTGACCGTTGATTTCCGTCCTGCCCTGAAAAAGCCGCAGATGCTGGGTGAGATGCTGGCCATTGGTCTGCCCAACGGGATCAGCAGCCTGCTGGCAGGGTTTGCCTCCTCCTTCAGCAACCGGCTGCTGGTGACCCACGGCACGGCGGCGGTCGCAGCCATGGCGGCAGCGGGCAAGACGACCATGATCATCAGTATGATCGCCATGGCGATCTGCATGGGGTGCCAGCCGCTTCTGGCGTACAGCTACGGCGCAGGTGACATAAAGCGCCTGAAGCAGCTTTTGAAAGATCTGATCCTCCTGACCGTTGTTTTTGGTGTGCTTGCCGGGGCAGCCAGCTTTGCCGGACGCAATGCCTTGATCGGGATGTTCATCAAGGAAGAAGGGGCGTTCCGTCTGGGGACGCAGTTGGTGGTCTATCTGGTGCTGGGCAGCCCGGTGATCGGTCTGACCTATCTGGCAACCAGCCTGCTGCAATCCGTAGGCAGGGCAAGTGGTGCGGTGGTGCTCTCTCTTTTGCGGCAGGGGCTGCTGCTGATCCGCTGCTGTACCTGATGAATGCGCTTTGCGGGGTGCAGGGCATTGCGGCGGCGCACCTGATGGCAGACGTGGGCGCTGCGGTCATCTCCGCAGGCATCCTGCTGCACTGGCTCCGGGCATCGGTAGAAAAAACGGCAGAAGTATGATATACTGTTTCCATCAATGAGCCGGAGGGATTAGGCATGGATGTTCTCCAGAATATGATGCTGTTTTCCGAGCTTGTCCAGTGCGGCGGAAATGTATATACATGGTGCTATGATGCACAGGGGAAGCTCTTGCGGAGCAACTGCCCGGACGAGGCATTTCTTGCCAGTGCATTTGAACTGTTCGGCTGCAAACAGCGGATGCTGGAGCATGGGGATCGGGACGATGTACTGTTACCTTGGGGACGGCATTGGGTCTTTTGTGGGGCGCAGCCTTTGAAAAGGAAGAGGGAAAACTGAAGCGTGTCTGGGTCATCGGGCCGGTGTTCCATCGGGATGTGACAATGCGCGGGATCGAGGAAGGGCTGAAATATTACAGCAAGCTGGAGATCAGTGTGGCATGGACGATCCAGCTTTACAAAGCCCTTGAAAAAGTTCCTACCCTGCAAAACACCATTATGAACCGCTATCTGCTGATGATGCACTACTGCCTGACCGGGCAGCGGCTGGAACTGAGCAGTGTGAACAGCAGTGCAGCACAGGACGAACGGCTGAAAAGCGATGCGATTCCCCATGACCGCCATAAGATCTGGATGGCGGAGCAGGGAATGCTGCAAATGGTCCGCACCGGAGACCTGAATTACAAGCAGGCGCTTTCCAACAGTATGAGCATGAGCGCAGGCGTGCCGGTGCAGAGCAGCGATGTTCTGCGCCAGAGTAAGACTTCCGTCATCGTGTTCACCTCGCTGGTGTGCCGTGCCGCCATTGAGGGCGGCCTTTCCCCGGAGGAGGCGTACTCGCTGGGGGACAGTTACATTCAGACGGCAGAAGCGGCAAAATCGTTGGATGAGCTGCACCCGCTTGCAATGATGATGTACGATGATTTCATCCGGCGTGTCCACAAACACCGGACGAACCCCAACCTCAGTATGCAGATCCAGAAATGTGTGGATTACATCGAGATGAATCTGGACAAAAAAATCGTAGCGGAAGATCTTGCCGCCCTGGTGGGCTACACGGAATATTACCTCACCCACAAATTCAAGGAAGAAACGGGTCTGAGCGTCACGAACTATGTGAAGTTTGCAAAGGTGGAACGTGCGAAAGTTCTGCTGAAAAGTACACCGCTCAGCGTCCGGGAAATTTCCGAGCAGCTTGGTTTTGCCACCCGCAATTATTTCAGCGCGGTCTTTCAGCAGGTCACCGGAAAAACGCCCATGGAATTCCGGGAAACATAAAGCAGAACAGGCATCCTGCGTTACCGCTTGGCGGTATCGGACGGGATGCCTGTTCTGCTATGATGAAGAAGAATGGAGAAAGATGGCTCAGTTGAGAAACTTCTCGTTCAGGGTCACACCAAAGTCGCGGGCGATGGCGCGCAGGTCGTCGTCGGTGATGGTCTGCCGGATGATGCCGCCGCCCATGGAGAGCACCTTGACGTAGATCTCTGCACTCTTTTCAATGGTGTGGGCCAGACCAAAGGTGATGTCAAAGTCCGGGCCGGAGGCAAACAGACCGTGCTGTGCCCAGATGGCGGCCTGATAAGTCTTCATCAGCTCGCTGGTGGCCATGGCGATGTC
>ENA-OQIR01000999-OQIR01000999.1-human-gut-metagenome-genome-assembly--contig:-NODE-999-length-10689-cov-2.191157_pt1 | contig 10689 bp, 11 predicted proteins | sample MGYA00242580_ERZ504745 | MGnify/ENA primary metagenome ERZ504745 (study PRJEB26092, sample SAMD00036214) | human gut metagenome | host: Homo sapiens | study: EMG produced TPA metagenomics assembly of... | reverse complement strand
TTCTCCCGCACCAAGTTCTTCGCGCACCAGTTCGCCAAATCCTTGGCCAAAGCCGATGACGTCATTATCACCGGCATCTTCCCGGCCCGTGAAAAGCAGGCCGATTTCCCGGACATCAGCCCCTCCACCATCGTGGACGCGGCTGCGGGACTCAAGGACGCTTCCGCAGGCACGTGGATTCAGCCGGTCGAGGATATGTGCCTGGCCGCCAAGATGATGGCCATGCGCGCCCACCACGGCGACGTGATCTTCACCGTGGGCGCGGGCGACATCACCGACATGGATCAGGTGCTGCTCACCGCACTTGAGGCCCATCGGGAAAGCTGCGAGTGATGTCCGGGCGCACGGTCAGATCCGGGGGCAATGACAACGGCTCACGTCGTTCGTCTGGGAGCTCCCGCAAGCCGCGCACCATCGGTTCACGCGGAAACACGGGTCGCTCGTCGAAGTCTCGCGCTCCCCGGTCCGTGTCTTCCGGTCATGAGATCGACGAGCCGGAGATCATCGACGATGTGACGGTAGCCAAGGGCCAGGCCGGTGCCTTCGTCGATGCACGGCGGTTGCACAGCGAGGATTACGTTGCCGAAACGCTGCATCAGACCACCGGCTCCCTAGGAGTCGCATCACGCCCGAAAGTGGTGAATTTCACCGAACGCGCCAAAGAACGCAAGCGTGCGAACGTACGCGTCGTCGCGTTACGCGTGTTGATTGCGGTCGTGAGTGTGGCTGTAGTGACGGGGCTAACGTGCTGCTGCTCTTCTCGTCGGTGTTTCGTCTGGAAACCAGCGAGATCGGCGTATCCGGTGCCAACGAATGGGTGAGCGCGCAGACCATCCATGCCATCGCCGATAAGCAGGCTGGAAAGTCGTTGTTCCTGGTCTCCGCCCATGAGGTCACAGAGCAACTCAAGTCCATTCCCGGCGTCAGCGAGGCCAAGGTCTCCAAACAGTTCCCCAAGTCGATGAGCGTGGAAGTCAAGGCGCAACGGCCCGCGGCCATGCTGAAAAGAGGCGATACCCTGACCGCGGTGGATTCCCAGGCGCGTGTGTTGAACTCGGTGAAGAACGCCAACGTGGATGGCATCCCGGTGATCGAGGTCAAGGATATAGACGCCAGTCTCAAGAACCGTTCGGTGAAGGAGGCGCTGACGATTCTGGGCGCATTGCCGGAATCGATGCGTAAGTCCATTACCAAGGTCACCGCTGAGACGCAGGATTCGGTGACTACCACGCTTAACGACGGTGACCGCGTAATCATTTGGGGCGACTCCTCGCAACTGAAGCTGAAGTTGGCGGAAGTCGAGGAAATCGACAAGAACATCACCGCTGGCACGGCTGGCTTTGCCGGGAAACATCAGATTGATGTTTCCTCATCCCAGAAGCCCATCATCAAGTGACGGCGATTTCGTTGGCTTCGTTGGTTCCGGGGCGATGTTCGCTGCTGGCGATTTGCGCGAGTAGCGCCATAGGGTGTATGCTGAAAAGTCCGGCCGAAAAGCCGGAAGCTTGATAACTCAAGATTGGGGGCGATCGGTTTCGACGGTGACCTGTTCGCTGCAGGGAAGCGTGCCGAGAACGCCGGGTCCGCTCGTGGATGACCCCGGCAAAAGAATAAGTGCTAAATCTAACCGCACTGAGTTCGCTCTCGCTGCCTGATTTTTAGTCAGGATTAACCAGTGAGCAGCCGCTCCGTTCACTCCTCCTCGTCTTTGGAGGATGCTGAGCGTCGTTTAGAAGACTTGCTGATGCAGTTGAGCCTCAGGGCTGCATCGGGACTTTAACTGCGGATATGCTCGCCATCAGTTGTCTGCGACATCGATGGGGGCAGAAAAATCGCCAACTTGGCCAGCAGACTACGCACGTAGAAGACTGTGGCTCGGTCATCGGACCGGGGTTCAATTCCCCGCGCCTCCACCAATCCGCTTCGGCGGAAACAAGCCGCTTGGCTTTACGAAAGTAAGGCTGAGCGGCTTTCTGTTATTGCTCCGTTGATTCCTTGTTTTCCCGCTATTCTCTCGTGTCGGATATGTCAGTTGGACGAACTTGCGGGGAAGAAACGATTTAGACTTAGTTCAGGCTGCCGATTGCACGATGTGTAGAGCTATTATGCTACGCCGTAATCAGGGAGGATATATGCCGCTGGAATTGGTCCGACAGGATATTACGAAGATGAAGGTGGACGCCATAGTCAATGCGGCAAACACGCAGCTCGCCATGGGTGGGGGAGTGTGCGGCGCGATATTCCGCGCTGCGGGAGTCTCGCGCATGGCTGCTGCCTGCGATCGGTTTGCTCCCATTCATACCGGTGAGGCGGTTATCACTCCGGGATTCAATTTGCCATCACGCTATGTGATTCATACCGCAGGCCCGATATGGCGAGACGGCAAGCATGATGAAGAACGTCTGCTGCGTTCGTGCTATCGCAATTCGATGGAACTCGCGGCACGGCAGGGGTGTGCCAGCATCGCCTTCCCCTTGATTTCCAGCGGTATCTATGGATATCCGAAAGCCGAGGCCCTTCATGTGGCCCTCGATGAGATTCGCCGATTCCTGGGCGACGCAGCCGACTCCGGACACGATCTCGACGTATATCTATGCGTATTCGACAAAACCGCTTTCGAAATAAGCAGCAGTATTGACAAACGTCTTCGCGCATATATTGATGATTATTATGTAGCGGAGCATGAAGATACGCTAGGAAGCAGAACGTATGAGCTGCTTGCTCTCCAACGGTTTTCGGATAATAAGCCGAAGGCGGATAGGGCCGTACCTTCCGGCGTCTTGGACATGCCGGATTTCCTGGGCGATATGGGTGAAACGCCTGTCTACTCGGCGCCGTCGGCAGCTCCATCGCCGAAATCCGCCGGGCATGTGGATGATGCGGTGCTCTCCAATCTGGATGAACCTTTTAACATCATTCTCTTGAGGCTTATCGACGCCAAAGGATATTCCGACGTGGAGGTATATAAACGAGCGAATATCAATCGTAAACTGTTCTCTAAAATTCGCTGTGGCGATGGCTATATGCCCAGCAAGAAAACGGTTTTGGCACTGGCCATTGCCTTACGGCTGAATATTGACGAGACGCAAGATATATTGCGTGCGCCGGGTATGCGCTGTCGCACAGCGTGAAATTCGATGTGATCGTGGAATTCTTCATCGTCCATGAGATGTTTGATGTATTCACTATTAACGAGATGTTGTTCCGATACGATCAGCCGTTGCTTGGGCAATGATGCGGAGCGGTACGCTCGTCTCCTGACCTGCTGCCGATACGCGGCATATTGTCGCTTGCCAAGCGACCTAGGACTGGTCCCATGATGCGAAGCTCATTGATATCGCCGACAATCCGGCTGGCGAATGAGCGAAAGGATTCATCATGGGCAAGAACGACAATGGCAATAACGGCCGTACGGAACTGGTGTTCGTCGTCGACAGAAGCGGATCGATGGGAGGTCTGGAATCAGACACCATCGGTGGCTTCAACAGCATGCTGTCCAAGCAGCGAACAATTGCCGGCGAGTGCAGGGTAACGACCCTACTGTTCGATCATCGAATCGAAACCTTGCATAATCACCTCGACATCCGCGAAGTGAACGATTTGACGAGCCGGGATTACTGGGTGCGCGGTAGCACTGCGTTGTTGGATGCGATTGGGCTGGCCATTGACCGCATGATCGTGACGCAACGACATACTGCGGCAGCGTACCGTGCTCAACATGTGCTGTTTGTCATCATTACTGACGGGTATGAGAACGCGAGTCGTCGATATTCGTTGCATCAGATCAAGCAGATGATTACCTATGAGCGTGAACGCTATCATTGGGAGTTTGTGTTTCTGGGCGCGAACATCGACGCCGAACAGACGGCTGGTGATTTTGGTATCTCACCGCGATGCGCCACTGATTTTCATGCCGATGGACAGGGAATCAAAGCCTCGTTTGAGGCCGTTGCCTGTGCCGCGACCGCCGTGCGCGGAGGTGCTGACCTTGATGACCTCAGCGCGCCGGACTTTCTTGGTGGTGTTCGTGATGACTATCGGTCTCGTCGTCGAATGAAGCGGTAAACGATGAACTGCAGTGCAGATATTACCGGTCACCAGTCGGTCGTGTACGTTACCGGCTGGTGACTGCACACGTTGTACTGTAGGGAACCATGAAAGTCGTATTGCAACGAGTATCCGAAGCGTCCGTGGACGTGGTCAATGAATTGGGCACGCTGGATCCCACGTTCGAGCCGCAGCAGATTGGCCCGGGATTCATGATTCTGGTGGGCGTCACCGATGAGGACGGCGACAAGCAGATCGCCTGGTTGGCCCATAAGATTCTGAATCTCAGGGTGTTCGAGGATGCGCAGGGCAAGATGAACCGTTCGATTCAGGACATCGGCGGTGAGATTCTCTCCATCTCGCAGTTCACGTTGTTCGCCGACGTGCACAAGGGCAATCGCCCGAGCTTCATCAAGGCCGGCAAGCCCGAGCATGCCGATTTCATGTGGATCAAGTTCGACGAGGCGTTGCGCTCCGGGGGAGTGCCGGTGAAGGAAGGTCGTTTCGGTGCGCATATGCGGGTCGACTGGTCAATGACGGGCCGGTGACCATCGTCATCGACACCGAGCATGACATGCCTGACGGAACACGCTGAATTGCGATAGTAATTTGACATCATATCCCGTTCCCTCCAATATGTTACTAAAGCGCTTTAGTCTCCTGCGGGCGAGGGCGCATGTCGATATGTTTCCCATGAACGGGCAGCACAATGATGTGGCCGCACAAGCGGCAGAGATAAGGGGAGTGAACAGCAGATGTTCCTGAAACCTGAACAGCAACTGGAGCGGTGCAAGCGCATAGTGCGCCAGCGCGTGGACCCTCATATCCACCCATCGATCGCACAGCTCGCGGTGGAGTCCTTTGACATTCCCGGAGAGCCGATGCCCACTGACGAGTTCTTCGCGAAGCTCAATCGAGGTGACATCGATTTCAAGCCGTTTACGCTCGGCAGTGAATGGGGCACCACATGGGGCACAGTCTGGTTCCGCCTGACCGGTACCGTGCCGGCCGGCTACCCGAAAGGCAAGCCGCTGGAGCTCATCCTCGACCTCGGCTGGTACCCGCACTCCTGCGGCGGCCATATCGAGGGCCTCGTCTACCGCGCCGACGGCACCGCCATCAAAGCCGTACACCCGCTCAACTATTGGGTGCCGTTCATAGATGCCGAGGGCAACGCGCAAGTGCCGGTCGCCGAAGACGGCAGCTTCACCCTGTACCTCGAAGCCGCCAGCAACCCGCTGCTGCTCGGCGTGCCTCCGTTCATTGAGACCGAACTGGGCGACCATGCCACCGGCAAGCCGGACGAGCCGTACGTATTCAAGTCCGCCGATCTGACCGAATTCGATGCCCGTTTCGAGAACTACTCCGTGGATCTCGACGTGGTGAGCTCCCTGATGGAATTCGCCGACAAACAGTCGCCGCGTTACTGGCAACTCGCCAAAGCGCTGCAGCGCTCGCTGAACGCCTACGACGAGCGCAACCCCGAATCCGTGGAAGCCGCGCGCGCAGCACTCGCCGACGTACTGGCCAAGCCGGCCAACGCCTCGGCCATGAACGTCAGCGCCATCGGCCACGCACATATCGACTCCGCATGGCTGTGGCCGGTGCGCGAGACCCGCCGCAAGGTGGCCCGCACCGTATCCAACGCATTGGCGCTGATGGACGCCGACCCCGACTTCAAATACGCGATGAGCTCCGCCCAGCAGTACGCCTGGCTGGAAGAGGATCATCCGGACATCTTCAAGCGCATGAAGCGGCGCATTGAAGAAGGCCGGTTCATCCCGGTCGGTGGCATGTGGGTGGAAGCCGATGGCATGCTGCCCGCCGGTGAATCACTGATTCGCCAGATTGCATATGGCCGCAAATACTTCAAGGAACATCTCGGTGTGGAGCCCAAGGGCGTATGGCTGCCGGACAGCTTCGGCTACACCGGCGCATGGCCGCAGATCGCCCGCCGTGCCGGGTACGAATGGTTCCTCACGCAGAAGATCTCGTGGAACGACACCACCAAGTTCCCGCACCACTCGTTCATGTGGGAAGGCATCGACGGCTCGCGCATCTTCACCCACTTCCCGCCGGCGGATACCTATGCTGCTTGGTGCAAGGTTCAGGAACTCGACTACGCGAGAAGAACTTCCAGGACAAGGATCTCGCCGATCGCTCGCTTCTGCTCTTCGGTTTCGGTGATGGCGGTGGCGGCCCCACGCGCAACATGATGGAGCACCTGCACCGCTACGAGAACCTCGAAGGCGTCTCCAAGGTAACTATTGAGAGCCCGAACGATTTCTTCGACAAAGCCCACCGACAGATCGAAAAGAACGCCGGAGAGGAAATGCCCGTCTGGAAGGGCGAGCTGTACCTCGAACTGCATCGCGGCACTTTGACCTCGCAGCAGGACATGAAACGCGGCTGCCGCCAAGAGGAATCGCTGCTGCGCACGGTCGAATACCTGGGCGCGGCCGCCACGTTGGCCGACCCGAACTACGCCTATCCGCGCGAAGAACTGGACCGTATCTGGAAGACCCTGATGCTCAACCAGTTCCATGACGTGCTGCCGGGGTCATCCATCGCATGGGTGCACCGCGAAGCCCGCGAGGACTATCGCCGTGACCTGAAGCGTCTCGCCGAAATCGCCCAAGACATGTGCGCCGTGCTGCGCAAGGCCAACCCGCAGGCCGACCTGCTCGCCGAAGCCCGCATCAGCCAGTTCCGCAATGACGGCGCGGCTTGGCGTGCCAGCCGCATCAACGAACCGACCAACGCGCTTTCCGTACTGACCCAGACATTGGACAACGGCCGTGTACTGCTGGCCAACGGCGTACTGTCCGTCACCATCGAGGCCGACGGTACAATCTCGTCGCTGCTTGACGAGGAGCATGGCCGTGAACTGGTTCCGGCCGGCACCCGATTGGGCCAATACGAACTGTTGAAGGACGAACCCGCCGTTTGGGATGCCTGGGAGATCGAACGCGAATCCCTGCTCATGCGAATGCCATGACCGGATCAATCGAATCGGTCGATACCGAAAACGGTGCGGCACGAGTTCGCGTGCGCACCGCCGACGATGACACCGTCATCACCACCACCATCACGCTGCGCCCCGGTTCACACACGCTCGATTTCCACGCCGATATCGACTGGCATGAGCGCGAACGTTTCCTCAAGGTCGCCTTGCCGCTGGGCATTGTGGCCGATCAGGCGACCTACGACTGCCAGTATGGTCTGGTCCGCCGCCCAATCGTCAAAAACACCGCATCCGACGAAGCCAAGTATGAGAGTAGCACGAACCGCTTCGCCCTTATCGGCGACGCTGGTTACGCGGCGGCCGTCATCAACGGATCGGTATACGGGTCCGATGCCACGCCGATCTCCGGGAACGCCGCCGAAGGTCGTGACTCGGGCACCATGTTCCGACTGTCATTGCTCTCCGCGCCGACCTTCCCCGACCCGCGCACCGATATCGGCTCGCACGAGTTCGACTGGTCCGTGGTGACCGACGCCACGGTGGACCGTGTGCTTGACGCCGCCGGTGTGCTCAACGCACCGGTACTCCATGATGTGCCCGATATCACGCCGCTCGCCTCGATTGAGTCCGTCAATGGTACCGTGTGCTGGACTGGATGAAGCTGGCCGATGATGGTTCCGGCGACCTGATCGTACGTGCCTATGAGGCGGCCGGTGGCCAGGCTGATGCCATGCTGCACGTCTGCCCGGCGCTCGCAGCGCTTCGGTGCATGAGACCAATGTGCTGGAAGGCGACGATCTGGCCGCCGATCTTCCAGTCGCGCTGCAAGACGGTAGGCAGGACGCCGAAGGTGCCACGTTGCACTTTGGCCCGTTCCAGCTCGCCACCCTGCGCATCACGCGCTGAATTCCCGTCTGACGCTTCTGCCTCCTCGAACCATGAGGAGCAGAAGCATGTCGTATTACAGTTTTCCCAATTGCCACCACACCCATCATTTCCATCATTCCCATCAGACACAGCAAAGGAGAATTCTCCATGTTTCTTCTGCCCAATCAGCAGTTGGAGCGCTGCGACCGCGTCATGCAGCAGCGCGTCAAACCGCATATCCACACCACACTCGCCGCATGCACCTTGCGTTCGTTCCACAATCCCGGCGAACCGGTGCCCTCCAGCGAATTTCTAGCCAAAGTGCGCAACGGCCAAGTGCCCTTCGAACCTTTCCGCGTTCCCGGCGTCTGGGGCACCACATGGGGCACCACATGGTTCGAGGTGAACGGCCACATCGACATGGCGGCGGTCAAAGGACGAAAAGTCGAACTCATGGTAGACCTCGGCTGGCTCGATCACCGCGGCCCCGGATTCCAATCCGAGGGACTTGTCTATCGTGCCGACGGCACCGCCATCAAATCCGCGAACCCACGCAACCACTGGATTCCACTCGTCTACGCGGACGGTGGCAGCACTGTCGAACTCGATGAGCATGGCGACTTCACCGTCTATATCGAAGCCGCCGCCAACCCATTCGTCGAAGGCCCCACCCCGTTCTCACCCACCGAACTCGGCGAAGAGCCACCGGCACCTGTGATTTTCCATACACACTGAGTCGTATGGACGTCACCATCTTCAACGAAGACGTGTTCGCCTACTACATGGATCTGGAAACCGTCTCCTCGCTGATTCGTGAGCTCAAGGACGACGACCCACGCTACTGGCAGCTCGCCAAAGCACTGCAACGCTCCCTGAACATCTACGATGAACGCGACTTGGAAACCTTGTCGGCAGCCCGTGCGGCGCTCGCCGGCGTACTCGCCGAACCGGCCGCCTCCAGCGCAATCAAACACATCGCCATCGGCCACGCGCATATCGACTCCGCATGGCTGTGGCCGGTGCGCGAGACCCGCCGCAAGGTGGCCCGTACCGTATCCAACGTGCTGGCTTTGATGGACGAAGACCCGGACTTCACGTATGCGATGAGTTCCGCCCAACAGTACGCATGGCTGGAAGAGGAGCATCCCGACCTGTTCGCACGAATGAAGCGGCGCATCGAAGAGGGCCGGCTTCATCCCGGTCGGCGGCATGTGGGTGGAATCCGACAACATGATTCCTTCCGGCGAATCATTGGTGCGGCAGATCACGTTCGGCCGCCGATATTTCAAGGAGCATCTCGGCGTCGCGCCGCGCGGCATCTGGCTACCGGACAGTTTCGGCTACACCGGCTCTTGGCCGCAGATCGCCCGCCGTGCAGGATTCGACTGGTTCCTCACGCAGAAGATCTCGTGGAACGACACCACCAAGTTCCCGCACCACTCGTTCATGTGGGAGGGCATCGACGGCACTCGTATCCTCACGCACTTCCCGCCCTCGGATACCTACTGCTCGTGGATGAGCATGCACGAGCTGATGTATTCGCAGCGCAACTTCCTGGACAAGGACCTCTCCCGTAACGCGATTCTGCTGTACGCTTCGGCGATGGCGGTGGCGGCCCCACCCGTGAGATGACCGCGCGCATCCGCCGCGACCATGATCTCGCCGGCGCGCCGAAATCGAATTCGGTACTCCCGACCAACTGTTCGATCGCGTGCGCAAGGATATCGTGGACGATGCCCGCGGCGAGACACCGGTCTTCCACGGCGAGCTGTATTTGGAACTGCATCGAGGCACACTCACCGCACAGCAGGATATGAAGCGTGGTTGCCGCCAAGAGGAGTCAATGCTGCGTGTCGTCGAATACCTGTGCGCCGTGGCCAGTATCAAGAACCCAGGTTACGTCTATCCTCGTGAGGAACTGGACGTATCTGGAAGACCCTGCTGCTCAACCAGTTCCACGACATTCTGCCCGGTTCCGCCATCGCATGGGTGCACCGTCAGGCACGCGAGGAATACGCGCGTGACATCGCACGTCTGCGTGACATCGCTGCGGCTGCCGGCCAGGCCGTTAAAGAGGCCGAGCCAGGCATAGCGACGGTGAAGGATGCCGTGATTGCGCCATATGCAAGCAATCCGCAGTATTCATGGGCTGTGCGTGACGGTGGTGGAACGGCTGTGGAAGAGTCTGTCATTCCGGTTTCCGTCGAGCGTGACGGAAACGCCATCATACTTGACAACGGACGTCTTCGTGTGCGTATCGAGGCGGATGGCACCGTCTCATCCTGATCGATCTCGCTTTGCGTCGTGAACTTGTGCCATCCGGTGTCCGCATGGGGCGCTATGAGCTGTTGAAGGACGAGCCATTCCATTGGGATGCATGGGATATCCAGCGTGATGCGTTCCTCGCCGCCGATACGCTCACCGACGCCATGGTCGAGCATGTGGAAGATATGCCCGACGGCTCGGCTGCGATTCACGTCGTCACCCGTGCGCGCGGTGTTGAGATCCATACCGTCATCACGTTGCGCCCGGGGTCCGGCAGTCTTGACTTTACCGCGACGTGGATTGGCATGCCGTGGAGAAGTTCCTCAAGGTGGATATGCCGGTCACGGTGCAGGCGGTGAACGCGCAGTACGAATGCCAGTACGGGTTGGTCGAAACGTCCGATCAACAAGAACACGCGCAGCGAATGATGCCAAATTCGAAAGCTGCACACACCGCTTCGTACGTATCGCCGATGCCGACTATGCCGCCGCTGTGTCAACGCCTCCACGTACGGATCCGACGTCAGCCCGATCCACGCCGCCGCG
>ENA-OQIR01000998-OQIR01000998.1-human-gut-metagenome-genome-assembly--contig:-NODE-998-length-10692-cov-1.356555_pt1 | contig 10692 bp, 11 predicted proteins | sample MGYA00242580_ERZ504745 | MGnify/ENA primary metagenome ERZ504745 (study PRJEB26092, sample SAMD00036214) | human gut metagenome | host: Homo sapiens | study: EMG produced TPA metagenomics assembly of... | reverse complement strand
CCATTATCGAATGTGCAGACTACATGGAAACTTCGGCATTGGGACGTGCCGAATGGATGCGTTTCTACGGCCTTCTGTTCGGTGAGGCACAAAAAGCGGACAGCTTGTTTGCCGAGGTGGAAAAAAACTATAATGAGCTGAAAGCATTGGTTGCTCCCCTTTCATCTGCGCCGAGCGTTATCAGCGAACTGAAAAATGGTTCGGCTTGGTATGTTCCGGGAGGTAAAAGCACCTCTGCACGCATCTATGCGGATGCCGGAGCCAATTATGTGTTTGCCGATGACGAGCATAGCGGTTCTGTTCCCCTAGCCTTCGAAACCGTGTTTGACAAAGGTCAGAATGCAGACTTCTGGCTCATCAAATATAATCAGGCCATTGACAAGACTTATAAGGAATTGGAGCAGGACTATGCTCCATACACCGGTTTCCGTGCATTCAAGGAACGCAGCATTTATGGATGCAACACAGAAGGTAGACTTTTACGAAGATTCCCCTTTCCATCCCGACCGATTACTGAAAGATTTGATAAAAATATTCCATCCTACGCTTTTAGAAGGGTATGAATTAAAATATTTCACTAAATTAGCGGAGTAAATCACCGTAGGGTTATGTCAAAACGTGGATAATGCTGCCCCTACAGCTGACGATGGGATAGGCCGGGTTAGTTTTGACACACTCCCTACAGTGTGGACGCAACCCAAAACAGTATCAATGAATAACAAAGGAACAAAATACGGTATCATACTGCTCCTCCTCATCCTTGCATTGACAGGAGCCAACCTGTTGTTCGGCTCGGTAAACATCCCTGCCGAGGCGGTGTGGCATATCCTTACAGGCAATGAAGTAGAAAAGGCGAGTTGGAGTTTCATAGTCTGGGAATCCCGCCTGCCGCAAGCCATTACCGCCCTCCTTTGCGGAATGGCACTCGCAGCATCGGGACTGATGTTGCAAACCACATTCAATAATCCTTTGGCCGACCCTTCCATACTGGGAATCAGTTCGGGAGCCAGTTTGGGAGTTGCCTTGGTCATGCTGGCAGGCGCAGGTACGATTACTGCCGGAGTATTCACTTTATCCGGATTCCTGTCCGTCATTATCGGAGCATTCATAGGCTCCATGCTGGTGATGGGAATCATCCTGTTCTTCTCCACTTTGATAAAAAACAGCATCATGCTGCTCATTATAGGTATCATGATAGGGTATATCACTTCATCTGCCATCTCCCTGCTCAACTTTTTCTCCACGGCAGAAGGGGTGCATTCCTACATGATTTGGGGAATGGGAAACTTCGGAGGAGTATCTTTGCAGCAGCTTCCCTTTTTCTCCTTGGTCACAGCGGCGGGACTGCTGATTACCATACTGCTGATAAAGCCTCTGAATGCCCTGCTGCTGGGAACACGCTATGCCGAAAACCTGGGAATCAACATCCGCCGTACACGTAACCTGCTGCTTGTCGCCACCGGATTACTGACAGCGACGACCACCGCTTTCTGCGGCCCGATTTCCTTTATCGGACTGGCCGTGCCGCACATTGCCCGCCTCATGCTGGGAACCTCCAACCATAATTCTCTGCTACCTGTCACCATGCTGACGGGAGGAGCCATTGCCCTGCTCTGCAACTTCATCTGCATTCTGCCGGGCGAAGCAGGTATCATTCCGCTGAATGCCGTCACTCCGGTCATTGGTGCGCCCATTATTATTTATGTCATTGTGAACCAACGTAAAATCCAGTACTTCAACTGATGGAAAAGCAAGCTGTCATCACCGCCACAGACCTGTGCATAGGTTATCGTACCCACAAAGGAGAAAAGAAAGTGCACGAACACCTTTCTTTCGGACTCTATCCGGGAGAACTGACCAGTCTGCTTGGAGCAAACGGGGCCGGAAAGTCGACTTTGCTCCGCACCCTGTCCGCTTCGCAACCTTCACTGGCAGGAGATTTGCAATTACTGGGCAAGCCTTTGCAGCAGTATTCGGAAAAGGAACGTTCGCGCACCATCGGTGTAGTCCTGACAGACAAGACACAAGCCGGAGGGCTGACCGTGTATGAACTGGTAGCTTTGGGACGCCAGCCGCATACAGCTTCTTCGGGCGACTCCATCCCAAAGACCATCTCATTATCAAAGAGGCATTGGATGCCGTAGCATTGCCCACAAAGCCGAAAGCTACACCGCCGAACTTTCGGACGGAGAACGGCAAAAGGTAATGATAGCCAAAGCATTGGTTCAGGAATGTCCGCTTATCATCTTGGATGAGCCGACCGCTTTTCTGGACGTGGTGAGCCGCATAGAAATCATGACTTTGCTGCATCAGTTGGCGGTGGAGCAAAACAAGGCCATCCTGCTATCCACCCATGACATAGAACAAGCCCTGGTACTGTCGGACAAACTTTGGCTGCTGTCCAAAGAAACAGGACTGCAATGCGGAGTGACGGAAGATATGATTCTGAACCATCGGATGGACACGCTGTTCTCACACAGTAATATCCGGTTCGATTATGATCATGGCATCTACTATCCAACCGTGAATGGAAAGCAGGAAATAACGGTGGAAGCGACAGACGAAACCTTATTGCACTGGACTATCAACGCACTGAACCGTCACGGATATACTTGTCTGCAAACCCAAAACGCTCCTGCCGGTCTGCCCCATCTACAAGTCATCGCTCCCGATGCCTTGTACCTCACCTGGGGCGGGAAACAACGGACATTCACTTCGTTCGGGAAGTTGCTGGAAGAAATAAAATAAAGACACGCATCAACCATTCCGGATTACGCGCAGTATCTCTCTGTAAATCAACAATATAATGTGAAAAAACATTCTAAATTCCCCTGAAACGGTTTTCCATTCTCCGCTATCAAATTCGGCTTGACGTATATCGGTTGTTCTAATTCCTGTGCCATAGTTGCGGTTACTTCCTTGCAGGAGAGCGTCATAAGGCTTATTTTTGCCCATCTGCATTTGTTTCTTCACCCAAGTGAAGAGGCGATTTCACTTAGATGAACAGCCGTTTTCGCCTAAGTGAAACAGTTGCTTCACCCAAGTGAAATATCAAATGAAACGGAGTGAAAGATACGGTAGGAACAAACTTTGTTACATACGTAACAAGATTCGATAGCCGGAAGCATACCGATTGAAGGAGGTTTGAGATTCTTTTACACAGAAAGTAACTAGTAATGAGCACGTTGCTGTGACGGAACTTTTTTGTTCTTTATGTAAACAAGCCCAAAGTAACTATTCAATCCGCCCCTACGGTGAACCATTGGATAGTTACTTTGGACTTTTGCCCCTCTCTTTTTTATCAGATATCTATTTCTAAAAGCTATTCTTTCATCAAATAGCCTTTGAAACTTTCAAAGTCTTTTTCCATCGGAACACTTTGTTTGGTTCCTTTCATAAACGCTTGCAGTTTGGCGGGAATCTCCACTTTGTCTCCAATGATGCCTTCCACAGTTTCCAGGAATTTAGCCGGATGTGCCGTTTCCAGGAAAATACCCGTTTCGCTGGGGGACAATCCTTCGGATAAAGCACGATAACCGCAGGCTCCATGCGGATCGAGCAAGTAACCGGTTTCCCGATATACCTCACCCACCGTTTCACGAATCTGTTCATCCGTATAAGTCGCACCAGAGATATCCGCTGTTATGGCAGCATGACTGTTACCGTACAATGCCAGTACACGGGCAAAATTACTTGGATCTCCCACATCCATTGCATTGGCAATAGTAGCTATGGAAGGACGAGGATTGTATTTTCCGGTCTGTAAGTATTGGTAGAAAATATCATTCCGGTTATTGGCTGCAATAAAACGCTTGACAGGCAAGCCCATGCGTTTACCAAATAGTCCGGCGGTGATATTACCAAAGTTTCCGCTAGGTACGCACACTACCAGATGATCCGCTTTTCCTTCTTTCTTTAACTGCGCGTAGGCATAGAAGTAATAAAATGCCTGTGGCAGGAAACGAGCCACATTGATGGAGTTGGCAGAAGTCAACTTCATGTGCGCATTCAAATCAGCATCCATAAACGCATTCTTAACCAATGCCTGACAGTCATCAAAAGTACCGTCCACTTCTAACGCTGTGATATTCCGCCCAGAGTAGTGAACTGCTTTTCCTGAATTTCACTGACTTTTCCTTTCGGATAAAGCACATACACATGAATACCTTCCACTCCGAGGAAGCCATTGGCTACAGCACTACCGGTATCCCCCGAAGTCGCAACCAGTACATTCACCTGCTTTTGCCCTTCTTTTTTAATGAAGTAGCCCAACAAACGGGCCATGAAACGTCCACCTACATCTTTAAATGCCAATGTGGGACCATGAAACAGTTCCAAAGAGTAAATATTATCCTTTACCTTTACGGCAGGAACATCAAAACTCAATGTATCATAAACGATCTGCTTCAGTGTTTCAGCAGGAACATCCTCACCGAAGAAAGCATCGGCCACGCGATAAGCAATTTCCTGAAACGACAGATTCTCAATCTGATCATAAAACTCTTGCGGCAATGGCTTGATGGTATCGGGCATATATAATCCTTTGTCAGAAGCCGGCCCCTTCACTACAGCTTCTTCCAGAGAAGCATCGGAAGCCTGGTGATTCGTACTGTAATATTTCATAGTAAACAATTTTTCAATGCGTCAATGTGCTAATGTGCCAAGGGCTTTGCATGGAGGGTTGCCATTGGGGCAAATTAGCAAACTGCCACATTATTTTTTCATAAATTCATTCATAAACTCATCTTCTTTCAATATTCCATAACTGCCTTCCACACATGCCACTTCATCAAAGGTCTGCACACAGTCCGGTTCTATACCGGGATAATAGATAAGGAAAGGCACAGGTTCGGCCGTATGGGTACGGAGTTCGCAAGGCGTAGGATGATCCGGAAGCACGGCGATAGCCACAGGCTCATCCCAATCCTTCACTGCTTCATAAACAGGTCCTACAACACGTTTGTCCAGATTTTCAATAGTAAACTGCTTCAACTTAAAATCTCCTTCGTGACCGGCCTCATCACTGGCCTCAATATGCAGATACACAAAGTCGTCCGTCTTCAATGCTTCCAATGCCGCAGCCACCTTATTCTCATAATTCGTATTATATAACCGGTAGCCCCTCTACAGCAATACGGCGTAATCCTGCATAATGTCCTATGCCATTGATTAAGTCCACCGCTGAAATAACAGCCCCTTTCTTTATGGCCGGATACTTCCCGGAGAGAGGTTCCATCTGCGGGCGATACCCCGGACTCCAAGGCCAGATACTATTAGCAGGATCTTTGCCTTCGGCTATACGTTTTTGATTAACCGGATGATCTGCCAACAATTCCTGGGAACCAGGATAAGATTATTTATCAATCCGGCTGTTTCCTGCGCCTCCGGTACTTCCGCCTTCACCATGAGCGGACGGAAAGGCTGCAAAGGCACATCATGGGGCGGGGTGCAGTCCAATTGTTTATTTCCCCCTTTTATCACCAACAAATGGCGATATTGTACACCGGTATAGAAATGAATCCGGTCAGAACCCAATTTTTCTTCCAAATATCTAACCAGCACATCAGCTTCTTCGGTAGTGATATGTCCGGCGGAGTGATTTTTTATCTTCTCATCTTCGATGCAGATAATGTTACAACGCATAGCCATATCGCCCGGTTGCAACTCCACCCCGATGCTTGCTGCTTCCAACGGCCCACGGCCTTCGTACACCTTCGGTAAATTATAGCCCATAACAGACATATTCGCCACTTCACTACCCGGATGAAATCCGGGAGCAACTGTAACCAACCTCCCGGTACGTCCCATAGCGGCCAACCTTATCCATATAAGGTGTACTGGAGTATTGCAGCAATGTTTTGTTTCCCAGTGATTCGGCAGGCCAGTCGGCCATACCGTCGCCTAAAATAATAATATGTTTCATAAGCCTAAATATTAGCGATGCTCATGATATCGGCAAATACTCCGGCGCAGTCACACTGGCACCGGCCCCATATCCTTGTATCATCATCGGATACTCTTTATATCGCTCGGTTGTAAGCAGAATAATGTTGTTGCTGCCTTCCAGACCATAGAACGGATGTTTGCTGTCCACTTCCTGCAAAGACACACTGCCTTTCCCATCTTCCAGTTTGGCTACAAAACGCCAGCGTTTGTTTTCATCCTCCAGCTTTTGACGGCGTGATTCAAAATCCGCATCCAGGGAAGGTACTTTCTTCCAGAACTCCTCCAACGGGCCTTCAAAGAAATCATTCGGTACAAAAAGATGTTTTCCACATCTTCCTTGTTCCAATTTATATCCGCTTCACGAGCCAGAATAACCAGTTTACGAATCACATCCTTGCCACTCAGGTCAATAACGCGGATCGGGTTCCGAGTAGCGCTCTTCCTGTGCCATTTTGATGGTCTTGCTGAAAGGAATGTCCGCGCTGATTTTGTTAAAGATGTAATTCAGCGTACCGCTCAATACCGCCTCTATTTTCAAGATCTTGTCTCCGCTGTTTATCAAGTCGTTGATCGTGTTGATAATAGGAAGTCCCGCACCGACATTGGTTTCAAACAGGAATTTCACACCCCGGCGGCGGGCTATTTGTTTCAGTTCACTGTAAACGGAGTATTCGGAAGAAGCGGCAATCTTGTTGGCAGCTACGACCGAAATATTATTCATCAGGAAATCTTTATATAAAGACGCCACCTCGGCACTGGCTGTACAATCCACAAACACAGAGTTGAATATATTCATACCTATAATCTCGTCATGCAACACCTGGGTGGACGAAGGCATTCCTTTCTCTGCCAACTCTTCCTTATAATGTGACAGGTCTACGCCTGCACGGGTAAACAACGCATGATGTCCATCGGCTATACCTACCACTTTCAGCTTCAAACCGCGTTCCTGCATCAACTTTTGTTGCTGACAACGGATTTGCTCTATCAAACTGCCTCCTACCGTACCTGTACCGCAGATAAAAAGGTTCAGCACCTGATATTCGGACAGGAAGAACGAATCATGAATCACATTCAATGATTTGCGCAGTGACTTGGATTCTACCACGAAAGAGATATTGGTTTCCGAAGCACCTTGAGCACAAGCAATCACACTAATGCCGTTACGGCCTAAAGTCCCGAACAGCTTACCGGCGATGCCCGGTGTATGTTTCATGTTCTCACCGACAATGGCAATGGTAGCCAAATTCATTTCGGCAACAACCGGACTGATTTCCCCCATTTCTATTTCTTTGGAGAATTCCTCATTCAGCACTTCACAAGCCAGTGCCGCATCTTGATTACGCACACCGATAGAAGTACTGTTCTCGGAAGATGCCTGCGATACCATAAACACGCTGATGCCGTTTTGTGCCAATGCTTTAAAAATCCGGAAATTCACTCCGATCACTCCCACCATTCCCAGACCGGTAACCGTAATCAAACTCGTATCATTGATGGATGAGATACCTTTAATGGCTTTAGAACCGGAATTCACTTCCTGCTTTATGATAGTTCCCTCGCCTTGAGGATTGAATGTATTCTTAATCAGAATAGGAATATTCTTATGACATACCGGATAAATAGTCGGCGGATAAACCACCTTCGCTCCAAAGTTACAAAGCTCCATCGCTTCCACATAGCTCAACTCATTAATGGTATAGGCCGTACTGATTACACGCGGGTCTGCCGTCATGAAACCATCCACATCCGTCCATATTTCCAAGCTATCCGCATTCAGTGCCGCAGCTATGACAGAAGCGGTATAATCTGAACCGCCACGTCCCAAATTGGTCACTTCACCACTGTTCTTATCAGTAGAGATAAATCCGGGAACCAATGCCACTTCCGGTAATTTCTGGAAAGTTTCTTTAACCAAGCGAGTGGTCAGTTCGGAATCCAGAATATGTTTGGCATGTTTTTTTTCAGTCTTAATGAAGTTGCGGGAGTCATACCATACAGCCCCCTTTATCAACGAAGCTACAATAATAGACGACAAGCGCTCACCATAACTTACAATAGTAGCCGACGTTTTAGACGACAAGTCCTTTATCAGATAAATTCCCTGAAAAATATCCTTCAGTTCACTCAACAATTCATTGACCTTATCCAATAAAACAGTACGCTCATTACCTGCCGGAATTACGGTATATACCATTTCAATGTGACGATTCACAATTTCACGGTATTCTTTCTCGTATGCGGAATCCCCATTGGCAGCCATCTGCGAAGTATTGATTAACTTGTCAGTTATACCGCCCAATGCCGACACAACTACAATTACGGGCTCTTCAACTGCCTCTACTATCTGTTTGACGCTTAAAATGCTGTTCACGGAACCTACGGATGTCCCGCCGAATTTCATAACTTTCATGCAATTATCTATTTTTATTCCAGCTTCTTTTGCCATTCTGTCCTCCGAGCCATTTCAAGTCCGGTAAAGAATCTACTTTTGTTTCACCCAGCATGACAACGAAAAGAAACTGTATCTGTTTACACTAAAAAATAAATTAAAAGCTTGTTTGCTTACGTCCGTAAGCGTGTATCACGTAGAAACACTATATACTATCCTTAACCCGAGGTCATTGTTGTGGATGCAGACATGGAGGTCATCATGCTCCCCATCCCAAAAGTGGTTGTATGCAGATAGTACATTGTCATTTTATAACCGTTCTTTCCTTTTTGTTTGAACGATGCAAATATAAAAACAATTTCCTACAATCTATCACAATTTCCCATTTTTTTGCGATAAAATATAAGAATGCTTTTATTAAAGCAGAATAAGACAAAACTTTTATCTGCCCATGTTGATATGCAGAACTATTTCCTTACCTTTGTACAAATTCAGCCTCAAGTTGCGCTGTTTTAATTATCCCGTAAGAATATGGCAAAGGAAAAGACTGTATATGTATGCACCAACTGTGGGCAGGATTCACCCAAATGGGTAGGGAAATGTCCGTCTTGCGGTGCATGGAACACATACGTAGAAGAAATTATACGCAAGGAACCTGCAAACAAAAGAACCGGTATCCGGCCTGGAATCCGTAAAAAGCAAGCCTGTCACACTGAATGACATTACCGGAGGGGACGAACCTCGAATTGATATGCACGACGAAGAACTGAACCGGGTATTGGGAGGCGGTTTAGTACCGGGATCACTCGTTCTACTGGGTGGTGAACCGGGGATAGGCAAATCCACTTTGGTGCTGCAAACCGTACTTCATCTGCCTGACAAAAAAGTATTGTATATATCGGGAGAAGAGAGTGCCCGGCAATTAAAACTGCGTGCAGACCGTATCCCGCATAATTCTTCCGACTGCCTGATAGTCTGTGAAACTTCGTTGGAGCAGATTTACGTCCATATCAAGAATACACGACCCGATTTAGTGATCATCGACTCTATTCAAACCATCTCAACCGAAACGATAGACTCTTCTCCCGGCAGTTTGGTACAGGTACGTGAATGTTCCGCTTCTATTTTAAAATTTGCCAAAGAAACAAATACGCCGGTCATTCTGATCGGCCATATCAATAAAGAAGGAAGCATTGCCGGCCCCAAGGTACTGGAACATATTGTAGACACCGTATTGCAATTTGAAGGTGACCAACATTATATGTACCGCATTCTCCGCAGCATCAAGAACCGTTTCGGAAGCACCGCCGAACTGGGCATTTATGAAATGCGCCAAAACGGTTTGCGCCAAGTGAGCAACCCGTCCGAACTGTTGCTTAGCCAAGACCATGACGGGATGAGCGGGGTTACTATCGCCTCTGCCATAGAAGGAGTCCGCCCTTTCTTGATTGAAACACAGGCTTTAGTCAGTTCGGCAGTATATGGGAATCCGCAACGTTCTGCCACCGGATTTGATTTACGACGTATGAACATGCTTCTGGCAGTACTTGAAAAACGGGTAGGATTCAAACTGGCACAAAAAGATGTCTTTTTGAATATCGCAGGTGGATTGAAAGTGAATGATCCGGCCATCGACCTGTCTGTCATCAGTGCCATTCTATCCAGCAATATGGATACGGAAATAGAACGTGACACCTGCATGGCGGGTGAAGTAGGACTGAGTGGTGAGATCCGACCTGTAAACCGTATTGAGCAAACGCATCGGAGAAGCAGAGAAGTTAGGTTTCAAACAAATTCTTATACCGAAACATAATTTGCAAGGAATGGATACATCAAAATTAAAGATAGAAATCATTCCGGTAAGGAAGGCAGAAGAAGCGTTCCGGGCTTTGTTTGGATGAGATAAATAAGAGAAAACTTAATTTGAATAATGATATAAAATGACAAAAGAACAATCATACCCCCGACCTGCATAGACTGCGGCACACAGAACTGCAAGTTCAAAGAGCGCACTTACCCTGAATTTTGTCTGACTACCCATTTGGAACAAGAAGATTTGGAATGGGCGTTGAAACAATATAACGACAACAACAAGATAATGGCAGCCAGTGCCGAAGTGGAATATGAAGGTTACTGCCGATTAACCCGTGTGGAAGAAATCATGACTTTCGCACGCAAGATGGGATATAAAAACTAGGAATTGCCTATTGTATCGGACTGGTGAATGAAGCCCGTATTTTTGCCCGCATCCTCCGTGCCTAACGGTCTTTGAGGTATATTCAGTAATCTGCAAAGTAGCCGGAATAGCCAAATCCTCTACTCGGAATCCCCAAAGAATGTGAAAAATCGGTGCA
>ENA-OQIR01000997-OQIR01000997.1-human-gut-metagenome-genome-assembly--contig:-NODE-997-length-10692-cov-4.106957_pt1:5000-10692 | contig 10692 bp, 8 predicted proteins | sample MGYA00242580_ERZ504745 | MGnify/ENA primary metagenome ERZ504745 (study PRJEB26092, sample SAMD00036214) | human gut metagenome | host: Homo sapiens | study: EMG produced TPA metagenomics... | reverse complement strand
TATCGATTCATTAGATAAGTTCAAGATTCCTATAGATGTTACCAACACCTGTAGAGAAGAGACTTATTAGAAATAAATAATTGAGATGTTTTGAGGATTGATTTTATGACTACGATTTATACAACTAATGAGTGGAAAGGCCACGGTAAGAGCTACTACTGGAATGAATATCGCTTAGAGAATGAAACGGTAGTTAAATACAAATGTTCTCGCCATAAATTTTTTGATGGACATGAAAACACATGGGAAGAAGACGAACATGTGGTTGATTCTTGGGATATTGATGATGAGGCGATGCCTGAATGGTTGAGAAACTACCTATAAGTAATAGCAGAGGTTGCAAACCAGCCTCTGTTTTTCGCTAAAATAAGTGAAGTGAATATAAGATATAGTTTTACTTCGTATCGTAACAAATATAAAATAGAAAGGAACAAAGAGTGTTCGAGAAATTGAACACGAGTGGAAGGCTAGGAAATTAGACAAACCTCCTAAGAAATCAGGATTTCTTGTGGGTTTCCTAAATTTCAGTCGCTTTCTGTTCGCTCTTAGTATCTTGTATGAACAATACCGAATATTACGATCGTCTTGGGTATCTAAGGATGCCTCTCAAGATGAAATTAAACGTGCCTATCGTAAGATGTCTAAGAAATACCACCCAGACATTAATAAAGAACCAGGTGCGGAAGAAAAATATAAAGAGGTTCAAGAGGCATACGAAACTCTAAGTGACGACCAAAAACGTGCAGCCTATGACCAATACGGACCAGATGGTGCGAATGGTTTTGGTGGTCAAGGAGGCTTTGGAGGCTTCGATGGTGGTGCAGGCTTTGGAGGTTTTGAGGATATCTTCTCTAGCTTCTTTGGTGGTGGTGCTACTCGTAACCCTAATGCTCCACGTCAAGGTGATGATCTTCAGTACCGTGTCAACCTAAGTTTCGAAGAGGCGATTTTGGTGCCGAAAAGAAGTTCACTACAACGTGAAGCGACATGTAAGACATGTTCAGGATCTGGTGCAAAACCTGGAACAAGCCCTGTAACTTGTGTCGCTGTCATGGTCAAGGGTTATCAATGTCGATACGCAAACACCACTTGGTATGATGCGTCGTCAAGTAACCTGTGATGTCTGTCATGGAACAGGTCAAGAAATTAAAGAGCCATGTCAAACTTGTCACGGAACAGGACATGAAAAACAAAGCCATAAAGTATCTGTCAAGATTCCAGCAGGTGTTGAAACAGGTCAACAAATCCGTCTTGCTGGTCAAGGTGAAGCTGGTTTCAATGGTGGACCTTATGGAGATCTCTTTGTAATCATCAATGTTAATCCAAGCGATAAATTTACGCGTGATGGATCAACGATTTACTATACACTTAATATTTCCTTTGTCCAAGCAGCCCTTGGTGACACTGTCGAAGTACCAACGGTTCACGGAAATGTTGAGATGACCATCCCAGCAGGAACTCAAACAGGCAAAACTTTCCGTCTAAAAGGAAAGGGTGCTCCACGTCTTCGTGGAGGTTCACAAGGAGACCAACACGTTACAGTTAAGATTGTAACTCCTACGAAGCTAAACGATGCTCAAAAAGAAGCTCTCCTTGCATTCGCCAAGGCAAGTGGAGATGAAAAAATCGCACCACAGAAAAAAGGTTTCTTCAATAAAGTAAAGGATGCCTTAGAAGATTTATAAAGGAAGGACGCTGAAAGCGTCTTTTTCTTTATGTCAAAGCTGTATGGGGTCAGTTGACAATCGACCTACTTTTTATCCTTGAAAAAATCTGATATGATAATTTTATGGTTAGATACAAAGCGACAATTTCCTATGATGGTACACTTTTCTCAGGTTTTCAAAGACAACCAAATGCACGTTCTATTCAAGAAGAACTTGAAAAGACTCTCTTACGGTTAAATAGCGGAACACCTGTCACCGTTCATGGAGCGGGTCGTACAGATGCAGGTGTTCATGCCTATGGACAAGTTATACACTTCGATTTGCCCCAGGAGCGGGATCCAGAGAAGTTACGTTTTGGTTTAGATACGCAATGTCCAGATGATATTGATGTTGTTAGTATTGAACTTGTATCAGAAGAATTTCATGCACGATACAATAAACACAGTAAAACTTATGAGTTTCTAGTAGATGCAGGGCGACCTAAGAACCCTATGATGCGTAATTATGCGACCCACTATCCCTACCCTCTAAGTTTAGCACCTATGCAGGAGGCTGCTAAGGATTTGGTCGGCACACATGATTTTACAGGCTTCACAGCTTCAGGAACTTCTGTAGAAAATAAAGTACGCACAATTACACAAGCTAGTGTATCTATCGATGAGAAAACTGGATTTTATATCTTTACTTTTTCTGGGAATGGTTTTCTCTATAAGCAAGTTAGAAATATGGTCGGCACCTTGTTGAAGATTGGCAATGGTCGCATGCCTGTTTCGCAAGTTAAGACAGTGTTGGAAAGTCGTGATCGTAATCTCGCAGGACCAACAGCAGCAGGAAATGGATTATATTTGAAGGAGATAAGATATGAGTGATGAATTGATTTTAGCGATTTCGGGGAATGATATTTTTAGTGGTGGCGGACTTCATGCAGACTTAGCGACGTTTACCACTAATAAACAACATGGATTTGTGGCTCTTACCTGTCTGACAGCTATGACTGAGAATGGTTTTGAGGTTATTCCGGTTGATACTAATGTTTTTAAACAACAACTTGACTCACTAAAAGATATCCCATTCTCAGCAATTAAAATTGGTTTGTTGCCTAACGTTGAAATCGCGGAATTAACGTTGGATTTTGTTAAAAAACATTCTGATATTCCAATTGTCTTGGTATCCCGTTTAGTATGTAAGGAGACTCATGACGTTGAAGTTTCTCAACTACGTGATGAATTGGTTAAATTTTTCCCTTATACCACGGTTATCACTCCGAACTTACCTGAAGTCGAACTGCTTATAGATAGAAAGGTTAAGACTCTTGATGATATGAAGCATGCGGCTAGCTATCTCAATGAATTAGGTGCTAAGACTGTCGTTGTCAAAGGTGGAAATCGCTTGGATGGTAATAAAGCGATAGATGTCTTTTATGATGGAACAGATTACAAATTGTTTGAAGAAGCTGTGCTAGACAAAAACAATACCGGTGCAGGATGTACATTTGCTTCAAGTATAGCTAGTGAATTAGTCAAAGGCTGTTCAGAAACTGAAGCTGTAGCAAATGCTAAAGCCTTCGTTTATGAATCAATTAAACAATCAAATGAATTTGGAGTAGTTCAATATGCAAAATAAGAAAACAAAAGAGCTAACATTATTAGCTGTCTTAACGGCTTTATCAGTGACCTTTGGATTCGTAGCTAAAATTCCGACTCCAACAGGGCTTTTAACTTTGGTAGATGCAGGAATCTACTTCACAGCCTTCTATCTTGGCAAGAAAGAAGGGGCAATTGTGGGAGGACTATCTGCATTTTTGATAGATTTGCTATCATCTGCTCCGCAATGGATGTTTATCAGTTTGTTAATCCATGGTGCACAAGGTTATTTTGCTGGATTTAAGGGTAACTATCGTATCCTAGGTCTTCTGATTGCTACAATTGTGATGGTGGGTGGCTATGCACTTGCTTCAGTATTTATGTATGGAACAGGAGCTTCAATCGCAGAAGTGATTCCTAATTTCTGCCAAAACGCTCTCGGCCTAGTCGTTGGATGGGTATTGTATCAAGGATTCAAAAAGGTTCAATCTAAAAAAGATTAATAGCTTTACTAAAATCCTATTGACAAGCATTAATTTGGGTGATAAGATATAAAAGTTGTCTTAACTGACTTGCCACAAACTTGAAAAGGTTCCAAAACTTTAAAAAAGTTATTGACAAGACAGGTCAGAGATGATATTATAAATAAGCTGTTTCGCGAGAGACAGCGGACACGAGAAGTGAAAAAACTTCAAAAAAAGTGTTGACAAGGCATTCTAGATTTGCTAGAATATAGAAGTTGTCTTAAGAGAGACAAAGACCTTTGAGAACTGAATAAGAAACCAAGTGCAGGGTTATAGAAGAAATTATAACCTGTCAATTTACAAGAATAAATCGTCAGACGACGGTAATGAGTTAACGCTCGAACAATTATTAAATTTTTTAATGAGAGTTTGATCCTGGCTCAGGACGAACGCTGGCGGCGTGCCTAATACATGCAAGTAGAACGCTGAAGAGAGGAGCTTGCTCTTCTTGGATGAGTTGCGAACGGGTGAGTAACGCGTAGGTAACCTGCCTTGTAGCGGGGGATAACTATTGGAAACGATAGCTAATACCGCATAACAATGGATGACCCATGTCATTTATTTGAAAGGGGCAAATGCTCCACTACAAGATGGACCTGCGTTGTATTAGCTAGTAGGTGAGGTAACGGCTCACCTAGGCGACGATACATAGCCGACCTGAGAGGGTGATCGGCCACACTGGGACTGAGACACGGCCCAGACTCCTACGGGAGGCAGCAGTAGGGAATCTTCGGCAATGGGGGCAACCCTGACCGAGCAACGCCGCGTGAGTGAAGAAGGTTTTCGGATCGTAAAGCTCTGTTGTAAGTCAAGAACGAGTGTGAGAGTGGAAAGTTCACACTGTGACGGTAGCTTACCAGAAAGGGACGGCTAACTACGTGCCAGCAGCCGCGGTAATACGTAGGTCCCGAGCGTTGTCCGGATTTATTGGGCGTAAAGCGAGCGCAGGCGGTTTGATAAGTCTGAAGTTAAAGGCTGTGGCTCAACCATAGTTCGCTTTGGAAACTGTCAAACTTGAGTGCAGAAGGGGAGAGTGGAATTCCATGTGTAGCGGTGAAATGCGTAGATATATGGAGGAACACCGGTGGCGAAAGCGGCTCTCTGGTCTGTAACTGACGCTGAGGCTCGAAAGCGTGGGGAGCGAACAGGATTAGATACCCTGGTAGTCCACGCCGTAAACGATGAGTGCTAGGTGTTGGATCCTTTCCGGGATTCAGTGCCGCAGCTAACGCATTAAGCACTCCGCCTGGGGAGTACGACCGCAAGGTTGAAACTCAAAGGAATTGACGGGGGCCCGCACAAGCGGTGGAGCATGTGGTTTAATTCGAAGCAACGCGAAGAACCTTACCAGGTCTTGACATCCCGATGCTATTTCTAGAGATAGAAAGTTACTTCGGTACATCGGTGACAGGTGGTGCATGGTTGTCGTCAGCTCGTGTCGTGAGATGTTGGGTTAAGTCCCGCAACGAGCGCAACCCCTATTGTTAGTTGCCATCATTCAGTTGGGCACTCTAGCGAGACTGCCGGTAATAAACCGGAGGAAGGTGGGGATGACGTCAAATCATCATGCCCCTTATGACCTGGGCTACACACGTGCTACAATGGTTGGTACAACGAGTTGCGAGTCGGTGACGGCAAGCTAATCTCTTAAAGCCAATCTCAGTTCGGATTGTAGCTGCAACTCGCCTACATGAAGTCGGAATCGCTAGTAATCGCGGATCAGCACGCCGCGGTGAATACGTTCCGGGCCTTGTACACACCGCCCGTCACACCACGAGAGTTTGTAACACCCGAAGTCGGTGAGGTAACCTTTTGGAGCCAGCCGCCTAAGGTGGGATAGATGATTGGGGTGAAGTCGTAACAAGGTAGCCGTATCGGAAGGTGCGGCTGGATCACCTCCTTTCTAAGGAAAAACGGA
>ENA-OQIR01000996-OQIR01000996.1-human-gut-metagenome-genome-assembly--contig:-NODE-996-length-10704-cov-1.402477_pt1 | contig 10704 bp, 12 predicted proteins | sample MGYA00242580_ERZ504745 | MGnify/ENA primary metagenome ERZ504745 (study PRJEB26092, sample SAMD00036214) | human gut metagenome | host: Homo sapiens | study: EMG produced TPA metagenomics assembly of... | reverse complement strand
TGTCGCAAATGTTTTCATTTTTGTTCTGTTATTTTGTTATCATTACGGTTGCAAATGTAATACTTTTCTTGAAAAAACAATAGTTTTATGAACTTTTTTCTTTAAATATTTTCTTTACACGACATATTCGATTAAATTTGTGTTAGAACAAACTCGCTAATTAAAACATAATATCACCATGAATTATAATTTTGATGAACTGATAGACCGTCGGGAAACGAGTGCTGAAAAAGTTGAAGGAATGAAGAGTATATGGGGTAGGGAAGATCTTATTCCGATGTGGGTAGCCGATATGGATTTTGCAACTCCACCGTTTGTGATTGATGCAATCCGCAAGCGTTGTGAGCATCCTGTGCTGGGCTATACCTGCAAACCTGATAGCTATTATCAGGCCGTTATTAACTGGGTGGATTCCCGTTATGGTATGAAGGTAAGAAAAGAACAGATTACTTACGTGCCGGGCATTGTGCGGGTTGGGATGGCAATCAATGCCTTTACTCATCCGGGAGATAAAATAATGATTATGCCTCCTGTTTATCATCCTTTTTCGTGGCTGGTAACTCGTAATGACCGAAGAGTGGTAGAGTGTCCGTTGATACTGGAAAATGGAACGTATCGCATGGACTTGGATTTGTTCCGCAAAGAGATAAAAGGGGTACGTGTGTTTATATTATGTAATCCTCACAATCCGGGCGTGTGTCGTGTGACACACGATGAGCTGAAGGCGATTGCAGACATATGTGCTGAAGATAATGTGATTGTCTTTCGGATGAAATTCATGCCGATCTGACGTTGCCACTCGTCATCATGTTCCTTTTGCCATGATTTCCGAGCGTGCAAAGAATAATTCCGTTACGTTCATGGCTCCTAGTAAGGCATTTAATATGCCAGGAGTAGCTGCTTCGCATGCTATTATCTATAATGAGGGACTCCACAAACGGTTTACTACTTATATGGAAAGCTGTGAGTTTGGCGGAGGTCATGTTTTTGCCTTTCCGGCAGTAGAGGCTGCATATTCTAATGGAACAGAGTGGCTGGAACAATGTCTGGCTTATATACAAGGTAATATTGATTATTTGGATCATTACCTGAAGACTTATATGCCTAAGATTAAGGCAATGCTTCCGATGGCTTCGTATCTGGTATGGCTTGACTGTCGGGAGTTGAATCTGTCACAGCAGCAGCTTGAAGATTTCTTTGTATCTCATGCGCATTTAGCTCTGAAACAGTGGTACGACTTTTTGGAAAAGAGGGTACGGGATTTATGAGAATGAATGTCGGATGTCCGCGTTCTGTACTTGAACAGGCAATTGAAGCAGTTGAAAGAGGCTTATGATGAGTTGTAATTATAGATATGAAAGCTATATAAAAAACATTTTTTAAGAAATGTGAATTTTTAATAGAAAATTTCGTTCTTATGAACTAAAGAGTCTATCAAACTTTTTATCATGTAGTTTGATACGACTCTTTTTCGTTTGAAAATATTATAATTCCAGACTTCTTAAATAAATCAGTGGATTATATTCTTTTATGTTGAAGAAATTGACAATTGCAGTTTTATCAATTTTGTTGACGTTTTCCCTTTGTCTTATTTAAAAAGTAGCATATTAATAAATTCCCGGAGCAGAGTTTTGCTTGAGGTTATCATAATTTCCGGTAATCAGCTTCTCGTTGTCCGGATTTAGCTCAATAGCTTTTTCATATCTTCTATGGAGCCTTCCTTATCACCTTTTAGCAGTCGGATACGTCCTCGTTCCTGATAGAGCACTGCGTTTTGAGGCATTAGTTCGATGGCTTCTGTATAGAACTCTATAGCCTGGTCGAATTCTTTCTGTTCCATTAACATTTCACCTTTAAGCAGATAGGCTTTTTCGTTGAACGGATTTACTTCCAATACCTGGTTGAAACATGATTGAGCTTCTTCTACCTGACCAAGTGCTGCGTGTATTCTTCCTTTAAGTAGTAAAGCATCCTCTTCATCAGGTGAAACTGAAAGAACTTTATCCAGATCGCTCATGGCATCTTTAGCCTGACGCATATCCCAGAGGACTTCGGCACGAAGCAGATAAGCCTCTTTATATTCTTCGTTTTGCATGATGGCCTTGGTCAGCATCACAATAGCCTGCAGGTCATTTTTCATGCCTCGTGCAGCCTTTGCTGCAAGATAGTAAGCCGGAGCACTGGTTTCGTCAAGCTTTATAGCTTTCTGACAAGCATCATCCATACTTCATAATCTTCTTGCATATAACAGATACTTGCCAGAGCAAGCAGAGCCTGTATATTGTCGGGCGTTTTATCAACCAGGCGGTCTAGTGTAATACGGGCATCGTCTGTACGTCCGGCTTCTATATACGCATTGGCAAGCAGTTGCAGCGTTTCAGGTTCATCATTCAGTGCTATTGCCTGCTCAAAACATTTTATAGCATAGGGAAGCTGGCGCATATTGCGTGCGCGGATACCATCATATTTCAGAATCTCGAAATTTTTCTTTTCCTGTTTTGCCTGTTGGTCTTCGTTCGGCTTTCCTCCACCGAACAAGGATGATAATAAGCCCATAATTTTATCTCTTTTATGTTAATGTGTTGCAAAGATAACGAGAAAATTAACTTAATGGATATGTTTGCTGAAAAGAAATTAGTATGTTTGCAACCGAATAATACAGTGAAATAAAAAAGAAAAGTTATGAAAAAAATGCTGTTGGCCATTGTTGCTCTGCTGGCATGTCATACCATGCAGGCACAATACTTCTGTACTACTCAGGGTACGGAATTACATTATGTAAATTATGATGAGGCAGGACAAAGCCTGTCGAACGAAACGGTTACGGTATACAATGTCGTAAAGAATGCTTCAGGAGAAAGTGCTCAGTATCTTGCCAAAATAGTAACTAATAAGACCAAGAATAATACCAGCTATACACTTTATAACTGGAATTACGATGGTAATGTTACTACCTGCCAGGAAGATTTGATGTATGGTCCTTATATAAAATCCGATTCAGATCCTGCCAAATACGATTCGAAGGCCCGTCAGGCTATGGCTGAAGAGCTGAAACTGAAAGGTGATAATTCATTTACTATCAAAAGCACGCCAGTGCAGGCGAGTCGATTCCAGACCGTACTTATTCGCTGATCTTCAATATGCTGAAGAATGAGATAAATATATCTGGTGCAGCTTATATGGGTGAAGAGAAAGTCAGTACGACTGCCGGTAAGTTTGATTGTATTAAGATTTCATACCTGAAGCGTACAAAAATCGTTCTGAAGACCGAAACCGTACGTGTAACAGAATGGTATGCCGAAGGTATCGGACTGGTAAAATCAGAAAGCTATAATACCAAGGGAGAACCTGATGGAAAAACTATCTTGGTAAAAATAGTGAAGTGATCTGAATTAATATTTCATCAATAATACTTGTCTTTCTAAGAAAGCACCCGATATTCTGATTTCTCGACTTAGGAATACGGGTGCGATCTTTTTATTGATACTTGTGTATCAGATAATTTCTATACCTTGTTGCTTGCAAAGTTCCAGCTTAAATCTTTCAGTTTGAACTTCTGGATTTTGCCACTTCCTGTCATCGGGAATTGCTTTACAAAGAAAATGTATTTCGGAATCTTGTATCGGGCTATCTTTCCTTCGCAAAACTCACGTACATCATATTCGTTCATTGTGCATCCTTCGTGCAGAATGATGAATGCACCTACAGCTTCACCGTATTTCTTCGACGGTACACCCGCTACCTGAACATCCTTTATGCCAGGCATCTGATAAAGGAACTCTTCTATTTCGCGCGGATAAATGTTTTCTCCTCCACGGATAATCATGTCTTTGATACGTCCCGTAATGCGATAGTTGCCGTTTTCGTCCTTGATACCCAAGTCGCCCGAATGCAGGAAACCGTTTTTGTCTATCACTTCCGCAGTAGCTTCCGGATTCCTATAATATCCTTTCATGGTATTATATCCGCGGTTACACATTTCCCCTTGTACGCCTGGAGGACATTCCTCTCCTGTTTCTGGGTCGATAACCTTCACTTCCGTAAATTCAAAATCATGACCGACTGTAGTAAAACGCACCTCCTGCGGATCGTCGATACGGCTGTGTGTCATACCCGGAGAAGCTTCTGTCAGTCCGTATACACTGGTCACCTTCATGAACATTTTCTCTTCCACCTGTTTCATCAGTTCTACCGGGCAGAGAGAACCAGCCATAATACCTGTACGCAGGCATGAAAGGTCGAACATGTCGAACATCGGATGGTTGAGTTCCGCTATAAACATGGTAGGTACTCCGTAAAGTGCCGTACAGCGTTCCTTGTGAATGGAAGCCAGTACCAGCAACGGATCGAAACGTTCTGTCATAACTTGTGTACAACCATGTGTAAGATAGTTCATCGTAGCAAGTACCACACCAAAGCAGTGGAATAACGGTACACATACACAAAGCTTATCGGCGGAAGTGAACTTCATGTGTTCTCCCGTAAGAAATCCGTTGTTGGCTATGTTATAATGCGTAAGCATTACTCCTTTCGGGAATCCCGTTGTACCTGAAGTATATTGCATGTTTACCGTATCGTGGCAATTGACTTTTTTCTTTGCTTCGTCGAGTACGGTATCGTCTATGTTGTTTCCCAGCAGAAGGATTTCGGCCGTGTTGTACATGCCACGGTATTTTTCCTGTCCGATGTAGATGACATTGCGCATGTGCGGGAACCGTTTACTCTTCATGTGCCCGCGTTCGAAAGTCTTCAGCTCGGGAAGCATCCGGTAAGTCATATCTACAAAACTGCTGTCCTTTTCCCCATCGACGATACATAGCGTATGCATGTCCGAGTTTTCGCACAAGTACTCCAGCTCAGCTTGTTTGTAGTTTGTGTTAACCGTAACTGCTACAGCACCAATTTTGGCACAGGCATAAAGAAACGTCAGCCAGTCGGGTACGTTTCTCGCCATATACCCACGTGTGTGCCGTGTGTGATACCGATGGCAAGCAATCCCTTAGCCATATTGTCCACACGTCGGTTGAACTGACTCCATGTAACCGCAGGTTACGGTCGGAGTATACGATATACTCTTTATCGGGTGTTTCCTTGGCCCAGTGCTCCAGCCAGTCACCCAGTGTTCTTTCCGATAATTGTATCATAATAGGTAGCGGTTTAAATAGGAGTATAGATTACAGCCAGGATACGAGCTTCCTGTCCTTCGAAAGCATGTACATGATGAGGTACGATGGAATCGTAATAAATCGTATCACCTTCTTCCAGCAGATACGTGTATTTACCATAATTGATTTCCAGTGTGCCTTTCAGTACCATGATAAACTCTTCTCCCTCGTGAGCAGACAGATGGAATTCATTATTTCCGTTTGCATCGATGTCGACGATAAACGGTTTCATGTGTCGGTCGGTCTTGCTGCGCGACAGTGAATGATAATGTAAGTGCTGACGCGCATCGAGTGCATTGTTAGAGAAGCTGATGGTATCGTCAGCATCTCCGCGTCGGCATACTACAGGACCCGCTTCATCAGGCTGGTCGTCGAGGAAAGTGCCCAGACGTACTCCCAGTGCACGCGCCAGCTTTACAAGCGGAGCGAGCGAAGGAATGTCAATATTTTCCTCGATACGTGTGATTTGTTCTACGGCAAGTCCTGTACGGTCTGCCAGTTCTTCCAGACTTATTTCTTTTGCTGTTCTAAGGCTTTTTACTTTTTCTCCAATAACGTTGGTTCTATCCATAGTATAGTGTTTTTTACGATGAAAAGCCGTTATGTGGCTTTCAATGAATCAGATTTGGGCAAATATAGTAAAGTTTTATAATACTCATGCCATGGATGTATAAAAAGGTTATCCAGCTTTTTTGCTAAAGTTGCCGAGCTTGCTAATATTTTCAAAAAAAACATATACGGAAAATGGTTTGTGAACCTTGGTCGAAATCGTGTTGTGTGTATTTTATAAGCTTTGCATATTTTCAAAGATGGCTGAGCTTCGTTTAAATTTGAACAGATAAAATATGAAACTGATAATGACCGACCGCCCTGTCGACCTGAGTTTCTTGAAAGATGAGGCGGTGAAATACATTGATTTGTCATCCTTGCGGATAGCGAACTGTGTGGGATGCTTTGGATGTTGGACAAAAACACCGGGCAAATGCGTGATTCGTGACGACGCTACCTGGGTATATCCCTGTATAGCTGCCAGCGACACTGTTCTGTATGTCAGCCGGCTCTGCTATGGCGGATATGACAGTGTGATGAAGACCATGCTGGAGCGTGCCATTCTTGTACAGCAGGCATTTATACGCATTTACAAGGGAGAAACCCATCACGTGCAGCGTGCCGTAATGCCGAAGAAAGCTACTATTCTTGCTTACGGCGATATTTCGTCCGAAGAAAAGAAGCTATTCAGAAAGCTGGTTGCCCGCAATGCAGCCAATATGAACTTTGAGAGTTATGAAGTAAGGTTTACAACCGAAGCTATGTTGAACGATGTGGTAAAAGATATTGTAGAAAAATGGGAAAAGTACTGATTCTTAACGGTAGTCCGCGAGCTCCGAAATCCAATTCCAGACGATATGCTGAAATATTCTCCACCGCTTGTAAGTTACCGTCGGATTGTTTCAATATATTGAAGACCAACCATGCCGCACTGTGTCAGAAAATGTCAGAGTATTCCGATGTACTGTTGGTCTTTCCGCTTTATGCCGATTCGCTTCCAGTGGGGTTACTGAATTTCCTGAAGTATCTGGAAGTCAACCCACCGGAGCGGAAGCCTGTTGTATCAGTTCTGATAAATTGCGGTTTTCTGGAATACCACCAAAACGATATTGCCTTGGAAATGCTCCGTTTTTTTGTCGGAAAAACGGTTATCGCACAGGATCTGTGTTGGCTTTGGGAAGTGGAGAGGCGATACTCGGCACTCCATTCCGTTACATAGCTGTGAGGGCAATCAGGAAACTGGCAAAATCTGTCGGTAACGGTAAATATTGTAACATACAAGCTACCATGCCGCTGAATAAGCGTTTGTTTATCTGGGCTTCCACACGTTACTGGATACAGTACGGCAAGCGTTTTGGAACAACCAAAGAGCAGATGCAGAGCATGAAGATTGAGTAGGGTTACTTTGTGCCGGAAGGAAACAGCTTTACGGTATCTCTGAATGGAATTTTTCTTGTTATCCCATTATCCATTTACCTATTTTACCTGATTTTCTGATTACATAAACAAATCCCCAAGTTATAGATAACAACAATAATGTACATACAATCATTTTAGCATCGTATGCAAGGGTAAAAACTCTACAAGCATATAACAAGGACCAAGAAACAGATAGTGAGACATCCAGATTCCCAATGTGCATGTAGAAATATTAATAGCAAATCGTCTGATAGTTACAGATTTAAAATGATTTTTTTTGATAACAAGAAAGATAGGAAGCGTCATTAGCAATACATTGGGAGAGCAATATGTAAAGAATAGTTCAACAAGTTCTGCCGGTTGTCCGGGAATTGCTGTAATAGATTTAAATCCTAGAAAAGTAATACAATAACCAATGATAAATGAAGGTATTCCAATAACGGCAAGTTTCCCCCAGCTAAAATTTATATCATTGTTTTGATATAATAACCTAATAGCAGATATCCATTAAAACCGGCAAAATAATATAAAAGTCCAAATTCATTCCAGGAACATGTACCCCAAAGGTCTTTTGTCAGGTATTCCCTCAGATAAGGAATAAAAAGAGAAATGAACCACAGAGTAAGAAATATTTTTGTTCTTTAACCGATGCTTGTTTGACCCATGCCGAAAAAAATGGCATATAAAGATATAGTCCTATTAAAAGATAAACATACCACATCTGTACAGCCAGCATCGAAAAATTGAAAGGTATCATCAGTATATTATGTAACGCTCCAGAAAAAGACTGATCTGGTTCTGCCCAGGCAAAGAAGTCATTAATGATTGTAGGAGAAGTCCCAACAATCCGGTAATCCAGGGAAATAGATTATAAAGAACTGACCAGACGATAAAAGGAATAACGAGTCTTGTCAGACGTTTGGTATAAAATGTAGAAATATTCTCTTTTACAGGCAGAAGCAATGCTCCTGTAACCATTACAAACAAAGGTATGGCAGGACGCATAAATGAACCATAAAACTTCCCCAGAGGTTATACCATGACTTCAGATCGTTCTGTTGGAGTAACATTATCAGTACAATGTACCGCTATCATCATGGAGATAGCGATAAACTTTACAAAATCAAGCCATATAATACGCTTGTTATCTTTTTCAATTGATGCAACTTTCATATTTTTTGATACAAAAGTAGCCACAATGAAAAATACATTTTTTGACATAGGTCAAAATTCTTTTAAATACTTATTTTCCTGCTCTGATTCTGCTTAAGGTAGATATTGAAATGCCAAGAAAAGATGCAATATATCCTAAATTGACCCTTTGGCAAATATCTGGAAATGTTTTCAGAAGCATTTGATACCTTTCTTTGGCAGTCATTGTTAGATTGTCTATTCTTACACACTGCAATGAAAGTAGACACTCCTGATGAATAACTCTTCCCCAATTGGCTATTTCGATATTGGTATCATATAATTCATTCAATATATTTATGGGTATGGAATATGCTAGGGTCGGTTCAACTGTTTCAACAAATTCAAATCCGGCTTTGTTGTGATATAGACAAAGTAGACCAAAGGTTATGTCTCCTTCTTTTGAAAACCAAGTTGTATGTTCATTTTCCGTCAACGATACAATAGGATCTGGTTAATCCTTTTTCTATAAAATAAACATTTCTGTCAATGACTCCCCCTCCTTATTATCAGATGCTTCGCTGGAAAATTATGTGCTTTAAAATGTTTGGATAACAGATCTATAGATTTGTCTGTGACAGGGTAGTATTTTTTTATGCTATTTCTTATATTGTCTATTTCCATTTATAAGCTGTATTTTCCAAAAACAAGAATGAATAATGTAAATCCCATGTAATATAAACTGAAATGGTAAGTTAGTAAGAAAATCTTAAATTTACAAGGAGAAATAAGTATAACTTTCATACATATGTGAAATGGGGTAATGAGTAGAGCTTTATAAAGTTTGAGACTGATTTGACAAACTGTCAATCCACGTGTCTGAGAATCGCTTCTTTTGAGCAACAGGTGAGGGCCGGTGTAAAAAACGCAGCGGTGTGAAGCCGGTAATTTCCCGAATGTCAGAAGAATGGAGGTAAAGTCTGTTTTCCGCTTTATAGAGAATGTATAACGGAAACATTCGGATAGTATCGATCGGAATAGCAAGAAAAATGATAGCCTGTTGCTGATGGTTACAAAGGAGCATCTGGCTGTTTCAGGCTGTTTGCAGAGAGCTTTTCATTCTTTTCTGGGCATGTTTTTTCAAAACATCTCGATGTCTTTAGTAAAACATCCCGATGTTTTGAGAAAAATTGTACAAAAGTTTTTCGGGCTGTGGGCTTCTTTTTCTTTTTCCGCAGGAAAGTCTGTCTGTTTCCGCGGGAAAATCCTTTACTTTTTGCGGGAATATCTGTCAGATGCTGCCGTTTACCTGTTAAAAAGATCGTTTGAAGACTATCATTTTTCACAGGAAGAGTCTTTCCGGCATACAGAAGAAGGATTTTGTCACTGAGGCTTGTCAGTCGTTTGGGGAATTTGGTCTTTACTTGTTTATGTAAGCGGTATTTTTCTGTCTTTTTGTTAATTCTAATGCCATGTCTTTTTGTAGCGTTCGCTTCTCGTGCTATAAAATTGTTTTGTACCTTTGCGCCGAAAAAAATAAAACGAATGAAAGAGGCTTTTATCAAACTTCACCTCTCGGTACTGATAGCCGGAGGTACAGGTATTTTCGGTCGACTGATTACATTAAATGAAGGACTGCTGGTGTGGTATCGAATGCTTTTGGCTGGTGTATTGTTTTATATCGTACTTTTCTGCTGAAGAAACTACGGAAACTTCCTGCCCGTGATGCATTGCGTATTGCTTCGGTGGGACTGCTGCTTGCCGTTCACTGGCTGTTTTTTTATGGCAGTATCAAGGCGTCGAACGTATCCATCGGAGTGGTCTGTCTGTCGCTGATGAGCTTTTTCACAGCTTTGTTCGATCCGGTAATCAACCGGCATCGGGTATCGGCAAGTGAGATATTGTTCAGTTTGGTAGGAGTGGCGGGCATTGTGCTTATCTTTCACTTCGACACCCGTTACCGTGCGGGTATCCTTATGGGAGTCGTGTCGTCGGCGCTGGCTTCCCTGTTTACTATCTGCAACAAGAAAGTGGCTTCGGGTTATCCGTCGGGCACTACCTTGCTGTATGAAATGGGAGGAGGTTTTGCGGGACTGACCTGTATGCTTCCTGTATATTTGTATTTCTTTCCTGTACCAACCATATTGCCTTCGGCTACTGATTTCGGCTATTTGCTGCTGTTCGCTTCGGTTTGTACCGTTTTGCTGTACATTCTTCAGATACAGGTATTGAAGAAGATTTCAGCGTTTACGTTTAATCTGACTTACAATCTGGAGCCTATTTACAGCATTATTCTGGCTATGATTATTTTCCGTGAGGCGAAAGATCTGAATTTCAGTTTCTATACCGGACTGGGACTGATTTTTCTGTCTGTCGTGATGCAGACGGGAAGAGTAGTTTGGCAGGCAAAGAAAAATCAATTAAACCGTAAAGCATGGAC
>ENA-OQIR01000995-OQIR01000995.1-human-gut-metagenome-genome-assembly--contig:-NODE-995-length-10706-cov-3.842235_pt1 | contig 10706 bp, 15 predicted proteins | sample MGYA00242580_ERZ504745 | MGnify/ENA primary metagenome ERZ504745 (study PRJEB26092, sample SAMD00036214) | human gut metagenome | host: Homo sapiens | study: EMG produced TPA metagenomics assembly of... | reverse complement strand
GTCCGAGCTCTTCTTCCAGGGTCAGCGCCCGGCAGTCGACGTGGGTATCTCCGTGTCCCGCGTCGGTGGCGACGCACAGACCAAGGCCATGAAGCAGGTTGCCGGCAATCTTCGTCTGGACCTTGCTTCGTACCAGGAGCTCGCCGGCTTTACGCAGTTCGGCTCCGACCTCGACGAGGCCACGCAAAAGCAGCTTACCCACGGCGCTCGCATGACTGAGCTCCTTAAGCAGCCGCGCTACAAGCCGTTTGAGGTTGGCGAGCAGATTGCAGTTCTGTTTGCAGGCAACGAGGGCTTCCTGGATGACCTGGAGATCGCGACGTGCTGCCTTTCCGCGCTGAGCTTATCGAGTACCTGGACAACGGCTTTGGCTCGCTGCTCGATAAGGTTCGCGCCAAGAAGATCGACGATGACACCAAGGCTGAGCTTCTGCGCGTTATCGGTGACTTCAAGCAGCAGTTCATGGCCAAGCACCATGCCGATACGACTGGATCAGAGGAGAACTAAGCCCTATGGCCAACCTTCGCGACATTAAGAAGCGAATCTCCTCGGTTACCACGACCAAGCAGATCACGCGCACGATGGAGATGGTCTCTACGGCCAAGATCCGTCGTGCCCTCGATCGCTCCAAGCAGGCCGAGCCCTATAAGGAGGCGCTGACCGACGTCATGTTGACGGTCGCCGGCGACGCCTCCTGCTCGGGCACCGATCCCATGCTACAGAAGCATGAGAGCGTCAAGCATGGCCTGATTGTCGTTATTGCCTCGGACCGCGGCCTTGCCGGCGGTTTCAATACGACGGTGGAGCGCACGGCCGAAAAGCTCGCCGCTTCTTGGGCGAACGACGGCATCGAGTGCGAGATCATCGCGTGCGGGCGTAAGCCGGCCACGTATTTCCGTGACCGCGCAAATGTCATCATGCACTTTGAGGGAAATTCCTCCGAGCCCGATTTCAATCAGGCTCGCATGATCTCCTCTCATATCTGCGATGCGTATCGTGCCGGTGAGCTTGACCGTGTCGAGCTTGTCTACCACCACGCCAAGAACCGCGTGGATCAGGAGCTTCGCGTCGAGCACTTGCTGCCGCTCGATCCCGAGATGATCGCTATGGCCCACGGTCCGCGTAAGAACGAGACCGACGCCCCTAAGCGCATCTCGTCCACGTTCGAGTTCGTGCCCTCTCCCGAGCATGTTCTCGGCAAGCTTGTACCGTCGTATATCCTGACGGTCATCTACCAGGCCCTGATCGATTCGGCGGCCGCCGAGCAGGGTGCGCGCCGCAAGGCCATGCACTCCGCGACGGAAAACGCCACCGCGATCATCTCGACCCTTACCCGCACGTATAGTCGCGTGCGCCAGGCTTCGATCACGACCGAGATCAACGAGATCGTCGGCGGAGCCTCAGCATTGGAGGAACAGTAATGGCTAATAACACCGTAAAGCTTGCGGTCGAGGAAGCCACCAAGAAGACGACTGCCGGTGATGGCCGCATCGTGCGTATCATCGGCCCTGTCGTCGACGTCAAGTTTGACGGCGCGGTGCCCCCGATCTACAACGCGCTCACGGTCGAGGCCGAGACCCCGATCGGTCACCTGAGCACGATCCTCGAGGTTGAGAGCCAGCTTCCGGGCGGCGTCGTCCGCACGGTCGCCATGTCCTCGACCGACGGTCTGCAGCGTGGTCTCACCGCCACCGATACCGGTGAGCCCATGAAGATGCCCGTTGGCCCCAAGACGCTCGGCCGCATTTGGAACGTCATGGGCAAGCCTGTCGACGGTAAGCCCATGCCCGAGGTGGAGGAGTTCTATCCCATCCACCACGCAGCGCCCCGCTTCGACGAGCTCACCACTAAGACCGAGATCTTCGAAACCGGCATCAAGGCCGTTGACCTGCTTGAGCCCTACATTCGTGGCGGTAAGACGGGCCTGTTCGGTGGTGCCGGCGTCGGCAAGACCGTTCTGATTCAGGAGCTCATCAACAACCTCGCCCAGGAGCATGGCGGCACTTCGGTGTTCACCGGTGTCGGCGAGCGTACTCGTGAGGGCACCGACCTGTTCCTCGAGATGAGCGAGTCTGGCGTTATCGACAAGACCTGCTTGGTCTATGGTCAGATGAACGAGCCGCCTGGAGCGCGTCTGCGCATCGGTCTGGCCGGCCTCACCACCGCTGAGTACTTCCGCGATCGTGGCCAGGACGTTCTGCTGTTCATCGACAACATCTTCCGCTTCTCCCAGGCCGGTTCCGAGGTTTCCGCACTGCTGGGTCGTATGCCGTCCGCCGTCGGTTACCAGCCTACGCTGGCTACCGAGATGGGCGACCTCCAGGAGCGCATTACCTCGACCAAGACGGGTTCCATTACCTCCGTCCAGGCTGTCTACGTCCCTGCAGACGACCTGACCGACCCGGCGCCTGCCACGACGTTTACGCACCTCGACGCCACTACGGTTCTTTCGCGTAGCATTTCGTCGCTCGGCCTGTTCCCGGCTATCGACCCGCTCGCGTCTTCCTCCGACGCTCTCGATCCCTCGATCGTCGGCGAGGAGCACTACCGTGTCGCCGTCAAGGTCCAGGAGCTCCTGCAGGAGTACTCCGACCTTCAGGACATCATCGCCATTCTGGGTATGGACGAGCTGTCCGAGGAGCAGCGCCTTACGGTCAACCGTGCCCGTAAGATCCAGCAGTTCCTCTCCCAGTCCTTCCACGTCGCCGAGAAGTTCACCGGCAACCCCGGTGTCTACGTTCGCGTCGAGGATACCGTCCGCTCCTTCGCCGAGATTGTCGACGGCAAGGCCGATGACCTGCCCGAGCAGGCATTCCGCTATGCTTCCACGATTGAGGACGTGCGCGAGCGCGCCCGCAAGATGGGGGAGAAGTAGGTTATGCGTATCCGCATCGTGTGCCCCGTGAGCTGCGCCTATGAGGGCGACGCTGCGTTTGTGTCGATTCCGTCCACGGATGGCGAGTTTGGCGTTTTACCTGCTCACTCCAGCGAAATCTGCACAATCGACCGCGGTTACGTTCGCGTTTCCGATAAGGCCATGGGCACTGTCGACACACGTTTGCCGTGGCCGGCGGCTATGCCCAGGTTGCGGACGATGTCGTGACCGTCCTCGCCGAGCGCGCTTGCGATTTGGCGACCGTCGACGCCGACAAGGTTAAAGCTGATATTCAAGGTTTTGAAGAGAAGCTGGGTAATTTGTCGGAGGATGATGCACGCCGCGCCTACCTCTATAATGAAATCGCATGGTGTAAGCTCAAGCTTGCCCAATAGTCAGACGTTTTAGCGTTCGACCATTTGCGAACACATCATGCCCGGGATGGCTCAGCCACCCCGGGCATGCTTTTTGAAAGGGTAGACCTTGGATATTATCCGCGTTGAGGGTGGCCACGCCATCGGAGGTTCCGTGCCTGTTTCGGGTGCCAAGAACTCCGCGCTCAAACTTATGGCGGCAACGCTTCTGGCGCCGGGCAAGACGACGCTGCAGAACGTGCCTGATATTTCCGATGTCCACGTGATGGGCAAGGTGCTCAAGGGTATGGGCGCCACGATCGATGTTCTCGACGAGCACACGCTCGAGATTGATACCTCTCAGGTCGATTCCTGGGAGGCTCCCTATGAGCTCGTTGCCAAGATGCGCGCTTCCACTGCCGTGATGGGACCCTGCTGGGCCGTTTCCATCGCGCCAAGATCGCCATGCCCGGCGGCTGCAACCTGGGCGCTCGCAAGATCGATATGCATATCTTGGGTCTTGAGCCTTGGGCGTTGAGTTCGATACCGCCCACGGCTATATCAACGCCAACGCGCCCCAGGGCCTGCACGGTACCACCGTCACGCTCGAGTTCGCCAGCGTCGGTGCGACCGAGAACCTCATCATGGCCTCCGTGCGCGCGCAGGGTACCACGGTTATCGATAATGCCGCCCGCGAGCCCGAGATCGTCGATCTCGCTAACATGCTCAACGAGATGGGCGCCAAGATCGTCGGCGCGGGCACACCCGTCGTGACCATCGAGGGCGTGGAAGAGCTACATCCCGTTACCCATCGCGTGGTGGGCGACCGCATCGAGGCCGGCACCTTTATCGTTGCCGGTGCGTTGATGGCAGACGACCGCGGTGTCGACGTCACGGGCTTTTGCCCCATCCACTTGGGAATGGTGCTCAAGAAGATGGAGCTCATGGGCATCGATTGCGAACGCATCGAGGATGGCGTCCACGTGAATCGCGTCGAGCACATCAAGCCGGTCGATATCCAGACGCTCCCGTTCCCCGGTTTCCCCACGGACATGCAGGCGCAGATCATGGTGCTCTCCGCCCTGGCCGACGGCAGCTCCGTTATCACCGAGAATATCTTCGAGAATCGCTTTATGTTTGCATCCGAGCTGGTGCGCATGGGCGCCGATATTCGCATCGAGAGCCACCACGCCATGATTCACGGCGTCAAGGGCTTCTCCGGCGCTCAGGTAACCTCACCGGATCTTCGTGGTGGCGCGGCACTCGTCGTCGCCGGCCTAATTGCCGACGGCACGACCGAGGTCTCGGCCATCCATCACATTAAGCGCGGCTACGAACAGTTTGTTGAAAAGCTGCAGGCGCTTGGTGCTCATGTCGAGCACGCCACTGTTCCCGATCCCGTCATCTACTAATGCAGGTTGCCTATGTTTAAGAAAAAGCCCATTACGGAATCTCGAAGACCTTCGACCGGCGCTCAGGCAAAAATCTATAGCCGCGATAACGTTGCCCGCTATTCCGAGCGCGCCCGTCAGCGTCGTCGCGGTCATACGGTTCGCCGCGTTGCGCTCATTGCTGTGCTCGGTGTGCTGTTGAGCGCTACGACTGCCGCCGGCCTGTGGTTTGCCACCATTATGGGCAAGCTCGGCGATTCCAACGTCATTACCGACAACCTGCGCCAGATCCTGGTTGATACCGACGAGGCAAAGGACCCGTTCTACGTGCTACTCCTTGGCACTGACGGTCGCCCGGGCGAGGATACATACCGCGCCGACTCGATTATCCTGGCGCGTATCGATCCCACGCAAAAGCAGGCGACGCTCATCTCCATTCCGCGCGATACCAAGGTCGTCTACAACGGCTCGACCATGAAGATCAACGCCTGCCATACCTACGGCGGCGCCGAAGCCATGGTCCAGGCGGTCAACGAGCTGTGCGGTGTCCAGATTTCCCACTATGCCGAGGTCAGCTTCGACGGCATGCAGTCGCTCATCGATTCGGTCGGCGGCATCGACATTAACGCAACCGACGATGTCGACGACCCCGAGCATCTCGACATTAAGATCACCGCCGGTCAGCAGCACATGGATGGCGCGACCGCCCTTACCTATGCCCGTTGCCGCTACATCTATGCCGATGGCGACTACACACGCATGCGCCACCAGCGTCAGGTGCTCGGCGCCCTCGCCAACCAGATCCTCAACAACTTCGATGCCACCAAGGTCTTCGACCTCGTCAATTCGCTGTCCGACATGCTCGTGACCGATATGAGCGTTCAGGACATCGTCTCTACGGTCAATGCCATGCGCGGCATGGATGTTGACGCATCTATTCGGCCAACTTGCCTTCGTATGCCGATGCCAGCACCATGATTGATGGCGTGAGCTACGTCTTTGTCTACGAGGACGAGCTTAAGGAAATGATGGAGCGCGTCGACGCTGGTAAGGATCCCAAGGGCCCCAATACCATGGGCCAGTCCGATGGCTCCAGCTCTACGATCGGCGACCTGAACAACAACACGTCCGATGATTACGCCAACGGCACCGCAACCTCATCGGTTAGCTCTGACGATTCGGACGATTCGACTGATTCGAGCGATTCGGACTACTACGAAGAGCCCACCGGCGACGGCAACGGCTACGAAGCCAACTACTAGAGTTACGCGGGCTTACCAGCCCGCGTAACGGCTCGACGCTGCGCGCCGCCCAGAGCGACAATTTGTCATTCAAAAGGCAGGGCATGACCAGAAGGTCAATGCCCTGCCTTTTTCATGCCAACTTGTTCGCTCTGGGCGTCGCTCGCTGACGTTGATTCAACCAGCGATGCCGACTACACTCCTTGCACCAAAAATCGCCCCGTTCTCGGTTGAGGACGGGGCGATTCGTCTTTTGGGCTTGTGCGGCCAGATCTATGCGAAGCGGGCGACGAGTTCCTGGAGGACGTCGGTCATCTTGACGAGCGAGCTGACCGGGACAAACTCGTTGACGCCGTGGTAGCAGTAGCCGCCCGTGGAAAGGTTGGGGCAGGGCAGGCCGCGGAACGACAGCTGCGCACCGTCGGTACCACCGCGAATCGGCAGCACCTGGGGCTCAATGCCGCAGGCAAGGTAGGCTTCCTTGGCGACATCGATAAGCTCGGGGTAGTCACGCACGATCTCGGCCATGTTGCGGTACTGCTGCTTGATCTCGACCGTCACGCGCTCTTCGCCCAGGCGCTGGTTGAGCAGTGCTGCGGCGGCATCCATCAGCTCGAGCTTCTGCTGGAACTTGGCGGCATCGTGATCACGGACGATATAGCGCGCCGTGGCATGGTCGACCGTTGCCGAGACGCCTCAAGGTGATAGAAGCCCTCGTAGCCCTCGGTGTATTCCGGACGCTGCTCGTAGGGGAGCAGGGCATTGAAGTCGCAGAACAGATTGCCCGCGTTGACCATGCGGCCTTTGGCGTCACCGGGATGGATGGATTGGCCCTCAAAGCGAACGGTTGCCTCGGCGGCGTTAAAGCACTCCCATTCCAGCTCGCCAACGGGACCGCCGTCGACCGTGTAGGCGTACTTGCAGCCAAAGGCCTCGATGTCCAACAGCTCGGCGCCGTGACCGATCTCCTCGTCCGGGCAAAAACAAATGCCGAGTGCGGGGTGGGGCAGCGAGGGGTCCTGAGCGATACGCGCGACAAGCGCCATGATCTCGCGACGCCGGCCTTGTCGTCAGCGCCCAGCAGTGTGGTGCCGTCACTGCAGACCAAGTCCTCACCCACAAGGTCGTTCAGGGCGGGAAGCTTGGCGGTGCTCATGGCCACAGGCTTGCCGTCAACGGTACCGCAGACCAGGTCGCCGCCTTCGTAGTGCACAATGTGCGGCTTCACACCGGCGCCCGGCGCAACCTCGGTGGTGTCGAGGTGTGCTATCAGGCCCAGGGCGGGCTTGTTCTCCGCGCCCGCGCTCGCAGGAATATGCGCGCACACGTAAGCATGCTCGGTCACATGGGCATCGGTCGCGCCGAGCTCGCGCAGCTCCTTGGCCAGGATGTTGGCAAGGTCAAACTGAACGGTGCTCGAAGGCACCTGGTCGCAGTTTGCATCCTCGGATTGCGTGTTGATTTGGACGTAGCGCAAAAAGCGCTCAAGGACGTCGGGGTTCGTGGCGTTGTTTTCCATAAAGACCGCTCCAATCTTGGTCGTCGTGTGCAACAAGAACTCTAGCACGGTATGCCACGGCATACCGCGACACTTGGATGGGGTAGAATCAGCCTTTGAACGCAGAAGGGACGGAAGGTCATGGATACGACAAATAGCTCGCGCGAGCTGCACCTAACAGTGGCGAACGAAGACTACTTGGAGTGCATGGTTCGCATCGAAAACGAAGAAGGGGAGACCAATGGCGTGCGATCGGTCGACATCGCACAGCGTCTTGGTGTCTCCAAGGCATCGGTCAATAAGGCAGTTTCGGCGCTTAAGGCGTCCGAGCTTGTCGAGCAATCGCATTACGGCAAGGTCATCCTGACCGACCGTGGTCGCGAGGTCGGCACGGCTATCTGGTACCGTCATCGCCTTATCCGCACGTTTTTGGTCCAGGAGCTCGGCGTCGATTTTGAGCGGGCCGATTCCGAGGCGTGCATGATGGAACATGCGCTTTCCGAGGACACGATGAGCCGCTGGCTCGCCTATCTCGAAAAGCAGGGAATCAGCGTCGAGGAATAGTGAAACACATATATGGATACGAGTTATTACAACCGCCCCGGCGGCGAGGAACTTATGCGCCGCATGTCGAGCGAGACACTGTTGACGCAGGGCCCCATGGGCAGCGTGCTGATGAGTGAATACGATGCCGCCGACATCCCACCGGCGTTTTGGAACCTTGCCGAGCCGCAGACTGTTTCTCGTATCCATCGCCTGTATGTCGCCGCCGGTGCGCAGGTGCTCATTACCAATACCTTTCAGGCATCAAGCTATGCCCTCAAGCAAGATCAGATTACGCCGTCCGTGGCTGAGGTCAATCGCGCTGCCGTCGACGATGCGCGCCAGGCGCACCCTCAGCTGCTGCTGGGCTCGATGGGCCCGATCGGCATTGAGTGGTTTGCCGAAGACTCTGCCGAGTATCGAGAAATCCGAGGCATTTCGCGAGAGCAGGCATACGCCCTGCTCAATGCTGGTGTTGACGGTCTGCTGATCGAGACGGTGACGTCTATCCGTAATTTGCAGCCCATGCTTGCCGGCGCCCAGGATGCCGCCGACGGCATGCCTGTTTTGGTAAGTTTGTCGTTGACGATAAAGGCGACCTGCTAGGCGATGGCCTCAACATCGAGCTGCTGTTTTGTACGCCGAAAAGCACGGCGCAAACTCGGTTGGCGTTAACTGCTGTTCACTTGCGGCCGCGAACGTGGCGGTGCCCAGGATGGTTGCATCGGCGACTACTCCCGTCACGGTGCGTCCCAACGCGGGAAAACCGGTTCAGACACAGGATGGTCCGTGTGGCATGAGGACCCCGAAGCCTTCGCTCGCGCATGCGTCGAGTGGAAGCGGGCGGGCGCCGCAATGGTAGGCAGCTGCTGCGGAACCACGGCGGTTACGACAGCAGCTATGGCAGATGCGCTCAATATATAGAACCCGAAAATGGGAGTATCGAATCACCGCCCCGCTGGGGCGGTTTTTTTGTTGGCGGTGCGCACCTCGACGCTTTTGCCTAAACGGTGAACGAGCGTGCCGGCGGCTTGCCGGATGCCCGTTGCGGGTATACCTCATGCGTACCATGATCCAAACACTGCGAGGTGTCTGCGCGTGTGCGCGATAATTCACTTTGGAACTGACGGTTGGCGAGCTCGCGTCGACGGAGACTTTACTATCAACAACGTCGCTCGTGTCACTGATGCTATCGGCAGGCTATGGCAAAAGACGAATCCCGGTAAAACGGTATATGTAGGATTTGATACTCGGCCGCAAGCGCGCGAGTTCGCCGAGCTCGCGGCGGGCGTGATTGCCGCCCACGGGCTCGATGCCGTGCTCGTGTCTCGACCGGTGCCGACTCCCGCTCTTACGTGGGCGGCTGCGTATGACGGCGAGGCATGCGGCGCGCTTATGGTGACGGGCTCACATCATCCGCAGGGCTATCTATGCCTCAAGCTGCGGATGGGTGATGGCTCGACGGCCAACCAGGATGTCATCGAAGAGCTCGAGGAGACGATGGCCGCCGAGCCGCTGGGGCTTGAGGGGCAATACCGCACGGCAGATATCATTCCCGACTATATGCGAGCGGTGGCATCGTTTGTCGACGCGGATGCCATTCGCGCCGCGCATATGCGTGTGGTGGTTGACCCCATGGGCGGAGCTGCGCAGGGATATCTTGCCGACTTGCTTCGAGAGCTTGGCGTCGAAGTCCATGAGATTCACGCCGACGAGACGACCGATAGGGGAGATATCTGCCCCGACCCGGTCGAGCCGTGGGTGGATGCTTGTGAGCGCGCAGTTGTCGAAGACGGGGCGTGCGCCGGTCTGGTGACTGATGGCGACGCCGATCGTATCGGCGCGGTTGATGAGCGCGGCAGATATATACATCCACATCAGATCATGGCGCTCGTTTTGGGCGATTTGGTCCAGTATCGCGATCTGAAGGGACGCGTCGTCGTCAACCTTTCATGCTCCACGCTTGTGCGTCGCATTGCCGAGGCGCTCGGCTGCCGCGTGGTCATCAAGCCCGTCGGTTTTAAATATATAGCCGCCGAGATGAAGAAGGGCGGCGTTCTCGTGGGCGGTGAAGAGGCCGGTGGTATCGGTATCGCCGCGCACATGCCCGAGCGCGACGGCATCCTTGCCTGCCTGATTTTGTGCGAGCTCATGGCCAAGACCGGCGCGCCCTTGGGCGTGCTTATCGATCAGCTCGAGGCGAGCTTTGGCAAGACGAGTTACGGACGTCGAGATTTGCGCCTTGAGGCCGAGGATGCCGAGACGTTGCGCACGCTGCTTCCCGGAGTGAATCCCAAGTCGATATGCGGCAAGGTACCGCAGAGCGTAAGTCATATGGATGGCTTGCGTCTGGCATTTGAAGATGACACCTGGCTGCTGATCCGTCCCAGCGGGACCGAACCGGTGGTGCGCGTGTACGCCGAGGGCTTTTCGGTGGAGGAGCGCGATGAACTGCTAGATGCCGGCTGCGCTTTGGCCAGGGGCGCATATCGGCTCTAGCCAAGGGGTCACTCTATATAAAGATGTGCTCGGCGAGCGGTAGCTATCAACTGGCAAGCGTCAGTTGAGGGCACAGTTGTGTAGGAAATGTGTGCGCCCAGATTCCCGCCCCCCGGGGCCCCTCCGGTCTGGCAATATATCTCCTTGCCGCGCGCCGGTGAGACCGGATCAGCCGCAAAGCGTGCACCTTGAGAACCGGATACTGCGAGGATGGACACTTACTTCAGTGTCGCATCCGGGCAGACATCGAACCATTTGAAATGGTCTAACTTGGATTTGTTTTTCGCAAGGCCGCCGAGAGGCGGC
>ENA-OQIR01000994-OQIR01000994.1-human-gut-metagenome-genome-assembly--contig:-NODE-994-length-10711-cov-2.587396_pt1 | contig 10711 bp, 12 predicted proteins | sample MGYA00242580_ERZ504745 | MGnify/ENA primary metagenome ERZ504745 (study PRJEB26092, sample SAMD00036214) | human gut metagenome | host: Homo sapiens | study: EMG produced TPA metagenomics assembly of... | reverse complement strand
GCACAGTTCGTCTGGTGGCATGCATTTCCTTACCGGGGATCATCCCCGCATGTGCGGGAGCACTACGCGCTCGTCGGTGACACTTCCGTCGAATCGGGATCATCCCCGCATGTGCGGGGAGCACGCGCTGTTTGCCATAGCCAACGCGCCACCGTTGGGATCATCCCCGCATGTGCGGGGAGCACACTTCGAAAATAGCATAATTCCAAGGAAAAGAAAGGACAACTGGCTGTTTTTCATTCAGTTTCGTTTTGAAAATTTCCTTGCCTTTCGGTATTTGCTCGCATTACTCCATCCTTTTCTAGGAGTGCCAACAAAGGATCCTTCTTTTGCTTCCTTAGGACGTTTGATCAATTGCAATCCATCGCAATCGACCGGTGACCAGTCAGCCCCATACACCTTAAAAGCCATATGCTGCTCATTTCTGGCCGAATAAACCATTACGGCACGACCATCCCTGAGCAAATCAATGATTCTCTCCCATAACCTATCTCGAATTCGAGCATCGATATGTCCCACAAAAACTCCTGGGGCTATCTCAAGCAACCAACGAGTGAGATCACCCCGCAATCCCACAGGACAGGCAGTCAGCACAATCACTACCATGTCCCACCATCCCATTCGTCATTATCCGAGTAGGACTTGCCTGCAGAAACCTCGCCCTGCTTATCATCCCAAAGCCCAACATGATCTGATTCAAAAACATCATCCTCGAGTTCTGAAGTCCCCAACAAGTATCTAATGTCTTTCGTCATCCGCTTCATCAAGCTAAGGTCATAAATCGCATCTCGAATATTGTGCCGTACAGCGGAACCGATATCTTCAGGTTTTGCAGCCACCGTTTCGAACGCAACCGGAATCGATAGTTCAGCCTTGTACAAATCAGCAATGTCGTACACAAAAGAACGCTCATGTCCGACATGTACAAAACCCAAACCTGGAGAACATCCCAAAGCAACAATCGCAGCATGCGCCAAACCGTACAGACACGTGTTGGCAGCGGACAATGCTTTGTTAATCTCGGAACCAGCATCGAAATCATCATGGTCATATGTCCGCTTATCCCATTCCACACCGGTCCGTTCGGAACATTCACGATAAACTCGTCTGATACGAGCACCTTCCCGACCTCGTAACTGCTGCATCGTCAATCCGCTCACATCCTCACCCGGGAATCGCATCTGATACATCATGCGAGCAACAGATAATCTTTTACGCGTGTTAGAGACCAATTCAGCTTGTTTCTGCAATAACGCAGATGAATGCGTCAACGGCTTGCCAAAAGCATACATACGAACGCCTCGCTCCCCCACCCAAATTACCGTCGCGCCATTTTCACCGATGACGGTCATTGCCTGATGAGTCACCCGAGCCCCAGGACCAAGCATCAGCACGCTTAACGCCGCTGCCGGCACATGTATAACACCAGTGACATCAGTCGCCGTAATCGCATTATCATCACGTCCAATAGTGCAATGCTCGAAATACGCAAAGGACAGCCTATCCTCCACCCGAACAAGATCCTGAATTTCCGGTGGAGGCGTGCCAAGAGTGGAACGGCGCCTTTCCGAGATTTTCGCGTCTGACGTTTTCCTCGCAGCTTCTTCCGAAGACATTTCAGAAGGAGCCATCTCAAAATCGGCGCCGTCCTCCCCCAGCTCATCATTCATTCAGCATTACTCCTTGTTTCCGGCGCGATGGTCAGCAATCCGCATCCAAAACCTTTCGCCCTTCCAATCCCTTCGCACAAAGCGTCACGGAACAGTTTCGTGTCGATCACTTCCAGACGTCCTTCGAAAACAGCTGTGACCAAGGTAACCGTCGCGCCACCACGCTTGAACTGTTCCTTATGCCGCTCTTTGACCACCACATTGGGCTGCCCATATTCGTCTTCAAGAATTCTGAAGCCGTGAACCACGGAACGATCAACCAGCCACTGCAGTTGTTGGCTGGCTGTGACATGACCTTGCACTTTACCCACAATGCCATCCGAACGATGACGACGTCCCTTGTCTACACCCGCCTTTCGGGCCGGATTCGCACGAAGTTTGAAATGCCACTGCTGGCCTTTGGTGACACGGTCAAGCAATGCATCGTAGTTCTTGGTTTCCCACTCTGCATGCATGGGCCACCCCGCCTGCTCAACGATATGTGTAAAATCCGGCTTTTGAGGGCTTACCCACATACAACCAGACGCCACCGTCTTGCCCTAAAGATCCAATCGCCACAGAATTCGTCCATCATTCGTTCTGCGAACGGCATCAGGAGGAAAAGCAGCTTCCACTGCGGCATGCAGCTTATATGGAGAACCGATAAGTTGACGAGCGCCATATCGCACTTTATTTAAAGGAATTCTCGAAATAAACATCGTCGTCCCCTCTAGATGAAACTCATAGGATCAGCTTCCCCCGTAGAATCGAAGGAAGGTGGTTTCTCTGTATTGTCACCGACATTTTCAGATGCGTCCGGATTGGGGATACGGTACCGATAAACAGCGCGATCCGCATATTTGCGGCCGGTCGAGCTAAAGCTCAGTGGAAGGTCGGATTGCACGGATGTGTCCTCCCCTTCCATTGCATCACATACAATCTCCAAATCGGGCTGCCGATAACGTCGGCGATACCATTTTGCAGCATGCCAAGGTTCAGAGTCTAATGCCTGACGAACATCCGCATACTCATCGTGGATACCCAGCGATAACGGATAGTCAGGAGGACATGATCGTCTTCCCAGAAACAGTGGCCATTTAGGCGTATGAATCGCCTGGTCTAGAGTTTCCAACAATTCTCGTTTCGCACCTAGTGCCACCAGAAAACGCGCATCTGATAGGTAATATCGGTAGGTCAGCGGCATCTCCTTGTCGAATCGATTGGAATTTCGTTTCCGTGTCATGGATTTCTCCGTCTGCAAATCTCGAATTATTCTGCCGCGTTGCTCGATACGCACGCCAAACGACAATCCCAACAAATCCTCTATAGAATCTTCTCGGTTACGTCCCTGGCTGAAGCCAACATGCCAATCACGCCACTTTTGGTCGGCTCATTACGAGTCTCACGGCGGACGAAGCGCGAGGAATCCCCCCATGACTGCAATGGCCCAGCCAATTGCAATAATAGAACGCTCATAACATTCTCCTTCCGAATATCATGCGGAATATGCGGCGTTCAGCGTTTCCTTCAAGCTCTGCTCGAGGTCCGGCAATGAAACCTGCTCACACCATTCATTCAAAGAGGACACCGCCCCACCAGTTGCAACATACCAAGCTTTCACCGGCTCTTCGCCATAATTCACGCGGATATCGTTCAGACGCTCTCCCAAACGCTCCACACCTTGACGGGAAACGGAGATACCGTCCTTACGCCTCACTGGATCTTCAAATGCGTCGGCGGCGCTAATTGGTTGAGATTCCCGAAGCGTCACCACGACATCCTCAGGCAGGGTATGGTTTGCAAACGTGTTCTGCTTGCCGGACGGCATGGATTTGACGAAAGCCTCGACAAAAGCAACCACGCCTTCCACCGTAGCGGAATCGTCCTGCAACTGATCGCGCAACGCATCAATGTTCACCGTTGCATATCGGTACAACGTCGAGGAGTTGAATCCGACGGTGTCAATCATGGCAGCACCGGCATTGTCTTCCGATGCACAATCATCGACCGCCGTGAAATAGTCATATTCTGGCGTAATCTGATCGATAGAGAAGGCATGGGCAACCTGCGCCGAAGCATCAGTATTCAAATCCGGAGCATCAGCCAACATGCGTCCAAACAGAGCAATATCGACAGCTTGGGGACCATGGAAGATCGCAGAAACTTCCTTTTTCATCTTGGAAACGTCCTCACCCTCATCAAAAGCAGCAATCGCCAAATCAGCAAGCTTATCGATCTCATTGTTTGCGATGAAAATCAGATAGTCGGTCGCCAGAGAGCCCTTATCTGCGCCCGCACGATCCGAAGCCTTGACTTTGAAACCTGCCGCAGCCATCACCTTCTGTGCCAGCCCCTCGGCGGACTCCGCCAAATCAGGACGCTTCGACGTAATGGAATCAGCAATCAACGTCACAACACCTTTGGTGCGCTTGCCTAACTTACTGCTATCCAACACATCTCCGAAGACGCCGCGCATAGCACGTTTCCAAGCTTGGCTGGAGACTCGCGACCTTAACGCGCCTCCGACATATGCGGTCTTTGGACTACCGGTATCATCTCGGTTGATGTTGCTCGGCGGAACCTGCTGAATGCAATGAATGTCCATGAACATAATGATTTCCCTCATTTCTTAGTTGATTAAAAACGATTGTCTTGAAAGTATTTTTATTAATCGGAATCATTCACCGATTGTTGTTGGAAGATTGTTTCGAATAGTAGTAATCACGACCCCAACTTTGAAATACTTTTCCCCGCTGGCTGGGCAGCTGAATCAGATATAGGTCGCGCGCCAGAGAACCGTAGTCGATTTGAACATCGGCACCGCGCATCAACATGATGAGTGTCCGAACGCCACGGACAACCCCATTGAAATCGGACGCACTTTCCACAACCCGGAGTCGGCGTAAAACACCTTTTACCTGTTCCGGATCGGGAGTAATTCTTCTGCATGCGCGACCAAACGTCATTCGGGAACTAGGGTCAGTTTGATACTTTTGAGCGACCCCCTGCCCTTTTGACTGCTGATGCACCGCATACAATTCCAATGCGACCTTGACCGCATTGACCTGACGATCGAATTCCGGCGAATCGTCCGCCGGAGCTTCAAGCTCCTGCGGCCACTGAGCGAACAGTTCTTCACCAATTGACATCCAGGTTGGAGCGGTTCCATCCAAGTCCCGGCGCAATCGGGCCACCCTGGCACGACTCCTCGCGTTACTGCCACTTTCTGCGGTGTATTCACGCTGCAAATCGAAAATCAATTTAGCTGCATATTTGCCTACCGCATTCGCTCTGTCAAATACAGATGACGTCATCTTCACATACCTCCTTTGTTCGGACGAGATGCGTCTTTCTTCTCAAGGAATCCAAGTTCCTTGTTCAGTTTGGATTGGAACAGCAATTGTGCACGGGATGCCCCCATCACACCCACGACACCCGATTCATGCTCACCGAAAACGGGCACGGAAGATTGATCCAAATATTCCCACCCCATTTGCAACAACCGGCGATGGATTTCGTCTTTCCAAGCATTTGCATACTCAATTGGGTCCTGTGTCTCATCGAACGCCGCCAATTCATCACGAAACAGCCCATCAAGATCCGCATATGCCCATTCTCGAACTTGTTCCGCTGTTTCCGTGGACTTTCCCTTATCCCCTGAAGCCGCACGAAGGTTCCGAACGAATTGAGACAAAGCCAGAACCGCGCCATCGGTGCATTTGACCACATCCAACACTGATGCGATGCCAGAATAATCGTGACGGAACATCACGGAATTCAAGGAAAGTGTATCGTCAATTCCCGTTTCGAATACACTGCTTTGCGTGCCATATGTCATCCCTTGAGCGTGGATGGTCACCAGATCAAGCACATGTTTCTCCGACTCGAGGATCTCAGTGCGAATCTCTTCGAGCCATCGGATAAGACCCGGCCGCGAATCCCCTCATCGCTTGCACAAAGAATGGGCTCCAAACCACGCCATAACGCTTTACCAGCATCATGCACAACTGGCATATGCGGAGGCGCAGGCAATCCAAGCTTCTTCTGTTGGGTAACGCTACTTCGCCAAGCAGTCATTTTTCAAAAACGTCAGTATTGTAAGGCGCAACAACATCGCCGTAGCACGACATGATGCCAATGATCCTCGCGTTATCCTCGCTTGGAACCAATCGAACACGCCGAGATTGCCACGTCATTGCCTGAACCGGCCCCACGAATCTGTTTTGGTCATTTAAATCAGTCGACGGCGGATCCTCCCGTTCCCATACTGGAATGTCCTGATTATTGCCGAACAGCCGATAACGTTCAGAATCGAACTTCGTGTCATACAAAACCCAGTTGAGCATCAGCGTCTCGAAAAGGTTCCGCCCTTCCGCATATAGACCACCAATGCCGCCAAGCCAACCCGTTCCCAACATTCCTTTGGGCGCATAGACCTTTCCCTTATTGACATGGGTGTTACCCTCCACCGGGGTTTTGATTCCCGCAGTATCGTACGCCTGTAAGAACACCAGCCATCGAGCGGCTTCTGCCGGCAAAAGGCTATCTGCCGCACGTAAATCGCGCATCGAAAATAGGTACTTGTCAGGCTTGGGCACGTCCGCAATCATCTCCGACACCGGAGAATACGGCTTTGACCCCACATACTGTAGACCAGGCACCTGGAAGAACGGCCTCTCCCCCAACAGGAAGAAACGATCCACCCACTCATCGAAGTAATAATCCAGAGCATCCTCGTTGAATTGTCCGGAAGAATAAATTCCTTCCCAAAGTTCACGCATCTGTTCCTCATCTGCACCATCAATGCAGTAAGCGCGATACATGATTGCAAGAAGAAACCGCATCAAAGGAAGCTTCTGCTGCGGAATATCCCCAGACAGTTCCTTAATCTTTGGAGCGTCCAGAAAAATTTCACGCAACGATATCTCGGCTGGGTGTCCATCCAGATAAGAAACTGGTATCCAATGCTCATCCAGCAGAGAAAAGACATTATCCGTCATCGAAATCCCTTTCTCCATCGTCTTTGATTTTGTCTTTCTTTTGAAAAGATACACCTTCCACCAATCTATGTCAACATGAATATATTCGTATGGATAAAAATGAGGTTACAGTTCAGCAAATTTCGTTATCAGAAAACTGCCGAACTCATCCCCGCATCAGCGGGGAACACTATGCATCCCGATATTTCATGGATCATCCCGAAATGAGGACATTTCAATTATCCTCTTTTCTGGAATATGTCAATCCGGTATCACGCGAATACCTTATTTCATAACCGCATAATTCATCGGACACGAAACCATCTGCATCCCCGTGCAGGAACAATGCGAGTTTTCCCGCAAGCCATGGCGAGTCCTGCCAACAAGCCACATCGTCAGCGCATGCTTCCTCCAATGAAGCAATCAGCGCATCGACCCTATCCGGCATGCACAGTCCCATTGGCAATCTCACCGCGCACTGCACTGCGATTTTTGCTACCGTATCATCAGGAATGACAGTCGTCGGGACGATAGACCCTTCTCCACATCAGCATGCTCATCCCCCACCCAAGGAAGCAAATGAATCCCATCATCGCATTTGCGCAGCAGCAGAACCTCTACCGTATCCTGTGTGTCACGTACCGCACGCTGCCCTTCGTCCTCATTGACTTCATCGACTTGCGGCAAGAACCAATTAACCAGAGAACGCCTCTGATTCATCGATCCCACTGACTGCAACAAATACGTGCCGGCTTTCTGCTGCTTCTGCACACGTTTTAAATCACGCTTCTCACAGGCATCATCATATTGCGGCAGCCACATGTGAGGCAGGAAACCGTGCGGATCGTTCCCATATGCACTTCGTACAGTACGCGCAATGTCTTGGGGCAGCTGTTGCGCACAGGAAGCCCCTGCGGCAGTTAAATCCAAAACCGCAAGCGACTCCATCAAAGCCGCGGCATCATATACGGAGTCCGCGCCTCTGGAGAATTTTGGACCTTCATTATTCCATGCCTCAACACCACGGATATAGCACGTTGCAGTTTGCAACGATACAGGGCGATCACATTCGCCATCACCTCGACGATGACGATGAACTCTTCCCAGACGTTGCATGATCAAATCGACTGGTGCGATATCGGTTACCAATGCATCGAAATCGATATCCAAGGACTGCTCCAGCACCTGCGTACCCACCACGACGAGTTTCCCAGGACGTTTTCCATTTCCGATTGTGGCATCGGGCCCTAATAAATCACGAAGTTCTCGTTCGTTGGACATGCGATCAATATCCATGAAACGGGAATGAGTCAGCCTCACACAATCGCGACCGCAGTGATTTCCCAACAATTCAGCCGCATGCTGCGCTCGACCAACCGTATCGCAAATCACGCCGATACAACCGCCATCCACAAGCAAAGCATCCATCAAATCAAGCAAAGCCGTATCATCGTCATCGACGAGTCTGCATTGGACTTTCATCGACCTTCCTGATGGCTTTACATCCGCATGTTTGGTCTCATGCCCGTCTGTGTACGTCAACAGCGGATATGCATTTGAAATTAGCCGCAGCTTTTCTGCAGTTCCTTTTTCACACGACATTTCAGAATTAGCAGTATGGTTTATGTGATGCGTATTCGAAGCATTCCTGGCACGTAACTGTTCCAAAATACTTACCTTAGAAGCTTTCCTAGGTTCAGTATCGCACCATCCCTTCAGATACGCCTCAACCATTGCGTTGCGCTGACATTCCGGCAATGTTGCGGATAACAAAATGACCGGAGTCCGATATCCGCCAAGCCATTCCAATGCCATCTTGAGATACTCCTGCATATAGGCGTCATAGGCGTGGCACTCATCGATAATGACTACTTTGTTAGCCATCGCAAGCTGGCGTAACACCACATGCTTCATCTGCAAGGCACTCATCAATACCTGATCAACAGTGCAAACCAAGAAGTTAGCGAGCGCACCTTTCTTACGCCCCCAAAGCCAGTCGGATACAACAGTTTCCGGAGGCACATCGATTTGCTTCTTCTTTCGATTCTGCGACGACTCTTGTTTGACGTCATCCTGGTCAACAGAGGAAAAACGGCGATGCGAAGCGGCAATAATACCACGGAAATCATTGTTCAGCTGTGCTTTGCCATGCGCCAACCACACCGTTTTCTCATTGTCAAAATCGCAGGACGGCAACGCTTCCAACCAGCGATGCACTCGAGTAAACATAGCGTCCGTGGTAGCCATCGTTGGCAATGCCACGCATACACCACCACGTCCGGTACGTTGTGCCATTATTTCAGCGGCCGCGAGCGCCGCTTCCGTTTTTCCTTCGCCCATGGGTGCCTCAATCACCATGAGTCCCGGCTGCCTTGTGTCGCGTGCGATTCGGACGGCTTCTTCTTGGACAGGACGAACCTTCGCACCTTCAGGAAGGGTGAACCGTGTCGCAAAAAGGTCTTGGCAGGATGAAGGAATGCTTCCGGCACCCACGCATGCGGTAGCTGCACACATGACCATGCCCTGTCCGCGCGGATGCGGAGGCCCGACCACGATTGGATATCGTCTTCTTCTCCACTCTCCGAGAAGAAAAAGTCTTCATCTTCATCCGCCCATGGCTCGGTTCTTACCAGGGGAAACATGTCTTCATCGCTGTTACTGGCAATCCAGTCGGCCATAATGACCAGTCCTGTCATCAGCACGGCGGACTGGACGCTGAATCTTCTTTCAGAAAGATCTTCCCATTCTTTTTCTTCAATGCCAGCAATATTTGCAACAAAATCTATGAGCTCATCCTGAGTACTCACCCACGCTTCAGAATCCAATCCAACATTGGTTTTCCTATTTTTCTCTTCGTCAATTTTACTTTTGTCTGGTGGGGTGCCATGATGCCCTCCAACCACGCAGGCATACTGACGTGCAGCTTTTCTCTCCCAACCTCGGACTCGCAGGAGATATCCCTCAAGAATGATCTCTCCTGCGATGGGATGTGTGATGATTGGTATCTCGCAAGCCAGCTATCATAGGCAATCCGACCCGTTCGGCTTTCCAAGCGAAACTTCCCGCTTCCGGACCGAAAGTAATGGGTTTTGCTTGGAATACCGGCGTGGCTTTGCCTATGTCATGTATGCCTGCCATGAAAATCATGAGTTTTCGAGCAAGAACCTCATCGTTTCCAAGGTCTTCAACTATTACCGCTTTCGTGCCCTGCGGAACCCACGTATCCCATATTTTTGACGCCATTGCCGCGGAATCAACCATATGCACATACAGCGGCAACCATTCAGAGTCATCAATACGATTTGTTTTGCCCCATAACGCTTTCGCGCCATCAGACAAAGCAACGCGGTCATCACGCACAGAAGAGTTCATGCCCGATTCGGCACCCATCAGTGCCACCTTTCCCATATCCGAAGCGACATCGCCCCTGCATCATATGTTCTTCGCTGTATGTCGACGCGTAATCACAACCCCCATCAATCACAACAACGCACCTGAAACTGATTATAAATCACCCTAACCAACTCCTATGTAACAGTCGCCATACTTTCGAAACAAAAAGTCGCTCCGCGGAATGCAACATCTGTTCAATGGTTAAGTGGTTTTTCATACCGTGAAGCATCGCTTTAAACAGCAGCGTTACCGTTCATTCCCCTTCGAAGATAAAAAAGCCGGGAACGGGAACGACGGTTGAAACCGACGAACCCGACTCCCGGCATCGCGACTGCTTCTCAAAGATGTGCGCTTGACTCACATGGATGGTACTGAGAACCATTCGCTTGCGATCTGCTTCCGCGCACGTGCCAGCGCAACGTAAATACGTCGCAGGCACACGGCAGACACAAATCAAGTCTGTATAAATCTTCCAGCCGGTGTAAAAGCCAGCCGAAAAGCCACAGGCTACTCTAGTCGCACGGTCGAATATCACAAATCGATCGCAAAACCATGGAACAGCATACGCATCCATGTTTGTTACCCGGACAAGGGATTTACGGTAACAAAACACGGAAACGTAAGCCAAAAGCCAAGATATAAACCGCGGAAATAGCATAGTACATCCGCATTTGTCACCCAGACAAGAAG
>ENA-OQIR01000993-OQIR01000993.1-human-gut-metagenome-genome-assembly--contig:-NODE-993-length-10729-cov-1.592341_pt1 | contig 10729 bp, 14 predicted proteins | sample MGYA00242580_ERZ504745 | MGnify/ENA primary metagenome ERZ504745 (study PRJEB26092, sample SAMD00036214) | human gut metagenome | host: Homo sapiens | study: EMG produced TPA metagenomics assembly of... | reverse complement strand
TTAAAATTTAGAAATAATATTTATTTTGAGCTAATCGTATTTAAAGTAGCTTTTTCTTGCCAAATTAATATATGTATTATATATTATAAAGTATTAAAACTAGATAATTAACTTATAATTTGGTAAGAGAAGGGAAGTAGGATAAATGTTTGGAATGTCCATGGATATTGGGATTGACCTTGGAACAGCGAATGTCCTTATTTATATAAAAGGTAAAGGTATTGTTATGCGTGAGCCTTCCGTTGTGGCTATAGATAATGATACTAATCGTATTTTAGCTATTGGTGAAGACGCTCGTCGTATGATTGGACGTACTCCTGGAAATATTGTAGCTATAAGACCACTTAGAGATGGTGTTATCGCTAATTATGATATTACTGAACAAATGATTAGATATTTTATAGGTAAAGTATCTGGACGTCGTTTTATGTTTAGACCTCGTGTCATGATATGTGTACCTTCTCGTATAACTACAGTAGAAAAAAGAGCTGTTCAAGAAGCTGCAATGCAAGCTGGAGCAAGTCATGCTGAACTTATTGAAGAACCAATGGCAGCTGCTATGGGTGCAGGTCTTGATGTAGCTGAACCAAATGGTTGCATGGTAGTAGATATCGGTGGAGGAACAACTGATGTCGCTGTAATCAGCTTAGGTGGTGTAGTAGTAAGCGATTCACTTCGCATGGCTGGTGATAAATTTGATGATTGCATTATCACTTATATAAAAAATAAACATAATGTAATGATCGGTGAACGCACAGCTGAAATTATTAAAATTGAAGTAGGACAAGCTTTTGCAGGAGCTCGTGATGAAAAAATTGAAATTCGTGGTCGCGATTTGATTACAGGACTTCCAAAAACAATTGAAGTAAAATCTGATGAAGTAAGTGAAGCTTTGGCTGAACCAGTATCTTCCATTGTACAATGTGTAAAACGTGTATTAGAAGATACTCCACCAGAATTATCTTCTGATATTATGGATAGAGGTATTATCATGACTGGTGGCGGTGCTATGCTTTATGGATAGATAGCTTAATTCAAAAAGAAACTGGCATTACTACTTATTTAGCAGATGATCCATTGACTTGCGTAGCTATTGGTACTGGTAAAGCTCTTGAATATATGGATAAAATTACTAGAATTAGTAAAAAATCAAATGGACATGAACGTAAAATAGAAGAATAAAAAAAGGCTGCTTTAGCAGTCTTTTTTTCTTAGTAAAATAAATTTAATTGATAAAATATATGAGATACAAAAGGAATAAAAAGATGAATTTAAAAAAAATATTTATATTTATGATGGTGGGAATATGTTTATTCCAATTACCTGTCGCAAATGCAAAGAATAATTCAGCCAAGAATATACAAACTAAAATAACTACAGAAAAAATAGAAAAATCTATGATAAATTCTATTCGTTTTAGTAAAGCATCAGATAAAGTTAGAGTTGTTTTTGATATAAATGCTGATACAAAATATGATGTAAAACAACAGCCAAATGGCTATATAATGGTAGATTTTTCTGAACCTATAAATAAACAATATTTAAGTGGTATCAATGTAAATGATGATACAGTTCCGTTTTTAGAAGTATATAGTGATGATAAAACAAGTTGTGTTGTTATAAAAGTAACAGATAATAGCGCATTTGATATGGGAGAATTAAATAATCCTCGAAGATTGTATATAGATGTGCAAAAAGATTATGAATATAGCATTACTAAAGAATTAGAGCCAGGATTAACACAGATTTCTTATTACAGCAAAAAATCAGGTGTAAAACAACATGCTCAGTTAGTAGAAGTTAGTCCTAAATATTTTAAATTTGTACCTGTTTTAGGTGGCGGAGATAAGATGGCAAAAAATACAGTTTCTGCTATGTCTGATTATGTAAATGCGGCAGTAGCTGAAAATGCTTCTTATTTTGGTTCTGGTAAGGAATTATATGGTGTAACTAAAATTGCAGGAGATTTAGTTTCTTCTATGTATTTGACACGCACTGGATTTGGTGTATTAGCAGATGGAACACCTTATATTGGTGATGTAAGTTATAGTGGTATTGTGCAAAGTAAAAATGGAGATGTATACGTTTCTGGTTTAAACGGCACAAGAACAAGCGATAGTGTAATGTTATATAATCAATATTATGGAAAATCCACAGGTACAGATAATAGTGGTATTGAATATGTAGTAAAAGATAATAAAATTGTAAAAATAAATAGTGGCAATAGCCTTTTAAGACCTGGTGAAATTGTTGTATCTGCAACAGGTAATGGGAAAAATATATTATCAGGTTTAAATATAGGCGATGATTTAGTAATAAATCAGATTTTAAATACTCCATGGGATAGCGCTACAGATATTTTAGGCGCAGGTCCTCGTTTAGTGAAAAATGGTCAAGTTGATATAACTTCATCTATAGAACAGATTGGTCCAGATGTTACAGGGGCTAGAGCGCTAGAACAGCAGTGGGCATCTTAAAAAATGGAAATGTATTATTTGCAGTTTTAGATGGTAGACAAGCTCATAGTAAAGGTATGATGCTTGATGAGTTTGCTAGATTTTTAATTGGTATGGAAGTTGTTGATGCTGTTAATTTTGATGGTGGCGGTTCATCTGAATTAGTTATCGGTGGAAAAATAGTAAATTCTCCATCAGATGGAATGGAAAGACCTGTAGCAACAGCACTTACAGCTGTACGCCGTTAGCTTGTTAAGAATACAAGGATATGGTATTATCAAATTAGAATAATTTTATTTTAAAACGAATTTAATGGGAAAAATAAAAGATTTATTAAAGGAAGTGATTGAGATGAAAAGAAAATATTTAATCTTATCGACGATTATAGCTTTAATATTGTTGACTACAGTAGGATTGGCTATGGGAAATAAACAAGTAGAACAAAAAGCAGTAATTGCAGGGACAGTAAGTTCAACAGTGGCAGAAGGTACTACTGTGAAAATGGGAGATTCTCTAGTGGAAATATCTACACTTACAGGTACTTCAGCAGCTGCTAGAGCAACTGTTAATGGTGTAGTAAAACAAGTTTTAGTAAAAGTTGGTGATAATATAACACCAAATCAAGTAGTAGTATATGTTGAACAGCTAGAATAATAAGAGAAAGAGAATTGGTGTAGTATTAATGATAAAATATTTAGTAACGATATGTTTAATGTTGTTATTGTATACAAATTCTGCATTAGCTATGCCTCCAATAATGACAACGTCAGAATTAAAACCAGGGATGCAAGGTTATGCAGAAACTGTAGTTCAAGGAGCACAGCAGGTTAGTTTCAATGTAGAAATAATAGGTGTAGTCAATAATGAAAAGGCTCATCAAAACAGATATTAGCGCGTGCATTATGGACCGATTATTGATGAAACAAATGGCGTTATTCATGGCATGAGTGGTAGTCTGTATACGTTGATGGCAAATTAATTGGTGCAGTTGCTAGAGCTGTCGGTCAAGATGTATTACCATATAAATTTTATATAACACCTATTGAAGAAATGTTAAAGATTTGGACTTTGCCAGATTCTTTAGCTGTGATAAATAAATCTAATATAGAAAAAGTAAAAATACCTTCACTAGGAAGAGTATGAAAAAAATCAAGATAATTACGATGAAAATATTGATAAAGAAGTAGAAAAATATAAATCAAAACATTTAGCGACACCAGAAGGGCAAGAAGCTGTAAAAGGTAAGGCACAAAAACGCTTAGAAGAAATATTAAGTGGTCTTGATATAGAAACGCAAGAAGATAAAACAGATGTTGATGCTGACATTGTGCAAACAGATAAAATCATAAAAGATTTAGAAGATAATTCTAAAACAGATGTTAATGCTGATAAATTAGAAGAACATATATCTTTGACTGATTTTATTTTGAAAAGCTTAGAAAAACAAAATAAAGCTCAAGCAAGTAGTTTTAATAATACTTCGATGATGCCGATTTATGTTTCAGGTTTTAATGATAATGCCTTAAATTTCTTAGCTAATAATTTAAAATATAAAAATATGACACCGTATAATACAGGGGAATTTATCAGTGCTCCTATGGGAAATAAAGATAGTGATATCAAGCAAAATGCAACTTTGAAAGCTGGCGATCCTGTAGGCGTAGTTATGGCTTATGGTGATTTTTCTGCTGGGGGAACAGGTACAGTAACAGCTGTTGAAGGCAATAAAATATTGGGATTTGGTCATGCAATGACTTACAAGGGAAATGTAAATTATTTTATGACTGAAGCTGATATTATAGGCTCAGCAGGTGGTATCTTAAATGGCGTGAAGGTAAGTTCTTTTGGAAAGATCATCGGTAGAGTTAATCAAGACCGTTTCAGTGGTGTAGGTGGAATTTTAAATGAATATCCATCTTCTATTCCTGTAAGGGTTAAAGTAAAAGATAGAAATTTAGGCAAAGAAGAACCTTTGTATCCAAATTGCATATGATGAAGATATTTTGCCAACTTTAGCATCAAGTATTGTATATGCTTCCATGGATAGAACGGCAGATAGAGCAAGTTATGGTACATCAAAAATAAAATTTACCATAATGACAGATGAAGTTCCTGAAGGAAAATTTGAGCGAGAAAATATGTTTTATGATCCTAAAGATGTCGGTCAATTTACGGTGGGAGAATTGACACAAGCATTGTATTTCTTATGCACAAATATGGATAAACCTTCTAATATCTTAGATGTAAAAGTAGATGTAGATTTTACTTCTAGTAGAAAAACTGCTTCTATTGTTAGTGCTATTCCAGATAGAGAAGAAGCTAAACCAGGTGAATTAGTTAATTTTAATGTGACATTAAAACCATATCGTCGAGAAAATGTGACAGTAACTATACCATACACCATTCCTAAAACTCAAAAAGAAGGTCAAATGTTTTTAGAAGTAAAAGGTGGTGGCTTTGTACAATTAGGACAAGTTTTACAAAGTGGATTAGTTGTAACACCGCAAGATATAGCTCAATTATCTACAGTTGACCGTTTGAATGAAATAAAAAATTTGAATAAAAACAATGAAATAGTTATTTCACCAACAATTGATATAGAAAGCGAAAAAGATCAAGATAAAGCGATAAAAGAAGCTATAAAATTATCTGAAGAAATTGGTAAAATGAGTAAAAAAGAACGAGAAGAGTTCAATAAAAATCGTGAAAGTAAAATATCTACAGATTATGTAATCGATAATTTTATCCAAGCGAGTATAAATATTAAAAAATGATTAAAAGCTTAAAAAAAGTAAATAACTATTTACTATTTTTAAATTCATTGCTAAAATCGAATAGTGAGAAAATATCCGTGAGTCTTTCTCACGGATATTTTTTCGATAAAGTTAATAGCTATAAAGTTGAGGATTTATAAAATGATAATAAGATTTTTTGAAAAAATAGGGAGATTTGTTATTGGTCATTTAGAAACTTTAGGGCAATTTACTATTTTAATAGGCAATACGATTGCACAATTAAGATATCCTCCGAAAATGCGACATGTCTTTCAGCAAATGTCACATTTAGGTGTAGATACATTGCCGATCATAACGCTTACGATGTTATTTACGGGTATGGTAATAACATTGCAGACTGCTACAGAATTTATTCGTTTAGGGGCACAATCTACAGTAGGTGGTATAGTAACTATTGCTGTAGGACGTGAACTTGGGCCAGTTTTAGCAGGTGTTGTAACAGCCGGTAGAGTTGGTGCAGCTATAACAGCTGAAATCAGTACAATGAAGGTAACGGAACAAATTGATGCTTTAAAAGTTATGGCTAACTAATCCAATTGGTTATTTAGTAGTACCTCGATTGATAGCTTGTATGTTTATGTTGCCTATTTTAGTAGTTTTTGGTGATGTCATTGGCTCTATTGGTGGTTGGATGGTAGCAGAATATTATGATATTAATATTTATATGTATTTACATTCAATAGACACTTTTGTAGATGTTCATGATATAACAGGTGGTTTATTAAAATCTATTGTATTTGGTGCAATTATCGCTATTGTAGGTTGTTATTATGGTTTAAATGCTCAAAATGGTGCAGAAGGTGTAGGTAAAGCAACGACTCGTTCTGTCGTAATTTCAATTATTGTTATATTCTTTAGTAATTGTTTATTATCTATGTTGCTTTATCGTTGAGGTGGTATAATGATAAAGTAGTCAACATATATAAATTCTTTTAAGGATAGATTGATTTAAACAATATTAATTTTGAGGTTAATAAAGGTGAAACCTTAGTTATAATTGGCGGTAGCGGTTCAGGTAAATCGACTTTATTGAAATTATTAATAGGGCTGTTACGACCTGAGCAAGGACAGATTTTCATTGATGGTAAAGAAATATCAAAATTAAAAGAAGAAGAACTAGATAAAGTACGTTTAAATATGGGGATGGTTTTCCAATATTCTGCGTTATTTGATTCAATGAGTGTAGGCGATAATGTAGGCTTTGGTTTACAAGAGCATAGCAAATTATCTGCCAAGGAAATCAAAGAAATTGTAGAAGAAAAATTAAATTTAGTAGGTTTATCTGGTTTTGCAAATTACATGCCGAATGAATTATCTGGTGGTATGAAAAAACGTGTTAGTTTAGCTAGGGCAATTGCTTTTGAGCCAAAAATTTTATTGTATGATGAGCCAAGTTCGGGTTTAGACCCTGTAACTTCTGCTAAGATTGATGAGCTTATTGTACAGATGCAAAAATTATTAGGTGTTACTTCTATAGTGGTAACACATGATATGAAAAGTGCTTTTTATATTGCAGATAGAATTGCTATGTTGTATCAAGGTGAGATGATAGCAATTGGCACTCCAGATGAAATAAGAAATTCCACAGATAGTAGAGTTTTAGAATTTATAAATGTTAGCCAAATTAGAAAGAGGTGAAAAAATGTCCAATGAAGCAAAAGTAGGGATTTTTACGACAATCGGCTTAGCTTATTAATTGGTATTATAGTTTATTTAAGTGGCTTTAGTTTTGGCAAAGAAAAAGACTATACTTTTGATATCACTTTTAATCAAGTTACAGGATTAAAGATAGGTGCTGGTGTTAGTTATGCCGGTATTGATGCTGGGCGAGTATCAGCGATTGAAGCTATAAAGATAAGGCAAGAGTTAACTGTTGTCATAAAAGGTAATATGCAGATTGCAAAAGACTCATTATTTACCATCAGTAGTGATGGTTTAATGGGTGAAAAATTTATTAGCATCATGCCACCACAACAATCCATCTGGTGAGTATCTAGTAGGTGGAGAAGAAGTACATGGTGTTGATGAAAAGGGATTAGATTATTATTGGTTCAAGCTAGTGTGACTTAGATGATGTAAGAGGTTTGAATAAAAGTATGAATGACATTTTAGGTAACCAAGATGTACAGAAATCTTTAATTCAAACAGCAGTAAATCTTAAAGATTTAACTGGAAATATGAACCAATTAATGCAAGTGATGTCTACATTAGCAGTTAATAATCAGCAAGACATTGATAATATGATTAAGAATTTATCTGCAATGACAGCTAGTATGGCTAAGGCTGCAGATGAAATTGAAATCATGATAAATGATTTTGCTGGTGATGGCGAAACTGCTAATAATATGAAAGTTGCTATTGCTAATTTATCAGCAACTAGTGAAAGTGTAAAAAAAATGGCAACTAATATGGAAACTGTAGTTGCAGACCCAACAGACAGCACAAAGCTTGAAAAACATAATCAGCAACGCAGATAATATATCACAGCGTGCAGATAATATGATGAGTAAAGTGTCTTCTATTGAAGTTAAGCCAGGTGTAGAAGCATTGTACAGTGGTGGGCAATCTGAATGGATGGTAAATGCTGATGTAAAAGTTTATACAGATCCAAATTCTTTTTTGCTAATAGGCGCCGATGATATTGGCGGTGATGATAGTGGTACTAATCTACAGATAGGAACAGGTAATGGCATTTTTACAGGTAGAGGTGGATTAGTTGATGATAAAGTCGGCGTAGGTGTTGACTTAAAAGCAGGAGAAAAAGGAAAAATTTCTGTAGATGCTTATGATCCTAATGATTTAAGAGTTAAATTAAAAGGTCAATATGAAGTGGCGCAAGACACATATTTAATAGGTCAGATAAAAGATATTAATGATTCAGATGAAAGAGCCGCTTATGTAGGCTTAAGACATGAATTTTAATTTGGGAGGATTTGAAAATGGAATAAAAAGTCTTTAAATAAAACAATAACAGCTGTGTTATTAAGTGGCTCATTATTTTTAGGTGGTAGTAATTTAGCTTTTGCACAAGATACTGTAGATTTAACTTTAGATAATACAGTAGAATTAGCATTGGAAAATAATAGAACTATAAAACAGTCTGTATATGATACAGATTCAGCTCGTTGGGCATTGAGTGAAGCAAAAGGTCAAAAAGGCTTTTCTATCAATTGGCAAACAGTAGCAGCTGCTGCTAGTGGCGAAACATATGATTTACAAAATAGAGATTCTACTTATCAAAATGTGGTAGAAGCTTCTATTCCATTATATACAGGTGGACAATTAGAAAATAATATTAAAAGTAAAGAAATCGGTGTAGATATCAGCGATTTGACTTTGGAAATACAAAACAACAGATTAAATATGATACAACAAAAGGTTTATTATAATATTTTACAGTGTCGTAATTTAGTAGGTGTAAAATCAGGAAACTGTAGATCAATTGCAAGCACATTTAGATACAGTTAATGCTAAATATGCTGCAGGTACAGTAGCTAAATCTGATGTATTGCGCTCTCAAGTAGAATTAGCAGATGCTAAACAAAATCTTGTAAATGCAGAAAATAATTATGATTTATCTATTTCTTCTTTGAATAATTTAATTGGTTTACCTATAGATACTAAAATCAATATTCAAGATGAATTAAAATATACAAAATATGATTTAAGCTTAGCTGAATGCATGGATTTAGCAATGACAAATCGTCCAGATGGTGTTGCAGCAGCTAAAGCTATTGAACAAGCTAAAGCAAGTGTAAAAGCAGCCCAAGCTGGTAATCTACCACAACTTTCTGCTTATGCAAGTTATACTATTGATGGCGATGATGCTTTTAATAATGATGCAGCAGAAAAATCAGAAGTTGGTGTTAAAGCTAGTTGGAACCTTTTTGATAACAATGTAACTAAAGCGCAGGTAAGACAAGCAGAAGCAGCTTTAGCTAAAGCTCAAGAAAATGCTCAATATGTAAATGAAGGCATTCAATTAGAAGTACATCAAGCATATTTGAATTTACTTTCTGCTGAAAAAAATATTCAAACAACAAGTGTAGCAGTAAATCAAGCAAGTGAAGATTATACTATCGCACAAGTTCGTTATACTGCAGGTGTAGGTACTAATATCGATGTTATGGATGCAGCAGTTGCTTTGACTACAGCAAAAACAAATTATGTACAAGCTCTTTATGATTACAATGTAAGTAAAGCTCAGTTAGATAAAGCAATGGGTCTTCCTGTTGATTTAGATGTTCAAGCAGTAGCAGCAAAAACATATTAAGATATTTTCTCTATAATAAATTCATGCTATACTAAAAACAGAATAAACTATTTAAACGGGAACTAAAATAGTTCCCGTTTCTTAGTATAGAGATTATTTAACTATTTAATATAGAGGTGAGTTAGATGCAAAAAAAGTCTAAAATTATTGTAGGAGCTAGTGTATTTATAATATTTTGTATAAGTTTAATGACTTTTTTATGGATAAACTCTCAATCTTTCAAACAAGAAACGGCTAATTTAATATCTAAACAAGTAGAAAATATCTTAGGTACGAAAATAAATATAAATTCGTTATATATTGTATCTACAAATTCAGCAGCTATAGATGATGTAGAAATTTATGATAAAGAAAATGAATTAATAGCAAAAGCGGATAAGGTAGTATTTACTATAGATTTTTGGCAGATCTTGAGACAATCTCCATTAGCAGGATTAAGTGAAGTAGATGTCATCAATCCTGAGGTTAATATTATTCAGCGCAGTGATGGTTCATGGAACGTAGAAGATTTAATAGATAAAGACTCAGATACACCTGTTGATTTTAAAGGAATTGTAAAAGTCGAAAATGGACAATCTAAATTGCGCTTTGAAGGAAAGCAATTATCCATAGATAAAATTAATTTAGAAGCAGATTGCGCAGATTTAACAGCTATAAATCTTGATGGTAATTTAAATCATGAAGATGCTTTAGTAGAATTTGATGGTGTTGTAGGTGAAGTAATCAAAACTAATTTAGAAATAAGAGCACAAGATTTAGATATTTTGAAATACTTGCCATTTATACCAGAAGAGTATTTAGCTAATGTTAATGTAAAACAAGGCTTTATAAATAAAGCAAATATAACAATTAGTGGTAATTTAGAAAATCAATATACTTTAGATGGTTCTGTTAGTTTTGTAGATGGTGCATGTGAGGTCTTAGGTCAAAATGTAGAAGATATACGAGGTATTATTTTATTAAATAATAAAAATATACAATTATTTGTAAGTGGAAGTGCTCAAGGACAAAAAGTAGCTGTTCATGGAAATATTGAAGACTATATGACTGAACCGCGTTTGCGTTTAATTGCAGAAAGTAAAAGTTTTAGACCTGAATTATTTATTGAAGGTATACCATTTAATGGCGAAGTTTCGTTTGTAAGTGCTATTTATGGTACTTAGATGATATACGTTATTGGTGCTCAAGTTAATTCTTAAAGTTAG
>ENA-OQIR01000992-OQIR01000992.1-human-gut-metagenome-genome-assembly--contig:-NODE-992-length-10751-cov-2.283133_pt1 | contig 10751 bp, 17 predicted proteins | sample MGYA00242580_ERZ504745 | MGnify/ENA primary metagenome ERZ504745 (study PRJEB26092, sample SAMD00036214) | human gut metagenome | host: Homo sapiens | study: EMG produced TPA metagenomics assembly of... | reverse complement strand
CCAGGAACGTTGGGTTCCTCGGGCTGGTCGGCCATCCGGTACATCGCACGGATGCTCAAAGTCTGTGCAGGCATCTTGAAGCTTGCAGTGGCGGCATGGGAATCAAAACCGCCCTCTTCCAGCGTCAGAGCCACATCCGCAGGGGAGATCTCCCAGCGGTCGAACACCATGCCTCCGGGGCATCGGCAGCGGTCAGCTTGACGGTATCGCCTGCTTGGCAGAGGTGATCTCTGTGCCGTCGGCATTGGTGGCGGTGCCATCGGTCAGGCTCATCCGGTAGTAGCCTTCCTTGACCTGTGCGGTCAGGGTAACGCTCCACTCGTCGTCGCCGTTCAAGGTCAGGTCAAATGCAGTGGTATTGCCCACCTGCTTGGTGATTGCTTCTTCATAGCTCGGGTCGCAGTGACTTCCCAGCGGTCCAGGAGGTCGCATCTGCTTCCACGTTCAAGGTCTGGTTGCCCACAACGCCCACCATGCCGGAGATGCCGTTGGCAGTGCAGTTGTTCAGGGTGATCCAGCTGAGTTTAATGTCGTGCTGATTGTCGAAGCTTGCATATCGTGAAAAAATACCGCCATTAGTAAATCCGTAATTTTTAGTAACAGTATTATCTGGATTTGTTTTGGATACAGAGGCATTTGAATAGCGATCGGTAAATGTACCATTATTTACTGTGCCATAATTGCTTACGCTGAAATTAAATATACCGTCATCGATAGTTCCGAAGTTTCTTACAGAAGTATTAAATTTTCCTCCCTCAATCTTGCCGGTTTCTTCGTTTCTAAGAGTGCCCTCAGACGGATTTTCAGAGATAAAAATCCCCCCATTGATGATGCCGAAATTTTTGATATTCCAATCGACCTCTGTATTTCCTAAATCAACGATACTATCAGTACCATCATCACACTTCTCTTTAATGGTCAAAGTGTTTGCATTAGAATCATAAATCCACCCATCATGTTCGCTACCAGAGTAAAGTTCGCCGTCTTTATCCACGGGAACTATTTTGCCATCAACAAGACCAATCGTATTCTCCGAAAGCGGAACCTTATCAACAGCGGCCTCAATATAGATATTTCCTGTATCAGGCACTGTAACCTGAAGCGTCTTATCATCAATTTTAGTAATATAAGGAGAAAGGCTTTCGTCATAATTCCAATTACGGAATGTCTTGGAAGTAGCGATAACTTTGAAAGTATGGGCTGATTCTCACCTACCATATAAACACTTTCATTAAAGACAACATCCTCCGGAAGGTTAGGAATCACCGGAATAATCGAGCATCCGGGTGCTTTCAGATACTGATATGTCGTCGATGTAAAATTATCCGGAAGCTGACAAATCAGACCACTGGTAAGCATTCCCTTTGTCATTTCAAAGCTTCCGTAGACAATTCCATTCTCGAACTTTGTGTTTTCAGATACAGTAGAAGTGTAATTCTTGATATATCCACCTTTCACTATTCCAGATGAACGTGCATCGATCGATTCGAATTGTCCATTCTCAATCGTTGAAAAGTTATAAACACATTTCTGAAAGATGCCACCTTTGATTATTCCAGCTTGGTTGCGAACCTCACATGGGATAGTATTTGGCACTTCAGCATTGACTTCATTAGGATCAAAAGTAGCAGTGAAATTTAATTTATATGATGACGCATCACTACCTGACCATGACCAACTATAGGCATTATCAACAATGATCATACCATTAACCGCATTTTTCCCTTTGGTATCCGGCTGGTCACCAATAAAACTAAGATGATTCACATACGTAGGTGCATCTGCCGCAAACGCCGCCGTGGGCAGCATTGTCAAAGCCATGCCAACGGCCAGAATGGCGCTGACAAGTCGTTTGAGTTTCATTGTGATTCCTCCTTTAGAGTCTACCCCAAATGTGTATTGCACCCACCGCAAACGTAAAAAAGCGCCGCACCTGCCCCGAAAGGCTGGTGTGGCGCTGTGGATGTACTTCTTGGGAAGTGCAGCTGGTTGCCCGGTCTGGGCCCTTTAGCTTTGCGTCGCAGCCTTCCGGCTGGTTTGCCAATTCTTCTGTTTTGCGGGGGTGCTCTTGCACATCCTATTATACCCCCCCTCCCTACATATAAATCAAGTGTTTTTGTCATGTTCGGAATATGTTACAAATATAGTCTATTTTTTAGTGTAGTTTGACTGGGATGGGGGGTGGCCCTCTCCGTCATTGCTGCGCAATGCCACCTCTCCCTTCGGGAGAGCTGTCGAACGATAGCGAGACTGAGAGGGTGAGACCGTCAAAGAGTGACGAAACCAGAAATGCCGCCCGAGCTTTTCAGCCCAGAGCGGCATTTCCGGTTTTTCCTTTCTGTTTTATGTTACCTTGAACTTACCATATCCTCAATGACACCCAGGAACTCCTGGCCATAGCGGGCGGCCTTTTTCTCGCCCACACCGGGGATATTGAGCAGTTCCTCCACGCTCAGGGGCTTTTTCAGCGCCATCTGGCGGAGGGTGGAATCATTGAACACCATATAGGCAGGGAGCTTCTGCTTTGCGGCCAGCCGCTTGCGCAGGGCATAGAGGGCAGCCAGCAGCTTCTCGTCCGCTTCGCTGAGGGCATCTTCGTCGGCACAGCGGCGGGAAGCCGAGGCCAGCCGTTTTGCACTGGCCGCGGCACGCTGGCGGGCTTGTGCCGCCTGCTCCTCCACCTGTTCGGCAGCCTGTGCTGCCAGCAGACAGTTGGAACAGTTCTCGCACTTCTGGGGCGCGGCCTCGCCGAAGTAGCTCAGCAGATACCCCCGCAGGCAGCGCGGTGTGGTGGAGTAGAAGGTCATGTACTTGAGCCGTTCCTCTGCCTTGCGTGCCGCTTCAGCCTTGACATCCGCAGGCAGGCCGTTGTCAGCTCCATCTCCTTGTCGATGAAGAACCGGATGGTGCGCACATCGGTGCCGGAATAGAGCAGGGTGCAGCGGGCCGGCTCCCCGTCACGGCCCGCGCGGCCCGCCTCCTGATAATAGCTCTCCAGATCCTTGGGCATATTATAATGGATCACGAACCGGACGTTTGGCTTATCGATGCCCATGCCGAAGGCATTGGTCGCCACCATGATCTGCACCCGGTCATAGAGGAAATCGTCCTGATTCTGCCGCCGGGTGTCCGCATCCAGCTTGGCGTGGTAGCTGCCGCCCGGATCCCCCGGCTCTGCAGCAGCGGGTGGTCTCGTCCACCTGCCGGGTGGTACTGCAATAGATGATTCCCGCATTGTCCCGCTCCCTGAGCACAAGGTCGAGCAGAACTTGGGCTTCTCGCTGGGCAGGGCTGCGGGTGGCAAAATAGAGGTTGGGCCGGTCGAAGCTGGTGGTCACCTCGTAGGGGGTGTGGAGTTCCAGATGGGTGCGGATGTCCTCCCGCACATGGGCCGTGGCGGTGGCCGTAAAGGCTCCCACCACCGGGCGCTTGGGCAGGCTGTCCACAAACGCCTTGATGCGCAGGTAGCTGGGGCGGAAGTCCTGCCCCCACTGACTGATGCAGTGGGCCTCGTCCACCGTGACCATGCTGATCTCCCGCTCCTGCGCAAACCGCTGGAAGCCCGGCATCTCCAGCCGCTCCGGAGCCACATAGATGATCTTATACCACCCTCCCGGCGCGGCGGAGCATCAGAGCTTCTGGTTATCCGTCAGGCTGTTGTTCAGGAAAGCTGCCGCCACACCGGCCTGTACCAGCGCCCCCACCTGATCCTTCATCAGCTCACCAGCGGCGAGACCACGATGGTGATGCCCGGCAGCAGCAGGGCCGGCACCTGATAGCAGATGGACTTGCCCGCACCCGTGGCATCACAGCCAGCACATCCTGCCCGCCAGCAGGCGGGAGACGATCTCCTCCTGCCCGGGGCGGAAGCTGTCGTAGCCAAAGACTTTTTTCAGAATACTATGCGGACTTTCCATGGTTCCTCCTATCCATACAAAACCTCTCCATCATGCTTCGCAATGCCAGCTCCCCCTACTAGGGGAGCTGGACGCAAAGCGGCCTGAGAGGTTTATAACCCAATCAGTATACCACAACTCCCCGGATAATTGTAAAACATCTCTGACATTTCCCACGTTCGATAGCATTTCCTGCACAAAAATGCTATAATATGGTACATATCTCCATCCCGGCCCCTGCCTTGCGCATCTGCCGGAAAAGAGCAAAGGAGTATTTTGTATGGCTCAGAAATTGATCACTTTCGCCGTCCCGTGCTACAACTCGGCGGCATATATGCGCCACTGCATCGAGACCCTGCTCTCCGCCGGGGAGCAGGCCGAGATCATCCTGGTGGACGATGGTTCCACCAAGGATGACACCCCCGCCATCTGCGACGAGTACGCTGCCAAATATCCCACCATCGTCAAGGCCATCCATCAGGAGAACGGCGGCCACGGCGAGGGCGTGAATCAGGCATCCGCAACGCCACCGGCCTGTATTACAAGGTAGTGGACAGCGACGACTGGCTGGACGAAGCAGCCTCCGGACTGTGCTGGCCAAGCTGAACACGCTGATTGCCCGGGGCACCGCGCCTGACCTGATGATCTGCAACTATGTCTACGAGCATGTGGAGGACAACACCAGCCACACCGTGCGCTACACCAACGTGTTCCCTCAGAACCGACTGTTCAACTGGACGCATGTCGGCCACTTCCGGCCCGACCAGAACCTGCTGATGCACTCGGTGATGTACCGCACACAGGTGCTGCGGGACTGCGGCATGGTGCTGCCCAAGCACACCTTCTATGTGGACAACATCTTTGTCTACCAGCCCCTGCCCTTTGTCAAGAGCATGTACTATATGGATCTGGACCTGTACCGCTACTTCATCGGCCGGGCCGACCAGAGCGTGAACGAGAGTGTGATGGTCAAGCGGGTGGATCAGCAGCTGCGGGTGACCCGCCACATGATCGACTGCCAGGACCTGGATGCCTCAAGGGCCAGAAGAAGCTGCGCAGCTATATGCTGCACTACCTCTCCATGATGATGGCCATCAGCGACATCTTCCTTCTGCTGGACGGCAGCGCCGCCGCCAAGCAGAAGAAAAACGAATTGTGGGCCTACCTCAAGGCACACACCAGCGCCGGGGTCTACCGCTCCATCCGCTACGGCTTTGGCGGCGTGACCAACCCGAAGATCCCCAAGGGCGACAAGCTCGTGCTGGGCGGCTACCGCATTGCACAGAAGATTTTTAAATTCAATTAACAAATGTTGCTTTTCCTCCTCAGATAAGATATACTTTTTAACGTATCTTAATTTCTGAGGAGGATCTCATTTTATGGAGCAATTGCTCATCTGCATGTCTCTTTCGCTCATTGCAGGCCTGTTGGCATCCCGTGCAGCGAAAGCGATCCGCCTGCCGGCCGTCACCTCTTATCTGGTGGCAGGACTCCTGCTGGGACCCTTCTTTCTGGGTCGGCTGGGCCTGAGCGGCTGGGGCTTCGGCTTCGGGAGCCTTGCACAGGTCGAAAGCTACGGCATCATCACACAGGTGCACTTGGCTTCATCGCCTTTGTCATCGGCAACGAGTTCCGGCTCAGCGCGCTGGAGAGCATGGGCAGGCAGGCGGTCACTGTGGGCATCCTGCAGGCCGTTATCACCACCGTGCTGGTGGATATCGCTCTGGTGGCCCTCCACTTTGCCCGGCCGGATATCATCTCAATGGCATCCGCCATCACACTGGGTGCCATCGCCTCTGCCACAGCCCCTGCCGCCACCCTGATGGTGGTCAAGCAGTACAAGGCCAGCGGCCCCCTGACCCGCCTGCTGCTGATGGTGGTCGCCATTGACGATGCCGTGGGTCTGGTGCTCTTTTCGGCCTCTTTCGGCATCGCAAACGCGCTGGAACAGGGCCGCATCGACCCCATCAGCATCCTTCTGGAGCCTCTGGTGGAGATCGTGCTCAGCCTGGGTCTGGGCGCGCTGGCAGGTCTGCTGCTCAACCAGCTGGAGGTCTACTTCCACTCCCGCTCCAAGCGCATGAGCCTTTCGGTGGCCTTTGTGCTGCTGACGGTGGGCCTTTCCATGGTCAGCTTTAAGGTCGGCCCCATCCACTGCAGCTTCTCGCTGCTGCTGGTCTGCATGATGACCGGCACCGTGTTCTGCAACATCTGTCCCACTTCCGATGAGCTGATGGACCGCCTGGACCGCTGGGTAAGCCCGGTGAACATCCTGTTCTTTGTGCTCTCCGGCGCGGAGCTGGACCTGAACATCCTTGCAAACCCCATGGCCCTGCTCATTGGTGCCGTCTATATCGCTTCCCGCTCTCTGGCAAGATCTCTGGCTCCTATGTCCAGCTGCAAGGCCACCCGCTGCAGCGAGAAGATCCAGAAGTATCTGGGCAATCCACCCTGCTGCCGCAGGCCGGTCGTGGCGCTGGGCATGGCCGCCGAAGCTGCGGAGCTTTCCGATGGCCACATGGTGCGCAACGTGGTGCTGTTCTCGGTGCTGGTGTACGAGCTGGTCGGCCCGACCCTGGCCAAGATCAGCCTGACCGCCGCAGGCGAGATCATCCCCGAGGGACGCACGAGCGCCCGTACCACCAACAAGCCGGAGGAACCGGTCAGCGTGGACTGATCTCCCTCCATCAGCCTCACCGCAGGTGACGGAGCGATCCTGCACTACAAAAGCCGCTGCACAGTTGTTACGCTGTGCAGCGGCTTTCTGTTTGCTCCTTATTTCAGCACGATCTCATCGTTCTCAGCATCCACGGTCAGGGTGGAGCCGGAAACAAGGGTACCGTCGATGATCTTTCAGCGGCGGGGTCCTCCACAGCCTTGCGGATGGTCCGGCGCAGGTCGCGGGCACCAAACTTGCCGCCCTGGCTCTTGTGCACCAGCGCTGCCAGTGCCGCCGGGGTATAGCTGTAGGCAATGCCCTTGGCTCCATGCTGGGCTTGTACTCGTCCAGCATCAGGGCGGCAATGCCCTGCAGGGTCTCCTCGCTCAGCGGCTTGAAGGTGATGACCTCATCCACGCGGCCCAAAAACTCAGGGCGGAGGAACTGGCTCAGTGCCTTGCGGCTCTTCTCCTCGTTCCGCTCCTCCTCGCTGCGGTTGAAGCCCAGACTTGCGGTGGTCTGGTCGCTGCTGCCCGCATTGGAGGTCATGCAGATGACGGTGTTGGAGAAATCCACGGTGCGGCCCTGGGCATCGTTGATCTTGCCCTCGTCCAGGATCTGCAGCAGGATATTCATCACATCGGGATGGGCCTTTTCGATCTCATCGAACAGCACCACGCTGTACGGGCGGCGGCGGACCTTTTCGGTCAGCTGACCTGCCTCCTCGTAGCCCACATAGCCCGGAGGGGAACCGATCATGCGGGACACGGCGTACTTTTCCATATACTCGCTCATATCCAGCCGGATCAGCGGGTCGGGGCCGTCAAAGAGCTGGTTTGCCAGCTGCTTCACCAGCTCCGTCTTGCCACGCCGGTGGGGCCCACAAAGATGAAGCTGGCCGGACGGCGGCGGCCCGAGAGGTCGGCGCGGCTGCGCTTGACCGCCTGTGCCACCAGATGCACGGCATCGTCCTGACCGATGATCTTCTTTTTCAGCTCGGTCTCAAGGCTGGCGAGCTTTGCATACTCGGTCTCCCGGATCTTCACCGCCGGGATGCCCGTCCACAGCTCAATGACCTTGGCCACATCGTCCATGGTCACCTGGATCTCCCCGGCCGCGGCCTGCTTGGCGGGCAATTCCCGCTCCAGCTGTGCCATCCGGGTCTTGCGCTCTGCCACACGCTCGTAATCGATGGGCTCGTTCACATCGGCGTTTTCCATGTCGGCCTCTTCCTGCTTGAGGGCCTCCAGCTCCTTCTGCATGGTCAGGTACTCGGAGATGACCGGGTGGGCCAGATTGCAGCAGGCACAGGCCTCGTCCAGCAGGTCGATGGCCTTGTCGGGCAGGTAGCGGTCGGTGATATACCGCTCACTCAGGGTCACGGTGGCGTTCAGCACATCGGCGGGCACCTGCACATGGTGGTGCTCCTCGTAGTAATGCTTGATGCCGCCCATCACGGCCAGCGTATCAGCAACGCTGGGTTCCTCCACCCGCACGGGCTGGAACCGGCGCTCCAGCGCCTGGTCCTTCTCGATATACTTGCGGTACTCGTTGAAGGTGGTGGCACCGATGACCTGGATCTCGCCGCGGGAGAGGGCGGGCTTCAGGATGTTGCCCGCATTCATGGCACCCTCGCTCTCACCGGCAGAGGTAATGGTGTGGATCTCGTCAATGAACAGGATGACGTTGCCCGCCGCCTTGACCTCGCTCAGCAGGCCCTTGACCCGCTGCTCGAACTGGCCGCGGAACTGGTACCTGCCACAAGGCTGGTCAGGTCGAGCAGGAAGATTTCCTTATCCTGCAGCCCTGCCGGAACCTGCCCCTTGGCAATGCGCTCGGCAATGCCCTCGGCAATGGCGGTCTTGCCACGCCCGCCTCACCAATGAGGCAGGGGTTGTTCTTCTGGCGGCGGCTCAGGATCTGGATGGTGCGGTAGATCTCCCGGTCGCGGCCGATGATATCATCCAGCTTCCCCTCCCGGGCTTTGCGGGTCAGGTTCTCGCAGTAGGTATCCAGAAACTTGCGGCGGGGCGGCTTTTTGTCGTTTTTGCCCGCCTTCTTTTCGTTTTTGCCGTTCTGTGCACCGCCGTTCACCCCCAGCGGGAAGGTGGCGCTGGAGCCGGGCACAAGGTCGCCGTCCTCTTCGCTCTGGTCCGGCTGGCCCATGCCCATCATCATGGAGAAGGGGTTCATGTTGCTCATGTCCCCCATCTCCTGCATCATGTTTTCCATCCGGTCTTCCATGGCATCCATGTCCTCATCAGACATGCCAAACTGCTTCATCAGATCATCGACCGGCTTGATGTGCATCTCCCGGGCACAGTGCAGGCAGTACCCCTCGTTTTTCATCTGGCCATTTTCCATCCGCTGGACAAAAATAATGGCAGGCCGCTTCTGGCATCGAATGCAGACCATTGTTCCTCCTTTTCCCTCCCCGCTCAGACAAACGGGTTGAACACATTGAATACTTTATAGTAAAGGCTGCCGCTCATCACCGTGTCGTTGAGCATGGTGAGGTTGCCGCCGGTGATCACAATGAGCGCCCAGACCACGCAGAGCACCAGATAGATGTCCACAAGGCTGGCAATGCCGCCCACGCCCCAGCCCAGCCAGTGGTTCACTGCACCGATCACGGGCAGCTTGTTCACCAGCCCCAGCACTGTGACCAGCAGGCTGACCAGCATCCGCAGCAGGGCAAACGCCACAAAGAACAGCACCAGCGAGATCACCGGGGTCAGCAGCGGAGCCAGCACCTTCTGGACGATGGTATCCGCCAGCACAACGGCGTTGTCATTGAGGACGGCAGAGATGGAGCGCTCGCAGGCATCCACGATGGATGCCCGAAACGCCTCGGGCAGAAAGCCCGCGTACCGCTGGGCAATGCCATCCAGACTGACGGCTCCCCCGGCGGCGATATTGGCAGCGATCTGGTCCCGGAAGCTTCCGGCGAGGAAGCGCTCGAACACCTGCCCGGCTGCCCAGCCTGAAAAGGCTCTGGCACCGAACAGCTGATGAGGCTGCCCGTCAGCTGCACCACCGAGGCCAGAAAGCCTTTGCGGGCATACCGGACGGCCAGCACCAGCCAGACCACCGTACATAGGATATCAAAAATAAATGACGGATTCTTGAACATACGTTTAACCTTATTCCGAACTGGCTCACCCTCTCAGTCACGACTGCCGTCGTGCCAGCTCCCCCAAAGGGGGAGCCAACGCTTCTGACAGGGGAAGCCACAAAATAAATTGCACTCTTTTTCCTCAAAGCCGCAATTGCCTCTCCCTTTGGGAGAGGTGGCAATGCGAAGCATTGACGGAGAGGGCTATTCAGCGGGTGCTTCCAACTTCTGCACCGTGTTGCCGCTGAACAGCAGCAGATCCCTGCTGTTGGCCAGCAATGCCTGCGGGCTGGTGTCAAGGTTCTGGCTCCACTGCTGGGTGCCGGACGCATCAAAGCACTCCACGGCGTTATCGGCCAGCAGATAGAACAGGTTCCCCGCCCGGACAATGGAATTTGCCGCCGAGACAGCGGCGCTGAACTGGACGTTCAGGTTTTTGTCCAGCGTCACAGCCTGAGAGACCTGCCCGATGCCAGCAGCAGGGCCACATTGCCTGCCGCGTCCACCGAAACATCCTTCAGCTCCGTGCCCGCAAAATCATAGACCGCACGCTCGCCGCCGCCCGCATTGTAGAGCACAGCCCTGGTATCGTAGACAGCCAGGATCGTGGAAGCGGAGATCCACCCCAGCCACTGGGGCACACCGCCCTGATTCACCAGACTGACGGGATCGCCCGATGCCAGATTGATGAGGTAGAGGTTGGTCATCACCTGTCCCCCGCTGACGGTGACGGCTGCCGCCGCCAGCTTCCGGCTGTCGGGGGAAAAGGCCATCCGCAGGGGGGTGCCGTCGTTGGAGGTCATGCTCCAGCTGAGCTGCTGCTCCATGGAGGGGCTGTATACCAGCAGCTTTGCCATGCTGGTCTGGTCCTCCGTGACCACAGCCAGCGTGCCGTTGTCCGACATGGCGCAGAGGAAAATGCTGTTTTCCAGCTGCTTGGTGTAAAGGTTCTGGGTGCGGCTCTCCACCCGCAGCTCGTTTCCGGAGCGGTTGTAGAGGACAAAGCGGGTCTTGCCCGCGGCCAGCGCCGGGCGGGCATAGCCGCTCTGGATGCTGTTCAGGCGGGTGCCGCCAAGACTGT
>ENA-OQIR01000990-OQIR01000990.1-human-gut-metagenome-genome-assembly--contig:-NODE-990-length-10758-cov-2.183614_pt1 | contig 10758 bp, 12 predicted proteins | sample MGYA00242580_ERZ504745 | MGnify/ENA primary metagenome ERZ504745 (study PRJEB26092, sample SAMD00036214) | human gut metagenome | host: Homo sapiens | study: EMG produced TPA metagenomics assembly of... | reverse complement strand
AGTTATTGATGATAAAAAATTTACAGTAATCACAAGGTCCAAATGGTGGTGGTAAATCTACATTAGCCAAAATCATCATGGGCATTGAAAAACCAACTAGCGGTAAAATCTTCTTTAATGGTGAAGATATAACTGATTGGGATATTACTAAACGAGCTTTAGCTGGTATTAGTTTTGCCTTCCAACAACCAGTTCGCTTCAAGGGAATTGGTGTTAAAGATTTACTCAGCCTAGCAGCTGGAGAAAAATTATCTACTAGTGGCGCTTGCACTTATCTTTCTGAAGTAGGTCTTTGCGCTGCTGATTATGTAAATCGTGAAGTAGATACTTCCCTATCTGGTGGCGAAATCAAACGTATTGAAATCGCTACTATCTTAGCTCGTAAACAAACTAAATTAGCTGTTTTTGATGAACCTGAAGCTGGTATTGATTTATGGAGCTTCCAAAAACTCATCAGTGTTTTTGAAAAATTACATGAACAACAACAATCCATTATGATTATTTCCCATCAAGAACGCATCTTAAATATAGCTGACCAAATTGTATTAGTTGCAAATGGCTCCATTAAACAAATTGGCACAAAAGAAGAAATCATGCCTCAACTTATGGAAGTTGCTGGTGTTTGTGATTCTATAAAAATAGGAGGACTCCTCATGTTAGATAATCTAGAAAAAGATTTATTAGAAAAAGTAGCTGGTATTAAAGATAAACCACAAGGTGCTTATAATATCCGTTTAAATAGTAAAGCTGTTGATAGAGCTTCTAGTAAAAATATAACTATAACTAAAAAAGAAGATAAAGATGGCATTGATATCCGCATTGCTCCAGGAACAAAAAAAGAAGTTTGCTACATTCCTGTAATTATGGATAAATCTGGCGTTAATGAATTAGTATATAATGACTTTTTCATCGGTGATGATTGTGATGTAACCATCGTCGCTGGCTGTGGTATCCATAACTGTGGCAATGCAGACTCCGAACATGATGGTATTCATGCTTTTTATATAGGTAAAAATTCTAAAGTAAAATATTTAGAAAAACATTATGGTTCTGGCGATGGTGATGGTAAACGCATCATGAACCCTACTACCATTGTTGAAATGGACGAAAATTCCTATATGGAAATGGAAACAACTCAAATTCGTGGTATTAATTCTACAAAAAGAATTACTAAAGGAACTGTTGGTAAAAATTCCACTTTAATTGTAAAAGAAAAACTTTTAACACATGGCAATCAATATGCAGAAAGTGATTTGAAGTAAATTTAGATGGAGAAAATTCCCACTCTAATATTATCTCTCGAGCTGTAGCTCAAGAAAAATCAAAACAAATCTTCATTGCTAAAATCTATGGTAATAACAAATGCCATGGTCATTCTGAATGTGATGCTATCATCATGGACGATGCTACAATTTCTGCAATTCCTGAAATCAAAGCAAATCATCCTGAATCAAATTTAATTCATGAAGCAGCTATCGGTAAAATTGCAGGAGAACAATTAATAAAATTAATGAGCTTAGGCTTAACTGAAAAAGAAGCTGAAAATCAAATCATAAACGGTTTCTTAAAATAAAATACAAAAGGCTCCAAACAAAATATATCGTTTGGAGTCTTTTTTTGCAGGAAATAAAATTTTTAAAACGAATATTATTTATTGATTAAGATTTATTTAGGAGGCTTTTTCATGAAAAAACTAATTACTATATTTTCATTATTAGCAATTATGCTCTTTAGTATATCTACAGCCTTTGCTGCTAATGAGAAAATCACCATGATGGATGAAGATTATAATTTAAAAAATATCCATACATTTGGCTATTTATACACCAAGCTACAAACCTTCCGCATTAAGCATTGAACGTAAAGCTAAATTACCTAATGCTCCAGAATTAATCACTCCTGATATGTTGACAGACGTTATCTTCAAAGTAGCTAAAGAAGATGAAGTTACTTATACTTTATTATCTGATAAAGATGTAATCCAAAATATAAAAGCTACTACAGGTACTGATATCACTACTTTGTCCAATCGTGAAGCACTAGCTATCTATAAAGAAAGTATTAAAAATTACGCTGATGCTTATGTAATTTTCACATTTGCTAATGATAGCCGTGTAGTTATGTTTGCTGATGTTTATGATGCTAAAGACAATCATTGGATTTGTTCTTATCAAATAATCGGCGGAGATACTGAAGATGATAATTTAGAAAATTATTCAATGTTTATGCATAAGTTCTTCCGTACTTTAACTATTCAAAGCCAAAAATAAACATAGTTTATAAATATTAATTTATGGTATATATATTCTTTTAGTTTATATATACCATTTTTATTAAAAATTTTTAAAAAAACTATTGAAATTTTATACGATTGAGTTGTATAATTATAACCACCTTATTTTGTTAGCGTTTTTTTTTATTTTGTGTTATAATTTATTTACATGTTAACACTGCATATCTTTAATTATATTGAAGCGTTAATATTTAACTTTTAAAAATGGAGGATATCATGATTAGAGTAAGTATTATTGGTGCTACTGGATATGCTGGTGCAGAACTTTTACGTTTACTGTACAACCATCCCCAAGTTCAAGTAGTGCATATAACTTCAGAAAGTTATACTGGTAAAAAAATTTCTGAAGTATATCCTCACTTACGAGGATTATATGACCAAGAATTAATCAGTATGAAAGATATGGATACTATCGCAAACGATAGCGATTTTGTATTTATTGGTCTTCCTCATGGTCATGCTATGGAAGTAGGTAAAGCTTTAGCCGATACTAATGTTCGCATTATTGATTTAGGTGCTGATTATCGCTTTGATGATACAGATATTTATGAAGCATGGTATAAAGTAGCTCATACACATAAAGACGCACCTCGCGTTTATGGTTTAGCTGAACTTTATCGCGAAGATATTAAAAATGCTAAAATTATTGGTAATGCTGGTTGCTATACTACTGCTAGTATCTTAGCTTTAGCACCACTTGTAAAAAATGAATTTATTGAACCAAATACTATTATTGTTGATGCTAAATCTGGTACTTCTGGTTCTGGTCGTTCAGCTAAACAAATGACACATTACCCTGAGCTTTATGATAATTTCAAAGCTTATGGCGTAGCTACACATCGTCATACACCTGAAATCGAACAGGCTTTAGGTCATTTATGTCATCGTAAAGTTACTTTGAACTTCACACCTCATCTAGTACCAATGTCTAGAGGAATTTTAAGCACTTGCTATGCTAATATCAAACAATGGGTTACTCCAGAAATGATAGATAAAGCATACACTGATATGTATGGCGATGAATATTTCATTCGCTTATTAGGTAGAGGTGCTTACCCATCTACTAAAGAAGTTCGTGGTTCTAACTTCTGCGATATCGGTTGGCATATTGACCTTAGAACAGGTCGCATTATCGTCCTTTCCGCTATTGATAATTTAGTAAAAGGCGCCGCAGGTCAAGCTATTCAAAACTTTAATATTGCTTGCGGTTTTGATGAAAAACAGGATTGGATTTCACTCCAATTTATCCATGATATTTCGATAACTCGGAGGTATATTTTATGATAAAAAAAGATACTCAAGGTGTAACGTTTGCCAAAGGTTTCACTGCAGCAGGCGTTAAAGCTGGCATAAAAAAAAAGCGGTAACTTAGACGTTGCTGTTATCTATACAAAAACTCAAGCTGTTGTAGCGGGTACATTCACTCAAAACAAAGTAGCTGCTGCTCCAGTTTATGTATCTAAAGAAGTTGTTGCTACAGGAACTGCTCATGCAATCGTAGCTAATGCTGGTTGTGCTAATGCATGCACTGGTCAACAAGGTTTAGATGATGCTCACAAAATGGCACAAATCGCAGCTGATGAACTCGGTGTTAATGCTGATGATGTAATCGTTGGTTCCACTGGTGTTATCGGTGTTAGTTTGCCAATGGATAAACTTGAAGCTGGTATCAAAGATGCTGTAGCTAATTTATCTGCTGATGGCAGTGGTAATGCTGGTAGAGCTATCATCACTACTGATACTCACAGCAAAAGTGTAACTTGCGAATTTGAATTATCTGGTAAAACAGTTCGCATGGGCGCTATCGCAAAAGGTTCTGGTATGATTCGTCCTAATATGGCTACAATGCTTTGCTATATTACTACTGATATTGCTATCGACCAAGCGCTTTTACAAAAAGCTGTATCTGGTTGCGTAGAAAAATCCTTCAACATGATTTCCGTTGATGGTGATATGAGTACAAATGATATGGTAATCGTACTCGCTAACGGCGAAGCAAATAATGCAAAAATCACAGAAGAAAACGCTGATTATCAAATCTTCTTTGATAAACTCATGATGCTTTGCACAGAACTTGCAAAACAAATTGCAGCTGATGGTGAAGGTGCTAGCAAATTCTTAACAATCAATGTAAAAGGTGCAAAATCTTTTGCTGATGCTAAAACTGTAGGTATGGCAATTGCTAATTCTCCACTTGTAAAAACTGCATTCTTCGGTGAAGACCCTAACTGGGGACGTGTAATCTGTGCTGTTGGTTACTCTGGTGCAGATATGGTTCCTGAAAAAACTGTTGTAAAATTCGGTGGCATTACTATTTTTGCTAATGGTACTGGTGCAACTTATGATGAAAAAGCTCTCGCTCATGTTATGAAAGAAAAAGATATCGTTATTGATATTGAATTAAACATGGGACAAGAAGATGCTACAGTTTGGAGTTGTGACCTTTCTTACGAATATGTAAAAATCAATGGGGAGTATCACACCTGATGAGTAATTTAAATAATTTTTCCGCAGAAGATAAGGCTTCTATTCTAGTAGAAGCCCTTCCATATATTCAAGAATTCTACGGCAAAACCATCGTTATCAAATACGGTGGTAATGCCATGATAAACGATACTTTAAAAGAACAAGTAATGAAAGATATCGTACTTATGAAATATGTTGGTATTCGCCCTGTAATCGTTCATGGTGGCGGTCCTGATATCACATCTTTCTTAAAAAAATTCGGCAAAGTAACTGAATTTGTAAGCGGTCTTCGCGTTACTGATAAAGAAACTGTGCAAATCGCTGAAATGGTGCTTGCTGGTAAAATCAATTCTGAAATCGTAAATCGTTTAAATCGCCTCGGCATTCGTGCTGTTGGTTTAAGTGGTAAAGATTCAGATTTAATCATCGCTCATAAAAAATTAGCAGAAGTACATAATGGTACAGACGCTATTGAACAAGTAGATATCGGTTATGTTGGTGAAGTAGAAAAAATCAATACAGCTTTAATCAATGATTTACTAGATAATGATTATGTTCCTGTAATCGCTCCAATCGGTGCAGGTCATGCAGATGAATCATTTAATATCAATGCTGATTATGTAGCTGCTGAAGTCGCTGGTGCACTTCAAGCTGAAAAACTTTTACTCTTAACTGATACTAAAGGAATTTATCGCGATTTCGAAGATAAATCTTCCTTTATCTCTACACTCACTCAAAGCGAAGCTAAAAAACTCATCAATGATGGCAGTATCGGCGGTGGCATGATACCAAAAGTAGAAGCATGTCTCCATGCTCTCGATAGCGGTACTGGCAAAGCTTGTATCATTGATGGTCGCGAAGCTCATTCTTTAATTCTCGAATTATTTACTTCTCAAGGTATCGGTACAGAAGTAGTTCGTTAATTCGACAAAAGGAGAATTTATATGTTAACTAATGAAGAAATATTCGCCAAAGACAAAAGCGATTATTTGCCTGTCTTTGCTCGTTATAATATAGTTTTAGACCATGGCGATGGTCCATATGTTTATGATACAAAAGGTAAAAAATATATCGACTTTTTAGCTGGCATTGCCGTAAATGTAGTTGGTCATAATTATAAACCACTCGTTGATGCAGTTTCTCAACAAGCTAGCAAAATGATACATTGCTCCAACCTTTATTACACTGAAGTTCAAGTTGAAGCAGCAGAAAAACTCAAAAAATTAAGTGGCATGGATAAAGTCTTCTTCGGAAATTCCGGTGCAGAAGCTAATGAAGGTGCTATCAAACTTGCTCGTAAATACGCAACTAATATTGACCCTGAAAAAATTCAAATAATCTCTGCGCTTCATAGTTTCCATGGACGTACACTTGCTACATTGACTGCTACAGGTCAAGATCATTATCATCATGCTTTGGTCCATTACCTGCTGGTTTTGACTATGTGCCATATAATGATATTCAAGCACTTGAAGCAAAAATGAGTGATAAACTTGCGCTGTAATGCTTGAAGCTATCCAAGGTGAAGGTGGCGTTCATGTTCCTGATCCAGATTATTTACCAAAGTACGTGCTTTATGCGACAAATACAATGCCGTTTTAATCTTCGATGAAGTTCAATGCGGTATGGGTCGTACTGGTACATTCTTTGGTTGCCAACAATTTGGTGTAAAACCAGATATTGTAACACTTGCTAAAGGTCTCGCTGGCGGTGTACCAATCGGTGCTTTCATGGCTACAGACAAAGTTGCTAATGCCTTCCACGCTGGAGACCATGGCTCTACATTCGGTGGTAATCCTCTTGCTTGTGCAGCTGCTTGCGTTGTTTTAGACGCTTTAATAGATGGCAATCTCATGGAAAATGCCAAAGAAATCGGTGCTTATCTTCAATCTAAATTTGAAGAATACAAAGCAAAATATCCAAATTCAATCAAAGAAGTTCGTGGCCGTGGTTTAATTTTAGGCATGGAACTTACTCGTCCTGGCCGTGAAATTGCAAACGAATGTTTAGATTATGGTGCAATCATCAACTGCACTGCTGGCAATGTACTTCGCTTTGTACCACCACTTAATATCACAAAAGCTCATGTTGACGAATTAATTTCTGTTTTAGATAAAGTATTACCAAAATACGCTTAAAACTTAACGAGGAGGAAATATTCATGCTAAAAGGCAAAGATTTATTATCTATACATGATTTAACTTCTGATGAAGTTATGGAAATTTTAAATTTAGCTCATGAATTAAAAGCTAAACAAAAAGCTGGTATTGAACATCACATTTTAAAAGGTAAAACTCTCGGTATGATTTTTGAAAAATCTTCTACTCGTACTCGTGTTTCCTTTGAAGTTGGTATGTATCAATTAGGCGGACAAGCATTATTCTTATCCAACCGTGACCTTCAAATCGGTCGTGGCGAACCAATTAAAGATACTGCTCGTGTTCTTTCTCGTTATCTTGATGGTGTAATGATTCGTACTTTCGGTCATGAGATTGTTGAAGAATTTGCTCAATATGCTAGCATTCCTGTAATCAACGCACTCACAGACTTACTTCACCCTTGCCAAGCACTCACAGACCTTTTAACTGCTCAAGAACATAAAGGCAAAGATTTAAAAGGCTTGAAAATAGCTTATATTGGCGATGGTAACAATATGACTCATTCCTTAATGTATGCTTGTGCTAAAGTTGGTATGAACTTCGCTAGTGCTAGTCCAAAAGGCTATGAACCAAATGCTCAAGTAGTAGCTAATGCTAAACTTGATGCTGCACAATCTGGTTCTACTATTGAAATCTTAAATGACCCATTTGAAGCTGCTAAAGATGCAGATATTTTATATACTGATGTTTGGGCAAGCATGGGACAAGAAGCTGAACATGATGAACGTGTAAAAATCTTCAAAGATTATCAAATCAATAATGAACTTCTCAGCGTAGCTGATAAACGCGCTATCGTAATGCATTGTCTTCCTGCTCATCGCGGTGAAGAAATCGCTGAAGATGTTCTTGAAAAGAATGCAAATGTTATTTTTGATGAAGCAGAAAATCGTCTTCACACACAAAAAGCAATTATGGCTCTTTTAATGGCTGATAAATCTGTTAATATATCTAATAGCCATACATAAATATGACTATTTAAAAATCGTAATTTAAGGAGTTGTAATTTAAATGGAAAATATTAAAAAAGTAGTTCTTGCTTACTCTGGTGGTCTTGATACTTCCGTTATCATTCCATGGCTCAAAGAAAACTATAATGGTTGCGAAGTTATCGCTGTTTGTGCTGATATCGGACAGGGTGACGAATTAAATGTTGTTCATGACAAAGCTTTAAAATCTGGTGCTTCTAAAGTTTATATTGAACATTTGACAGAAGACTTCGTAGAAAACTATGTATTCCCAACTTTAAAGCTAGCGCTGTTTATGAAGGTAAATATCTTTTAGGTACTTCCTTTGCTCGTCCACTCATCGCAAAACGCCTTGTTGAAATCGCTAAAGAAGAAGGCGCTGACGCTATTGCTCACGGTGCTACTGGTAAAGGTAATGACCAGGTTCGTTTCGAACTTTCTGTAAAAGCTCTTGCTCCAAACATCAAATTAATCGCTCCATGGCGTGAATGGGAACTTCGTTCTCGTGAACAAGAAATTGCTTATGCTGAAAAACATGGTATTCCAATCGCTACAGAAAACAAAACTTATTCCATGGATAGAAATATCTGGCACTTAAGCCATGAAGGTTCTGACCTTGAAGATCCTTGGAACGCTCCAAAAATAGCATGTACTTAATCAGCAAAGCTCCTGAAAATGCTCCTGATGAAGCTGAATATGTAACAATTGACTTTGAAAAAGGTATTCCTGTTGCTGTAAACGGTGAAAAACTTGCTCCTGTTGCACTTCTTGAAAAATTAAATGAAATCGGTGCTAAAAATGGTGTAGGTATCACAGATATCGTAGAAAACCGTCTTGTTGGTATGAAATCCCGTGGCGTATATGAAAACCCAGGCGGAGCTATCTTATATGCTGCTCATCAAGAACTTGAATATCTTTGCCTTGACCGTCAAACTCTTCATTACAAAGAAACAGTTGCTATCAAATATGCTGAACTCGTTTATGATGGTATGTGGTTCTCCCAACTTCGTGAAGCTCTTGCAGCATTCGTTGATGCAACTCAAGAAACAGTTACTGGTACTGTTAAACTTAAACTTATAAAGGTAATATTGCCCAGCTGGTGCAAAATCTCCATACTCCCTCTACAGCCAAGAATTCGTAACATTTGAAGAAGACGATGTTTACAACCAAGCAGATGCTACTGGATTCATCAACCTCTTTGGTCTTCCACTCAAAGTTCGTGCATTAATGAAAGAACAAGCAGGTTTAAAATAATGGCTGAACAAATGTGGGGCGGTAGATTCGCCAAATCTACAGATGAAATGATCAATGAATTTCAGGCTTCTATTAACTTTGACAAACGCATGTATCATGAAGATATAGCTGGTAGCATAGCTCATGCTACCATGCTTTGCAAAGTTGGTATCTTGACTGAAGAAGATAAAAATAATATCATCTCCGGCTTAAAAAATATTTTAGCTAAAATTGAACAAGATGATTTTAATTTTTCTGTTGACCTTGAAGATATTCACATGAATATTGAAAAACGTCTTACAGAAGCTATCGGTGAAGCTGGCGGTCGTCTTCACACTGCTAGAAGCCGTAATGACCAAGTAGCACTTGATACCCATATGTATGTACGTCGTGAAACAGTTGAAGTTATTAATTTAATCAAAGAATTACAGACTGCTTTAACTGAAACAGCTACAAAATACAAAGATGTAATCATGCCTGGTTATACTCACCTTCAACGTGCACAGCCTATTTTATTCTCTCATCATATGATGGCATATTTCTCCATGCTCAGCCGTGACTTCTCCCGTTTCAAAGGTGTTTATGAACGCTGTGATATTATGCCACTTGGTGCTGGTGCTCTTGCTGGTACAACTTTCCCTATTGATCGTGAATTCGTTGCTAAACAGCTCAATTTTGATGCTATTTATGCAAACAGCTTAGATGCTGTAAGTGATAGAGATTACATCATGGAATTTTTATCCGCAGCTTCTATTCTCATGATTCACTTAAGCCGTATCAGTGAAGAAATCATCTTCTGGTGCTCTCGTGAATTCTCTTTCGTAGAATTAGATGATGCTCATTGCACTGGTTCTAGTATGATGCCACAGAAAAAAAATCCTGACGTATCCGAACTTGTTCGCGGTAAAACAGGTCGTGTAATTGGTCATTTGATGGCTATGCTCACAACTGTAAAAGGTTTACCTCTTGCTTATAATAAAGATTTACAAGAAGATAAAGAAGGTTTATTTGACGCTATTGATACTATCAAATTCAGCCTTGCTGTATATGCTCAATTAATCCGTGGCATGAAAGTTAGAAAAGATGTAATGCTTAAAGCTGTTCGTGAAGACTTCTCTAATGCTACTGACCTTGCTGATTATCTTGTAAAAAAAGGTATGCCATTTAGAAAAGCTCATAGTGTATCTGGTCATGCTGTTCATTACTGCATTGAAAATAACAAATGGCTTGAAGATTTAACTATGGACGAATTCAAACAGATGTCTGATTTATTTGAAGAAGATATCTATGAAGCTATTGCACCAGAAACTTGCGTTAAAAACCGCAATTCCTATGGTGGAACATCTTATAGCCAAGTAGATATGCAACTTGCTCTTGCTGATAAAATCTTAGCTCAAGAACAAGCTCAATTAGATATCTACAAAGATAAACAAATTAAACTTTAATATCTTTAAATATAGAAAGCACGCAAATTCTATAGATTTGCGTGCTTTTTATTTATAATATCATAATGGCGTATGTATGCTATAATATGAAGAATATTTTTCCTTTTTTCATTTTTACTAATAATTTATAATTATACCCACTATACTTAATCCTAAGAAATTAACTATACCTGTATAAATATCATTAGCAAATCTCC
>ENA-OQIR01000988-OQIR01000988.1-human-gut-metagenome-genome-assembly--contig:-NODE-988-length-10786-cov-3.219720_pt1 | contig 10786 bp, 17 predicted proteins | sample MGYA00242580_ERZ504745 | MGnify/ENA primary metagenome ERZ504745 (study PRJEB26092, sample SAMD00036214) | human gut metagenome | host: Homo sapiens | study: EMG produced TPA metagenomics assembly of... | reverse complement strand
ATGGACTTTTTGAAGTTGATGGTGTTCAGGATTTTCAGCTTGTAACCGTTTTTCAGAAGTGCGTTCCCGCACTCGACCACGATACTACCTTTCGGGTCAGTGACCACATAGGAACTATGACATTGTAAAAGGTTGGGTTTAAGCCAAAATCTCGTCTTGCCGCTGCCGGAGCCTCCCACCACCAGCACATTTTTGTTCCGGGCGTTTTTGGGGTCCGGTGGGCGGTTGGACATCATCAGCCGTTCCGTTTTGGTCAGGATGATGTTGTCTGCAAACTTGGGTGCCATGAACGGCTCAATATCCTTGGCGGTGCCCCACCGGGCAGAGCCGTACTCCATGCCGTGGCGGTACTTCTTGGCGTTTTTTCCACGCAAATAGACCGCCAGCCGTAACCCTGCACCGCAGCACAAGCCCACCAGCAAATCGAGCGGATGCAAGCTGGGCAGCGGGTTCGCAAACGCCACCGGAACGGTGCCCATCATCGCCATGATCTTATCCCCCAGCTCTTTGCCCTCGCAAGCCGCCACGCTTCGCCAATGTTGGTTGCCACCAGCCCAGCAAAATATAGGGCAGATACAGTGCCAGCAGCTTTGTCAGCTTTTTCGTGGTCACAGTCCACGCTCCTGTTCCTTATGCCGGACTTTGCCGGGGAGTTCTGCCGCCGCCTGCACCAGTTTATGCAGTTTTGCCAGCACCGAGGGGCGTTTGTCCTTGTTGAGCAGGGATGCCGAATATTCCTTGAACGCCGAATGGAAGGCTTCTGCGTCCGGGGCTTTGAAAAAGACCAGATACCGGGGCGGCACCTCGGAATTGTCCTTGCGGATAGCATAGTCGATGCCGTACTTTTTGGCATAGCGTTCCAGCCCACGGATGCCGGTCTTGCTGATCTCCACGCTGGACACACCCCGGTTTTGCCGCAGAAGGGTGCGGATGCTTTGCTTACCTTGGGATGCTTTGGACTGGTACAGCCGAAACGCCGCTTTTACTGCCCGCAGGACGGTCCGGGCGGACAGCTTTGTGGTGGAGATCATAATGTTGAATGATTTCTGTTCGATTTCTTCCTGCACTGCCGTCACCTCCCACGCAACAGGATGCTTTTAGCGGTCATGCTCTGCCGTAGCTTGGTGCGAGACTTTTCTGCCGGAGGTTCATCGGGCACCGGCAGCACCAGCAGGCGGTTGCCCAGTTTCAGAAAGGCTTCCGGCTGATGGAAAAGCTGCTCGTACTTCTGTGCCAGTTCCGGGGTCAGGGATGCAAAATCCTCCTCGCCCAGTCCCACCACCAGAAAGGTCCCGGCAACGGCATCGTACATCTGCCGTCCTCGTCCCGCAGGGCACGGTTCAACGGCAGTCCCATGAGCTTGCCGTCGTCATGGCAGATGATAGCCACCGGGTCTGCAAAGGGGTAAACAGCATCAATCGAGCCGCCCACAGCCTGCTGCAAGGCTTTCAGGTCGTTGTCAATCTCGACCTGCTGCGGTTGCTGTCCCGGCGCAATTTTCAGCACCGACAAGGTGTTCTCGTTCTGTTCCATTATCGTCCTCCTCGAATTTGATAGAAATCTCCTGCCCGGCATGGGCGGCGTTCAACAGAGCTGCCACGAAGAAGCCGAAAAAAGCGCCGGCTTCAAAAAATGCGAAACCGATAAAAAAGTTCAGCATGGCACACCTCACTCCATGCAGATGCAGGGCAGCTTCTGGTCGTCTGCCATCAGGGTGATGCTGTGGCTTGCCAGATACTTCTGGAACAAGTAGACTTCATCGATGGTCAGCGAGATGACCTCGCCGTCCATGTTGGTGCGAACAAGAATCACCGGGCCGGTCAGGTAGTGCTTTCCGCCCATCTTCAGCACCTGCGCCGGGTTGTAGCAGAGCAGCAGCGAGGTGTTGGGAAGGTTCAGGCAGGCATCATCCTCCTCAAAGCAGGGCAGGATGCCGGGAGCCTCGTCCAGCGTGATGATGGTCAGCTCCATATCCGGGGCAATGGCAGCGAGATAGACTTCACCAGGCTTTTTTCTGCCGTTCAGAATCGTGTAGATGCGAGTATCAATGGTGACTTTCTCGGAACGGATGTGAGTGGTAGTAAAGTTCATAGACGTTTCCTCCAAAATTTTGCAAAAATAAAAGACCCGGAACTGGGTCTTTTGGTTCAGTCTGCGATCAGCGCGCTTCTTCCTGCTTCTTCTGTTTTGCCTGTTGCTTTTTTAGTTGCCACTGGTCGAGCAGCTTGATGATGATGCTTTCCATCTGCCGGGGCGTGTAATTGCGTGGAAAGTATTTCCGCAGGGTTTCGTTTTTGATGGTCACGGTGTCCAGTTCGCTTTTCTTTTCCTCATTCATAATGTTGTAGACTGCATCATAGTCAAACTCACCCTGCTGCGCCAGCTTTTTTATCCGAATGGCTTGTGAAAGAGATGGTGCGTTCTGGGAAGCATCCATTGCTTCTAAAAAATCCTGTTGCTGTTTTCGTCCAGATAGGACAGTTCTACCGCAGGGTTAAAAGAGATTTTTTTCTCGTCCACCATGTCGAGCAATTCAGGGACAAGGTTCGTCAGGCGCACAAAACGCTGGACTTGATTGCGACTTTCGCCTGAATCTTTTGCTACTTTTTCATCGGCTCTCAACTTCGTCCCAACTTGGGACGAAGTTAAATCTGACCTAGCACCTTGATTTTTTATTGCATCCAGCTTCATCTTGTACGCAAATGCCCGCTCGCTGGGCAGGATGTGTTCTCTCTGCAAATTGGAATCGACCATCAATATCGTGGCGGCATCATCCTCCATATTTCGCACAATGACAGGCACGGTGTCCAGATTTGCAAGCTCTGCGGCGTGTTTCCGACGGTGCCCGGAGATGATTTCATAGCCACCCTCCGGGCGTGGGCGGGCGATCAGCGGAGACAACACGCCGTACTGCTCTACGCTTTCTACGGTGCGCTGCATGGACTCGTCATCCAAGACCTTAAAGGGATGGTCTTTGAAGGGGAACAGTTCTCCAATGGGAATCTGCTGCACCTGCTCCCGCTGCTGTTCCTGTCGGGATTCTTCCGTGGAGAAAATGTCATCTGCCCTTTCAGCGACACGCTTAAGCTGCTTTTCGGCATTCGCCAGCACCTCCTTCGTCAGAGATTGGTAGCTTCTGCCACCTTACCTTTGGGGTCGTGCTGGAAAATGCTTTTGCCCACTGCACTGATTTCCGCAGCACGGACAGACCGGGGAATGGTCTGGTCGAACACCTTGATCTTGCTGCCGTAAGCACCCCGAATCAGGTTGTCGATCTGCTGCCCGTAGTTGGTGCGGCTGTCGGTCATGGTGAGCAGGATGCCCTCGATTTTCAGCTTCGGGTTGATCTGCCGCCGGACTTTCTGCACCGTCTGCAAAAGCTGTTCCAAGCCTTTTGCAGACAGATACTGCGCCTGCACAGGAATCAGGGTGGTGTCTGCTGCTGCCAGTGCGTTCACGGTCAGCATCCCAAGGGAAGGAGTGCAGTCCAGCAGAATGAAATCGTATTCATGCTTTGCACCTTCCAACACCTGTTTCAGCATCTTTTCCCGGTTCATGCAGTTAACGAGAGACACTTCCATCCCTGCCAGTTCGATGTTGGCTGGAATCAGGTCAACGCCCTCCGCATGGTGCAGGATACCTTCGCCGGGCGGAATACTCTGGTCGTTCATGGCTTTCTGCATCAGGGTGGAAAGGGTCGTGGGCAGTTCATCGGGCTGCTGCCAGCCCATGCTGATGGTCAAGCTGCCTGCGGGTCAGTGTCCACCAACAGGACCTTCTTGCCCTCCATCGCCAGACCGATGCCCAGATTTTCACAGGTCGTGGTCTTGCCGGTGCCGCCTTTCTGGTTGACGATGGCTATTGTGGTTGCTTTCTTTGAAATTTTCATCACCTCGTATTATAAAAGAGTAGTATTTATAGACCGCTCTCCAGCGGGATGCTACAATAATTATAGGGTGCTGTGGATTGGTCTTTATCACCTACCGTCAAACGGTTTTGCGGAGGCTCCAACCACAGCTTCTTTGTTGAAATGTTAATCAGTTAGATACCGCTAGACGGTTTATTTAGAACGAGGTTACAAGAGCAAAGAAGTCTGTGGTCCTGAACAGCATCGAAATAAATACGCCGGAGGTATCAAAATGGTTTGTGTTGGAATTGACGTTGCCAAGGATAAGCATGACTGCTGTATTCTTGATTCGGACGGAACAGTTCGTGCTGACTGCTTCACCATTCCGAACAACTCAGATGGTTTCAAAAGGCTGCTGCAAACGATTCAAGACTGTACTCAAAAGTCAGACAAAATAAAAGTAGGGCTTGAGGCTACCGGGCATTACAGCTACAACATCCTTGGGTTCCTTCTTGACAACGGTCTGCCAACTTATGTCATTAACCCGTTACACACCAATCTATACCGAAAGAGTCTCAGCCTTCGCAAAACTAAAACCGATCGTGTGGATGCAAGAACGATTGCAACTATGCTATTGTCCGATGTAGACCTCAAGTCCTACACGGATGCAGCATACCACAACGAAGAGCTAAAGTCACTAACAAGATACAGATTTGAAAAAGTTCAGGAGAGAGCCAAGCTGAAGCAATCCGTATCCAGATTGGTTACAATCTTATTTCCAGAATTGGAACAGCTTGTTCCGATTCTCCATATTGCTTCGGTTTACTCGCTCCTCAGCGAATATCCCGGTGCGAAACAGGTTTCAGAAGTTCATCTTACCAAGCTGACAAACCTTCTTGCGACAGTATCTAAGGGGCGTTACGGAAAAGACAAAGCTATCCAGATTCGAGATGCAGCCAAAACTTCCATTGGTTCCGTTATGCCTGCCAAATCTCTGGAATTGAAGCACACCATTAAGCTCATTCGGGAACTCACCTCCGAGATTGATGAAATTGAAGATTCGATTCAGCAAATCATGGATGAATTGCATCCACCACTTCTTTCTATTCCCGGAATGGTATTCACTCCGCCGCCATGATTCTTGGAGAAATCGGTGATTTCTCCAACTTCGAATCTCCTGACAAAATCCTTGCTTACGCTGGTTGCTCTCCATCTACATACCAGTCAGGAAAACTTACAAACTGTTACGCTCACATGGAGAAGCGTGGTTCTCGTTATTTGCGATATGCCCTTTACAACGCAACCAAGTATGTCTGTCATTGGAATCCTGTCTTTGCTGAATACCTTGCCAAGAAACGTGCCGAAGGAAAGCATTACAATGTTGCCTTGTCCCATGCCACAAAGAAACTCGTGCGGCTGATCTACGCTTTGCAGAAGTCTGGGAAAACATATCTTACAGCTGCCTGATTTTCTCCAGAGCCTGAGCCAAATCCAAGAACCACTTAGCTGGCGCAGCGAACCCTTGACAAACCGAAGCATTCAAATGCTATTCTGTTTCTGCGAGGGTTGGCCGGGCTTGTTTTGCTATTCTCTCCGTCGCCCTCGCTGCTCTGATTCCAGCATTTGAATGCTGTTTGTCAGGGGCAGCGAATCGTTGACGGATTTTTTCATTTTGGGGCTTGACTTTTAATAGTTAGTCTCCGGTATGGTGCAGCAGATCCATAAGCGCAGCAAGACGATCTCCGCATGGACCGTCAACCGCGAAGAGGATGCCAGCGAACTGCTGAGCATCGGCGTGGACGACCTGATCACCGATAAGCCGGATATGATCCAGCAGCTGCTGAGCGAGGATGCCGACCTTGACAACAGCCTCGTCCTCCTGCGCGACTTCATCCGTGACCTGTTCGCTCCGTCCGATGTCGATGAACCCACTCCTGAGGAAGAGACCATCGAAGAAGCCATTGAGGACCCGGACGAATTGCTGGATGCGTCGTAATCGCGGCAAACATCAAGTATTCTGTTAAACTACCCGTACACACATAAAAAGCCCCCTGCCAGTTCATCACCGGCAGGGGGCTTACAAGTTTACCTGATCCAGCTTTATCAAGTAAGATCATTCCGATTCGGTAAGCTTGGATCTTTACGAAGCAATTTATTTCATAAATCGGTACTGTGAACAAATCACTTACATTCCTTCTTCATAGCAGAATAGCCGATGAGAACGGTCCACACATAGGCACAGGTCTTGGGGATCATCAGCATACCGATCATGGGGACGGTATTGGCCCAAAGAACAACGGGAATGTAGAACCCGAAGCTCAGCACGATGGTCATCCACATCCAGCGAAAAGCCGAGTCGTCATGCTCCTTGGCACTGCGGTAGAACAACACGATGATCAGCAGGCCCATCAGTGCAAAAGGAATATTACGGTAAATGCCCCAGGACAGCGGGGATTCGGCGCTCAGCCACTGGTTCTGCGGCATCATGCACAGGATAACACAGCAACGGCAGCCAGACCGTAGACGGCGGCAGTCAGGCCATTGTTGCCCTTGACCCGGTAGCGCTCACGCCATACATAGTACAGCAGCACATAAAAGACAGTCATTGTCACAGAGGTGATCCACTTACCCAGACCCAGGGGGACGGTAAAGTTTTCAAAGCCCCGTGGTGCATAGAGCCAGAGCACGGGGAATCAGATGGAACGAGTCGCCGGCACCCAGAACGACAGCCATCAGACCGAACAGCTTGAACTGGTGGCTGCCCTTGCAGCCACAAATCATCAGGATACCGATGGTGATGACGGATACCAGATACACAGCATCAAAAACAGTTTCTACGATTGCTTGCATAGTTGATTGCTCCTTGTTGATAGATCAAATTTATTGTAACACTGCATTTTTTGCAGGGTCGGCTTAGTTTTTACGGTCATCAATGGCTTGCTTGGCAAAGTTGCATCCAAAGTGCAGGATGTTGAAGCTGGCAGCGCTCCACACAAGGCAGGCGAGCAGCAATAGGATACTGCGATGGACTTTCCTAGGAGTGTCCCTTTTAAGTGAACATTGTTCATTTTAGGCATTATAAAATTCCCACAGCAGTGTGGGAAGAAAATGCGGTCAATATAAGGTTCTGCGCACGATTTCCAGCACAGCAGCGGGGTCGTAGTCCTGCCGCAGCAAGGCAGACAGCATCAGCGAAAATAGAACATCGGCAAATTTTTCAACGGTGAATTGCGCGTTAAAAGCGCCCGGACGGATTTTGGCATCCTGTTGCAGCACCGTGCAAAGACCGTTTAAGATATGGTGCCAGATTTGCTGCATGTGCCGTTTGCCATCGGCCTTGTCCTCCTGCATAAAGCCGAGAGAGTGCAGTGTGAAGAATCCAGGATACTGCTCACAGCCGTAGGCCATGCGCTCGTACATCCATTTGACACAGGTCTGCACGTCCTGAAATACAGCCTCGTCCTGCGGGCGGTGGAAAATCTCGCACCAGACGCTCTCGACCGTGGCGCTGATAAGCTCAGCCTTGGAGTCATAATAGTTGTAGATCGAGCCGACCGAGACCCCGCATGCCGAGGCGACAGAACGGATACTGACTGCCGCCCAGCCCTTTTCCCGGATAAGCTCACGGCTGTTTTTTAAGATATCTTCCTTGGAGGTTACGATTGTATTCATGTGGTCACCCTCAATATGAACAATGTTCATTTTTATTATACTGCCCGTTCCCACTTTGTCAAGAGGATTTCATAAAAGGTTTATATTTTGCGGATTAAGACATTGAATGCAAACTTACAAAAATCATAAAAGGAGTATATGTATGATGCCACCTTACTGTCGATTCAGTATCATCTATTTTCGATAATGTCAGGGCATTTTCTTAATGTCAATAATGTCAAAAAGCCCCGGAAAGAAACGTAAACTCGTAACTTTCCGGGACTTTCAAATTATTCTCAAATGTTAAACCGAACCAGTGATCCGGGTGGCTCCACAATGAAGTTTTCCGCGGCTTAGTGTCAAACTAATGTCACAACGCGATTTTTCTTTCGATTTTGCTCATAGCAACGTTGAAAGTTCGCGTAATTTCATTATTCGAGCTCAATGGTTGCCGGCGGCTTACCGGTGCAATCATAGAACACGCGGTTCACATGCTTGACCTCATTGACGATGCGGCTGGTGACAGTGCCAGAACATCCCAGGCATATTATAGCTCTCCGCGGTCATAAAGTCGGTGGTGGTCACAGCACGCAGCGCCACAGCGTAATCATAGGTGCGCTCGTCGCCCATGACGCCCACACTGTGCATGTTGGTCAAGGCTGCATAGTACTGGCTGATTTCCTTATCCAGACCCGCCTTTGCGATCTCCTCACGCCAGATCGCGTCGGCATCCTGCACGATTGCCACCTTCTCAGGGGTCACTTCGCCGATGATGCGGATGCCAAGGCCCGGGCCGGGGAACGGCTGACGGCTGACCAGATATTCGGGCAGGCCCAGCTCACGGCCAGCCTGACGCACCTCGTCTTTGAACAGGTTGCGCAGCGGCTCCACCAACTCCTTGAAGTCCACGGTGTCGGGCAGACCGCCGACGTTGTGGTGGCTCTTGATAACAGTGGACTCACCGCCCAGACCGCTCTCAACGACATCCGGGTAAATGGTACCCTGTGCCAAGAAATCCACCTTGCCGATCTTCTTGGCCTGCTCTTCAAACACACGGATGAACTCTTCGCCGATGATCTTGCGCTTGCGCTCCGGCTCGGTGACACCAGCCAGCTTTGCAAAGTAGCGTTCGCGGGCATCCACACAGATAAAGTTGATATCAAAGCCGTTGGCATTGCCCGGGCCGAATACAGAGCAGACCTCTTCCTTCTCGTTCTTACGCAGCAGACCATGATCCACGAACACGCAGGTCAGCTGCTTGCCGATGGCCTTAGCAGCATAGCGGCCAGCACGGAGGAATCCACGCCGCCGGACAGGGCGCACAGCACCTTGCCATCGCCGATGCGCTCACGCAGGGCCTTGACGTTGTTTTCCACAAAGGAGTCCATCTTCCAGTCGCCGGTGCAGCCGCAGACGTTGTACACGAAGTTGCGCAGCATCTTCTTGCCTTCCGCAGTGTGCAGCACTTCCGGATGGAACTGGACCGCATACAGGCCCTTCTCAGCGTTCTCTGCCGCAGCTACCGGGCAGTTGACCGTGTGAGCAGTGATCTTAAAGCCGGGCGCTGCCTGCTCAATATAGTCGTTGTGGCTCATCCAGCAAATGGTGGAGGCTGCACATCGGTGAACATCTTGCTGTTCGTGTCCACGAACACCTCAGTCTTGCCGTACTCGCGCTCCGGTGCGCGGCAGACATGGCCGCCCAGCAGATGCATCATCAGCTGGCTGCCGTAGCAGATGCCCAGCACAGGCACACCCCAGTTGAAGATCTCAGGGTCGATCGTGGGGGAATCTTCCAGATAAACGCTGTTGGGGCCACCGGTAAAGATGATACCCTTGGGGTTCTTCGCCTTGATAACCGACAGATCGGTTTTATAGGAATAGATTTCACAGTAGACATTGTTCTCGCGGACGCGGCGCGCGATCAGCTGATTGTACTGGCCGCCAAAGTCCAGCACGATGACAGTTTCATGCTGCATGAAGTTCTCTCCTCCCTTATCCATTCAATGTGTTTCTACAGATAAAATCAGTATAGCACATCTGCCAAATAAAAGCGACATCATTTGTGAATTTTCCTGTTTTTATTTTTCACGTATGGGATGCCGCAGAATTGTTTTCAGTGTTCCCGGTGCAGCGCGGCGAGGATCACTGAGATAAATTTCGTGGTGCAAGCGTGTCTCTGAAAAATCAAGCGTATACCCCTGCTCTACGGCAAAGGCATCCATCTGCGCCAGCGTTTTCGGTTCTTCATCATAAGGGCCGATATGCAGGCACTGAACGCAAAGTCCCTCATCATAGGTCAGGAATTCCGCCTTGGAAAAATCCTTTTTCTTTTTGGCCGTTGCTTCCTGTACGGCCCAATCAAACGCTTCCGGCGTCACGAATTCTGGCAGTCGGATCATGGATGTCCACTCAAATGTTTCTTTATGTGCATAGTCAACGCCATCCACGCCCTTCTGATGCCACAAGCCCTCCAACGGTGGAACCACATATTCAAAATAACCGTCCATCTTGTGGCTGCCCTTATAGCTCATTTTGATGGTGAAAGCAATGCCGTACAGCACTCCCATAGCCTCCTGATAGGCTCCACCCGGAGCATTCGGGTCGCCCTTGCCGTGCACTGCCACAAAATTCATACGCGGTATCATAATCAGATGCGGTTTTTTCGGCGGGAGATAAAATTCCCTGTACTCTTTCTTATAATCAAACGGCATTACTCTTCACCCCATCCAGAAGTTCACGCTGCTTCTTTTTGCTGAATTCCCTCAGCACCAGCCGATAGGACTTTTCCAGCATTTCCTTTTTCAGTATACCAGAACAACCTTGTTTTGTAAACAAAGAGTTGTGACATGCCGCAAAAAAAAATCCCCTGCCCTTACAGACAGAGGATCTAAAACAAAAAGAGACCTTCCCACTCTCCGGAATGGGAAGGTCCCTCGTAAGTTTAACCTTTAGCCTTAGGAAAGGCGCGAAGGGTCAAAATCACTCAATGATCTTGCCAACAACGCCAGAACCAACGGTACGGCCACCCTCACGGATAGCGAAACGCAGGCCCTCTTCCATAGCGACAGGGGTCAGCAGCTCAACGTGCATCATGACGTTATCGCCGGGCATGCACATCTCAGTGCCTTCGGGCAGAGTGATGATACCGGTCACGTCGGTGGTGCGGAAGTAGAACTGAGGACGATAGTTGGAGAAGAACGGGGTGTGACGGCCGCCTTCGTCCTTGGTCAGAACGTACACCTGAGACTCGAAGGTCTTGTGGGGGTGCACGGAACCGGGCTTAGCC
>ENA-OQIR01000987-OQIR01000987.1-human-gut-metagenome-genome-assembly--contig:-NODE-987-length-10789-cov-2.128681_pt1 | contig 10789 bp, 13 predicted proteins | sample MGYA00242580_ERZ504745 | MGnify/ENA primary metagenome ERZ504745 (study PRJEB26092, sample SAMD00036214) | human gut metagenome | host: Homo sapiens | study: EMG produced TPA metagenomics assembly of... | reverse complement strand
AAAAAGATGATGTCAAAATTAGAATGGCATAGTTTTTGCAAGTGGTATGAATATTCTCTATGGGCAGCAATATTACGATGGCCGATATATTTTTACTAGGTTATTATGAATATGCAGATCAAAGATTTTGTAAATCAGATGATTTTTTTAAAAAAGAGGTCTTAACTCAGAGAATTGAAAAACAAATACAGATATACTATCAATCTTTCAATTTATTGTAGGTACTAAAAGAAAAAAGTGAAAGGCGTAATCGCCTTTCACTTTAGACATTTTTGGATTTAAAATCTTTCCACTGTGTTGTTACATGAAGTTCTACGTTATTACCGATTGCTTTAAAATGTTGTTTGCCACAATAGATTTTGAGATTTTCGCGCCCCCTTAAATCCAGTTCATTAGTATTTCCCTTAGTTTCAAGAATAAAATATAATTTTTTAATCCCGTCAATATCAACGTAGACGGCCCAATCCGGGTTATAGCTGCCGATAGGGGTATCGACTTTAAAGCGGGAGGGAAGTTTGAAGAACATCTTAACGTCTGGATCATCATCAAGATCGAGAGCAAACCTATTTTCTACTGTGCTGTCATACATAACATAGTCGTACACGCTATGCTCAACAGCTACAGCGTTCCGATCAAGATTTGCAATCAATTCCGCACTGTCGAAAATCTCCTGTACATAATACTCTGCGCCGTACAGCTTCTTATAACTGATACCATCTATCGCCAATGAATAACAGGCATTACGGATTATTTCAGTAGCTCGTTCAATAAAGAGTTGAGGGTCGTTTAAAAAGTCTTTTAATCGACCGCTTTGCTTCAGTATTTTCGCAATCACGCTGCGGCTCGCTAATGTTTGGCTGTCAAGAATAGCAGGATATTTGGTAATGATGAATAGCTGTCTGAAAGATCAGCAGTTTTAATGCCGCGTTCTGTATAAGTAACACCCGGTTGGTCGATTTGAATATCAGCAGTCTGTGTAACAATATGTGCTTTGTGTATTGACTCCATGTTTTGCAGGGCGGCAACACTCCGGCGTATCAATCTTTTTCATCAATCTTTACTCGATAAGTTGTTTTTTGCTTAATTTTATCCCAAAGTTCCAAAAACTCCGGGGAAAGAGTAATTTCTTTTTTCAATCGTACTGTTACATCACGGGAAGCGTCGCGGATCGGAGGCCGGGTATCAGCACGTCGAATGATAGAAACAAGTTGATTTCTTGCGCTTTCAAAACGAGATGGAAGTTCCAGCGTACCGGATTGTATAGCTGATTTCATATTGTCTTTAATTTTTCCTGATTTTGTGATGTATCCTTTTTCTTCAAAATGGTTCATTAGCTGTTGTGCATCCTCATAAGAAATCTCTTTTTCAACAGTTACTGTTTTTTGAACAGTTAATTTAGAAACAGCTTCTGGAGTGATTTCACCATTGCGGGTAATGATTTCAACAGCTTTTTCTTTTACGGCTTCTAATTCTTTTGGCAATTCAGGTACGTCTTTAGACATAGATGATTCAGCTTTTATAAAGCCTTTGTCCGCAAGATGGGAAAGAAGAATAGCCGTTTGATTTTCCGTTAAAGATTTTTCCTCGGTTGTTGTTTCCTCAAAAATCATTCCGTTGAACAATTCAAGTCCCAAAATACCAAACTTTATGCCGGTTTCATTTTCGATTTCTTTTTGTAAAGTATCGGCAAATTCTGCAAAGCTTTCATTTGCCATAACATGAAGAATATTGATATTTCGATCTTCGATTCGTTCTCCGTTCTGATCCACACAAAGACGCAAGCCGCGACCGATTTTTTGACGGGCAGTTAATGTGCTTTTCTGTTCGATAAGCGTACAAATCTGAAAGACATTAGGATTGTCCCAGCCCTCTTTTAATGCGGAGTGAGAAAAGACAAAACGTAAAGGACAATCAAAGGATAATAGCCATTCCTTATCTTTCATTATGGTGTTATAGGTGTTGTAATCGTCCAGCGTGTCACCTTTGGTATTTTTATAATTCCCCTTTTTATCTTGTGAGAAATATCCATCGTGGACGTGATCGGCACCAGCAGGAAAATAATTTTGTAAAACTTTATATTTGGGTAGGGCAATCAATTCAGCGTAAAGCTCCTCAAACATTTGGGCATAAATCCCTTTGCCGCCCTCTGCATTACGATATTTTTTAACTTCGTCGATGAAAAACAGGGACAAAACTTTGATTCCTTTTTTAGTGTAACGCAGTTCTTTGTCAAGATGGGTTTCGATAGTTCGGCGTATCTGCATACGCTTTACAAGATTTTCGTCAATATCGCCTATTGCACGGTGAAGCGGAATAACCTCGGTATTAGACAGTTCGATTTGTTCCATACCGGGAGTACAGTCAATGCCGGAAATTGCGTAATCTTCATAAATTTCCCGGTTGCCAGATAGGGCAAACAGATCGGCACCCGGCTTGACCGTGATTGCTTTACGAGCTACTTTTCCGTCTTTGTCCTCAACGTCTATTTCTATACGGGCGCGAAAACCATTAGCATTAGAAACTGATAGCAATTTAATGTATGGTTTATTAAAACCACTCGTAGCTTGATTGCTGGAAACACATATTTGTTTTACTAGCCCCATTTGATAAGCGTCTACAGGAGTAAGGCGATAAAGAAGATTTACTTTTTCACGGTGGGTTGCCGAATAGCGGAATATGCAGAGGGGATTGAGAGAAGCAATCGCCTCTTTAGCCTTTTGAGTGTTGTCTACGCTTTGTGGTTCATCAATGATAACAATAGGATTGGTGTCTTGGATAAAACGGATCGCAGCTTCTCCGTTTAATCTGTCTTGCTGTTGGTTAATCACGTTTTCCGCTTTTCTGAAAGCATCAATATTGATAATCATGATTTCAATATTAGTGCTGGTAGCAAACTGCCGCACATCGGACAGTTTGGAACTGTTATAAATAAAATAGCGGCAAGGGGTGTTGTCATAGAGTGCGGAAAAATGTTCCTGTGTTGTTTGCAGAGATTTGTAAACCCCTTCCCGAATCGCAATGCTTGGAACAACAATAATAAATTTTGTGAATCCATATTGGCGGTTTAGTTCATAAACCGTTTTGGTATAAACGTAAGTTTTGCCGGTTCCAGTTTCCATTTCAAGGGAAAACTGCCGTCCTTGCAAATCCTCAGTTTGCGGCAAAAGATTATTCTTTTGAACGGCCCGCATATTTGTAAGCATATTTTTATCAGTTATATGGAGGGCATTTGCAATGCCTGTTTCATTAAAAAAGAATGTTTGTCCGCCGCTTTGCTCCATGCTAAAAGTGGAAGTTTGCCGTTGCTGTCCGTCAAAAAGAGCGCATACAGCGTTTACCGCTTCAGTCTGAAATTCCTGTTGTTTAAATTTTAACTTCAATAGATAGACCCCCTAAAAGAAGTCGATTTTTTTATTCCTGATTCCCATAGAAGAAATCGAATAGCCAGCCATATTTTTCATAGTTTAAATAGGCTTCGCTGTTGTCCGGGCAGTATGTCCCATCAGCCGAATTGATGGCATCTATTTCAAATTGGATTGCCATTTCTTTTATTTCGTTGATTTGTTCTTGTGTAGCATGAATCTCGATCGTACAGGGGATTTCATGTACAAATCCCAATCACGCAATGCAGGATCGGAAGCTAGAAGCTCAACTGTTGCCTGCGGATAAATTTCAGCCAGACACTTTGTTAGCCGTTGAAAGGTTGGCATATCGGTTTCTACTTTCATAAATCTATTCCTTGCTTATTCCGAAAGATTAAAAAGCATTTCCCTTATATTGAAACTCATAGTGATTATCTTGCTCATCATCATAATCATATTCACATTCATCATAGGAAAAACGGTCTATGAGTTCCTTGTCCTGCACGTCAAAGCAAGTGACTTCACAAATAATTTTAGATTGTGTCGAAAAACACACTTCGATTAAAAAATATTCTCCTACCCGATCATAGATCCGCGCCGCCGACATTGTACCGTTCGCTTTGGTGCTTGCACTGTTGGCAATATATCCAATCGTATAACCACCTTGTATCAACACTTTGATTGCTTCGCTGTCATAAGCATTATCCGGTTCCTTACAACATAAAAAGGTAGCGCCAATCGAGAAAGGGTCCCGGTCTTTATAATGATTGAATCCGGTTATCGTTACAAATGTTCCTTTTAACATAAAATAGCCTCTTTTATATCGTTTTTAGCTCAATGTTTTGGTTTTCCAACAGATAATATGCGTTTGCTTTTGCGCTGCTATCGGCTAGGCTGTGGCTTGCCAACACAATTTTTTTTCGGCTGATATGCCGCCATTTGCTCCACATGTTCGGCTGTTACACCCGGCTGCAAGCAGATCAGCATTTCGTTATTTTCAACGGTGTAAACGGTCAACCCGTTCAGATCAAAGGCGGAAAGATCGGAGGTGAGGGGATACCCCATCTTTAGCAGGATTTCAAAGACAAGCTCATCATTGCTCCGGTCTGGCTTCAGCCCGTCAAGATGTCCGTCGATCCGGTCGAATAATGTTGCTATATCCTCATTATCAATGAGGGAATCGTCCCATATTTTCAGATTGGAGCTATCCAGCTTGAACACCTTAAATCCTACGTCTGGCAATGGCTTTGGCTCCTCGCCTAATTTTAATTGGCTATTTGCCTGCTTTGCTTCTTCCAGAATCTTTGCACCAGCACGCCGGATTCGTTCCTTGCCGATCTCACAGATATTTTTATATCCAGCCTTAAACGCTTCGCTCTTTTCATCGCACACTTCGGGAAGCTGTACCATAATATACCGGCGGTTTCCGCCGTCCTCGGCGTTTAGCTGCATGACGGCATGGGCGGTTGTCGCGCTGCCGCTGAAAAAGTCAAGGATTATGTCGCAATCATCTTTTACAGTAACATATTCTACAAGTTTTTTAATATCATCAATGCTTTTGGGATTTTCAAAAACCCGCCTATTATCGAATATGGCATTAAACGTTTGGGACGCTGTTTGTGCATAACTAAAATGCACACTACGCATAACCTCTTTATCTGCTTCAAAAAGATTAGTCCTTATGCGTGGTGTAGTCGTTTCGTCTTGTCCAAATACAACTCGCCCGCGATCAATTTCTTCTTTCATTCTCTGCGGATTTGGGTAAATCCAACCTCTCGACGGTACTTTACAAGGTTTATGAGTAACAGGGTGCATAACGTCATATCGCGGCCCACCACCACCGGGCCAACTAATATTTCCATCATCACGATATGGGCCTTTTTCGTCAACCCTTGTAAAACGCGCCAATGATTTACGCGGGTCGTCCTTATCCCATGAACTATATAACAATTTCAAGCCCTCGTTTACTTTTCCCCAGTCGTCATCATATAGTTTTCTCAATCGTTCAAACTCGGCCTTAACTTCTTCTATGCCTCTTTTGTCATTCTCAAAACAGTGCCGCGTTCATTCATTGTCGCTGTACTTTTGAAATAGACAAGCATATATTCATGTCCAATAGAAAAATATTTTGCGTCATTTTTTCTATTCTTGTCGTATACAAGGCAAGCTATGAAGTTTTCTTCCCCGAATACTTCATTACATAGCTTTTTGAGATTATCCAATTCTACATCGTCAATGGAGACGAAGATAACCCCATCGTCCCGTAAAAGATTCGCGGCAAGCCGCAGGCGAGGTACATCATATTCAACCAGTTGGTGTGATACCGCCCCATGGTTTCAGGGTTGCTTTTGGTCGTCTGCTCGGTTACTTCCTTGTACCGTGCCAGAGGATCAGCGAAATTGTCTGCATAAACAAAATCATTCCCGGTATTGTAGGAGGTCTATGTAAATCATTTTGACTTTTCGGAAGTAGGATTTTTGCAGAAGCTTTAAAACCTCTAAATTATCACCCTCTATATAGAGATTCTGTGTTGTGTCAAAGTCAACGCTTTCAGCAGGACAAGGGCGCAATGTGGACGTGCTCCGTTTTTGGGCTAGGCGCAGACAATCGCTTTTTCCTTTCCATTTAAACTCATATTTTTCATAATCATCGTTGATATATTCCCCGCACAGGGAAAGCAGCTTGTCAATATCCAGCTTGCCCTCTATAAAGCATTCCGGGAACACCGACTGCAATTTTTCTTTATTCATTTTTTCCAAGTCCAAAGAAAGACCGTCTAATTTATCTGTCATATCTGTACCCCCATTCATTGACTTTATTTTACCATAAATGGCGAAATTCTGCCACTTAAATAAAAAATCCTATAGCCTTACGGCTATAGGATTGGAAGTTATTTTTCCATATGGGCAACCATTTTAAATATATGATTTAGAAAGTCTGATACAGCCTGGAACTGTTCAGGCGGTAAACGTTCTAGTTTTTCAGCGATATATGCAACATCGTTCAGTTCCTTGTCACCAAATAGAATGGTGTCACTAGATATGGATAACTTCTCACAGATTCTTTTTAGAGTAGACACAGTAATACCGGAAATACCCCGTTCTATTGCTGATACATTTTTTGTACCTAAAGAAACGAGTTCACCAAATTGTTGCTGAGTGAGTCCGGCACGTTCTCTGGCTATTCGTATTTCATTGCCGATCTGGAGATTGATTTCTTTTTTGTTATTCATCTTTTCACCGTTATTGACTTTCCTAGTTTGTTTTCCAAAGTATGTTGGAGATTCCTAACCTTACTATTATTTTAAGTAATAGTAAAATTGACATAAACCCTATGACACTACTATAATTTGTAATACTAAAATATGATAAGAAAAATATAGTGCAAGAAAGATAGAAAATCAGAAAAGAGGGGGAGCCTTTTGGATAGAAGAACTGCCGTTGCAAAAAAATTAAGGATATTGAGAGAGAATAGTAATTTTAGTCAAGCGGATATTGCTGCAATGCTGGGAATGGATAGGTCAACATATGCCTATTATGAAACAGGAAAAACAGAGCCTTCATTAAAAACAATAGTTAAATTGGCTGAATTATATAAGGTTTCCACGGACATGATATTAGGAAGAAAACAAAAAGTAATTAACAAGCCTTTAGAACGCAGAGTTTTAAAAATTTATGAAATTGAAAATACAGTAAAAAAGCGCACTTGATTGTACTAACCAAGTGCACTTTTTATTTATCAAGATTAGCGATTAACTCAAAAATATGATTTAGACAATTTGAAACGACAGTAAACTGTTCTGGTGATAGACGTTCTAGTTTTTCAGAAATGTATTCGACATTATTTAATTCTCGATCATGAAAAAGAATTTCATCACTGGATATAGACAGTTTTTCACAAATACGTTTTAGAGTAGCTACAGTAATACCGGAAACACCACGTTCTATATCAGATACATTTTTTACACCAAGAGAAACGAGATCGCCAAATTGTTGTTGAGTAAGTCCGGCACGCTCTCTGGCTATTCGTATTTTATTTCCGATTAGGATATTGATTTCTTTTTTATTTTCATTACTCCACCACTTTAAATACTATATACAATGAGTTTATGATTTTATACCGGTTATTACTATTATTGTAAGTAATAGTATTGTTGACATAAACCCTTTAATACAGTTATAATTAGTAATAGTAATATAGTGATAAAGGGGTGTGATCCGATTACTTGGGAACCACTTAAAAGATTAGAATAATTATAGAGAGGAGTTTTAAAAATGGCAATTATACGTCTAGTTGACAATTTAGGAAGAGTTGTATTACCAAATGAACTAATGCCAAAGGTAGGGTTAGAAAAGGGTGATGAAGTAACGATAGAAGTATATGATAATAGCTTTTTGATTTCCCCTGTAAAACCTCATTGTTGCATTTGCGGAAAAAAGAATCCATCTGATCGTTTACTTAGGTTAGGAGAAAAATATATCTGCATAGAATGTAGAGATGAATTGAAAAATTTATAATGTAACACAGTGAGAATATACAAATTTTTTTGAAATTTTGTAGAAATTCTAAAAAGTTTTATGTAATTATTGATGTTTTTACAAAAATAGGGAAATTCGATTTTTTTCGCTTGCAAAGAATATCCTTTTGTGATAAGAAGAAACAAAAAGAAGTATTTTATATTGCAAAAGGAATAAAAATATGAAACTATATGTTGGACTTTTAAGAAAAATATATATGCCGCCTAGTGTTATGACCCGGATTGAGTCGTTAAACTCAATCGGGTCATGTTGTTATTAGAGGCGAAATTTGCAGAGAATAGGGCGATTTTACAATATCCTGATGTTTGGTATCACATAATGTCAAATATTAAAAGAAATATAGAAAGAATGGTGAAAGTTATGAACTACAAAATAAAATGACAGTTATTGCGCTCCTATAGGCGATGACATATGCCACCCTATAAATGGGGTGGCATATGTCATCAAGGGGGCTTTTACATGGTGCGATTTCACCGTGGCCTATCACTGTCCGAATTATTAAAATTCGGACAGGCCGTAAGGAGATAACTCAATCTTTCTGTAGAAAACCTCAGTGCCGTGGCCCGCCTTCAATCAATCTGAATCAAAAAATCTCAGATTGATTGGAGGAAAATAAAAATGGCATATAATAAAGCCAGAGCCGAAAAGGAATGGCTCAAATGGAAAACGGCAGAAGAAAAAAGCTAAGAGAACTTGGTGTTGACGAGGACACGATTCAGCGTCTACATATCTATGATTGGACACAGTTTAATCGGGAACGGCGGTATTTTCAAAGGCAAGTAGAGTGGACTCCCTATATAGATCAGATGTCGGCTCAAGAACTAGAAATACCTGTAAACGATATAGAATCCCTCTTAAACAGTATTGAGAATAGCAAGCTGTTAAGTGTTCTAATTAAAGCGGACAGCCTTACCCTACAAATTGTCTTGTATAAATTGCAAGGGTTTACAAGTGCGGAGATCGCTCGCAAAATGGGTATGAAAGAAAATACTGTTAATCAACGTATTGCTCGGCTAAAAAAGAAATTATAAATTTTTTGATTTGGGTGTCACTTTTTACCTCTTTTCATGGGCTATATAGTGAACGGGCTAAAATCCTGTTCGATTTGCAGCTTGAAAAGAGAATACCCATTCATCAAGTACATTCCCATTGCCATTGTGATGAGCATGAGCCGTATAGCTATTGCGCCAAGATATAATAGAAAATTTCGTTATGGAGCGAGAAACAGTTAGCTATAAATGAGAGGTAGTTACTTTCATGGCGATAACCGACAATGGGGATAATGATACTCCTGTCCGGTCATAAAGTCGAGCGTGATAAGACCGTCGTAACAAGTGAGGGCAGCCAGCAGAGAACCTGCTGGGGGTGAAATTCCCGTGGAGCTGGGAAACTACCAGCCGCTTGATGACTTCCCATAGCAGTTCGGGGTGTCGAGGACAAATAGGATTGCTTTTATATACAGAATCAGACAGCAGAACGGGTCAAAGAAAATAAGGATTTTGTTTTATATCTTTTCGACCTAGAAAATGTTTTGCTGTCTGATTTTTTACATAGCGAAAATAATTGTTTTGACATTAGAATAGGAGGAAAAGTCATGAATCCAGTATGTCAGCGAGGGGATATATATTATGCCAATCTCGGATCAGGCATAGGGTCTGAACAAGTAGGTAGCCGACCAGTAGTTATTATCCAAAATAATATAGGAAATCAGTATAGTCCCACTGTTATTATTGCATCTATTTCCAGTAAAATCGACGCAAAGGCAAAACTTCCCGTTCATTATTCTATCGGAACAGAATGTGGATTGGAATTGCCTTCTATTATACTCTTAGAGCAAATACGCACGATAGACAAACAGAGATTGGCTTTTTATATTGGACGTTTAAATAATCAGCAGATTGAAAGACTGGATTATTTAACTTCCATTAGCTTGGGGCTGCTTGAACCGCCTAAAAAGAATTTGGTAATGTGCCTTTGCCCGAATTGTGCAGACAATTTCTATTTGTCATATGTTTTGAAAAAAGTAAATCCGAAACAAAAGGAAAAAGACATATGTACTTATTGCGGATACCGTCGAGGGATAGATTATGAAATTATTTCTAAAAGGGGAAGGGAGAACAGTTATAAATGTTAAATGAAAAAAATGAAATAGGGAGACAGTTTAAAATATGTGTTGGAGAATCCTTAGTGACAGTCTATTTCAGTCAGGAAGAATCAGAAGATATAAAGCGTAAGATAAGAGATATTTTGACATCTGCTTATGAGCAACGATTACAAAATGTTTTTTCTCCTACAGAATTAACAGATAAATTAGAATATACGAATTGAACGTGTCTTTATCGCACATTTGCCTTGTGCTTACATTATAATATATAATGTAAGCACAAGGATAAAACACCTTGATTGGACTTTTGATAATTGAATAGTAAAGAACACGATTCCGTATATTGTAATATACGGGAGGAAGTAAATTGAAACGGGTTTATTGTCTTTATAGAGTATCTACAAAGAAACAGGTTGATAAAAATGAAAATGATATTCCAATGCAAAAAAATGCTTGCCATGATTTTGTTATTAGACAGAATGATTGGAGTATTTTAAAGGAATTTTCTGAAAAAGGTGTTTCTGGCTATAAGGTATCGGCACAGAATCGAGATGCCATACAAGAGCTTAAAGACGCGGCAGTAAAAAATGAATTTGATGTTTTGCTTGTGTTTATGTTTGATCGTATTGGTCGTATTGATGATGAAACACCCTTTGTAGTTAGAGTGGTTTGTAAAACATGGAATAGAAGTCTGGAGTGTTCAGGAGGGACAACAGCGATTTGATAATCATGTTGACAAACTAATGAATTATCTGCGTTATTGGCAGGCTTCTGGTGAAAGTCAG
>ENA-OQIR01000986-OQIR01000986.1-human-gut-metagenome-genome-assembly--contig:-NODE-986-length-10789-cov-3.313074_pt1 | contig 10789 bp, 9 predicted proteins | sample MGYA00242580_ERZ504745 | MGnify/ENA primary metagenome ERZ504745 (study PRJEB26092, sample SAMD00036214) | human gut metagenome | host: Homo sapiens | study: EMG produced TPA metagenomics assembly of... | reverse complement strand
CATGGGCCAGCACGCTTCGCGCGGCGGCGACCAGGCCACGCGGGTCGGCCTCCAGTCCCGCGTATTCGCCGGCCTCGCCGACCGCCGTGTACACGCGTGTTTCCGCATCGGCATCCCGGTCGCGGTCGAACCATTCCGGCAGGTAGCCGTAGAGGAAGTCGGACGGCACATGGTCTTCGTTGAGGACCGCGCTTACCGTCACGCGCTCATCGGCGCGGGTGAGCGCCACAAGGAGGCTTTTCTGTTCGGAGGCGAGCACCGCGGCGAGCTGCGCGTTTTCGCGGCCTGCGGAAGTGACGATGTCGTCGGACAGTCGTCCATGCAGCATGATGTCGGCGAGCTCCTCCCCGCCAAACAGGGTGTTGCGGCGGTGAGAGGTTCGGCATTGGCCTTGTTGGAACGCAGGCATGAATACTAGTTCCAATGTTTTCCGGCAGCTCCGGCGGGCGTGGTGAGCGTCACGGCTGATCGATCGGCGCGGTGTGCGCCAGGGAGTCGGCTTCGATGGCGAGCGCGCGGACCTGTTCGATGAACGCGTCGATGGTGTGCGCTGCCGTCAGCGCCGTTCGATTCCGCCGCCGGACGCGTAGCTGAACAGGCGCATCGCGGGTGTCGAGCCGGTCGTTGGCCGCGCGGCCTTCGGCGTTGTTGCGCAACGCCGTTTTCTGCCAGATTTCGGCTTTGCCGACGCCTGCCATGCACAGTCGAGCATGTATTGCGGTTCGTGGGATGTCAGGCGTGCCTCCGACCGCAGGGTATCGTCAAGCGTTTTCCACAGGCGTGCGAAGGCTTGCGCTTGGGGGTCTTTGCGGCCCAGTACGGAGGCGATCGCGTCGAGCACGCGGTCAGTGTCGCCTTCCAATAGCAGGATGTACAGCGCGTTCATGCCGAAGGATGGTTCGTCCGCGTCCTCAGCGGCACGCTCTCCCGTCATCAGCCGGTCGTCGGTGTCGATTGCCGGCAGGCCCATGTCGGCAGCGTTTTCCGTGTCCGACGCCGATGCCGCCACGCGTGCGGTGTGGAAGGTTTCGACGTAATCGTTCCAATCGTCGATCAGCTGTGGCAGCAGCGCGCGTCCGGACGTGTCGGACGTGGTCGGATCGGCTGTATCGTCATGCAAAACCGTGGCCAGCGAGCCGAGCGCGTTCATCGCCGATTCGACCACGCACAGCCGAGCCGGACGTTCGCCGGGGGTGGTGATCAGCGGCGAGTTCATGATTGATGCGACGCGTGAGCGCACGTATGCGCCGGCCGTGTCGAGGTTCATGGACGAGGTGGCGATGCCTTGCCGTTTCAGTTCGGCCAGTTCGATCATGGAGAACAGGCCCTGCACGAACGGCTCGTCCTTGAGGGGGCGGGTCACGCTCGAATAGCGTACGGGCACGCCGTCGGCGCGTAGCCGTTCGCCGAACGTGCGCACGGTGGCGTTGTCGTGGGCGATCACGGCCATGTCGTTCCAGTCGCGGCCGTGTTCGAGATGTTCGGTTTTGATTTCCACACCACGTCGTCGAGTTCTTCGACGGTGGAACGGTACATCGCGGCTTCAAGACTGCCGTCGTGCGTCTCCGGTATGGCGATGGCCGGCATTTTGCCGGGGCGGTTCGCCAGCGCGTCGTCGGTCGATTCCGTGCTGGCGATGGTCAGGCTCACGCGGCTCGTCACCGCAGCCAGGTCCGTGCCTTCGGCCATATGGGACGGTTCCAGCCGTACCAGTCGCGCGCCCAATCGCGATTGCGCCATGTTGAACAAATATTCAGGGTACGATCCGCGGAACGTCTGCACCGCCTCGTCGGGGTTGCCGACGAGCAACAGTCGCACGCCACGGTTGCGCAATGCGGTGAGAAGTCGAAGCCGGCGAGTGTGGCGTCCTGGAAATCGTCGACGATGACGAGTTTCGGCAGGTCGGACGTTTCGGTTTCGTTCACGGCGGCCGCGGCGTCGATCATGAGCTGCGAGGCGTCGAGACGGTATTGGTCCGGATATGCCTCGTTGATGGCCTGGTTGTATTCGGCGCGCAGCGCGAAGGCGAGCCGCCATTGCACGCGCAGTCGTTCGCGTCGTTCGTCAAGCGTGCCGTGTTCGTCGGCAGCGCGGGAAATCAGCGCGTCTTCGAGTTCCGGTTTCGCGCCGATCTCGTTCATGCGGGCAAGCATGTCGCGCAGCTGGTTGGCGAAGGCGTCGGTGGCGTCGTCCACCACCATGCCCGACCAGTCGGCGACCACGAAGTAGGTGCGCAATAGTGCGCAGGTGGAGCATTCGTCGCCGTGCTCGGCATGTTCGGCATGCTTGGCGAGCACGCGGCGGATGACCACATCCTGTTCGGCCCCGTTGAGCAGTTTCGGCAGGGGTTGTCCGGCATGCGATCGCACGGCGGTCATGATGCGGAACGCGACGGCTGGCAGGGTGGTGACGGGGCGTGCCTGCGAGATCGCGGACAGTTCGCGGATCACGGTGTCGCCGAGCCGGTCGGCCACCTGTCTGCCGGAGACCGTCATCACGCGTACGCGTCGCCATGCCGCTTCATCGCGGCGACCAGCATGTCCAGCGCGAACCGGGTCTTGCCGCTGCGGGGTGCCCCCGCAACCAATGTCGCGTCATCGAGATCGTCCACATCCATCATGTCTCCCCAGCTTAGCCGAACGGTCCGGCCACGAATCGCATATCATCGTCCGAAGCCGTCCTGAAAACGTCATCGCGGACACCGCCATCTTTATATATATGGACATCGATACCCTCTACAAAGTTTTTCGGACACCGCCACCAATAAGATTGACTAGCGGCGCAGCCCGGGAAGGTTCAACAGCGAACAGACGGCCTGCCCATGACGACGAGTACGGTCGAAGCATAGACGCAACGCACGGAACCGGGCAGGAACTACAGGAAAGAGGAAGCATGGAAGCCTCAAGGAGCATTCCCCCTCAGATTCCCGGCTACACACTGATCAAACGGCTGGGCTCCGGTTCCGAAGCCGACGTGTACCTGTACCAGCAGCTTTCCCCGGCCCGTCAGGTGGCCATCAAAATCAGCAAGAACACGCTCGACCCACGTGCCGCGGTCCGCTTCCGTTCCGAAGCGAATTTCATGGGGCAGATCTCCACACACCCCTACATTCTTTCCGTCTATGAGAACGGCGTGACCGTCAACGGGCGCGGCTACACCGTGTTCGAATACGCTCCGGGCGGCAATTACAAGACGTTTCTCGAGCATGGCCGTCTCACCGCCGACAGATGCTCACCGTCGGCATCGATCTGGCGAGCGCGCTGTTCACCGCGCATCGCAAAGGCATCATCCATCGAGACATCAAGCCCAGCAATATTCTCATCAACGCGCACAATATGCCCATGCTCGCCGATTTCGGCATCGCCGGGTCCGTCTATGGCGTCCGGGTGTCGGCTTCACCATCGCGTGGGCCGCGCCGGAGGTGCTTGCCCAAGGCGGTGGCGGTAATGAATCGTCCGATATCTATTCGCTTGGCGCCACGCTGTTCGCCATGCTGATCGGCCAATCGCCGTACGAGTATTTCTACGCCGATGTGCTGGGCGATTCCCAACGGCAGGTGCGGGCCGAACGGCTCAAGTCCGTCATTCTCAACAATCCGCTGCCCAAGCTCAACCGTCCCGACGTGCCGGCCGAAGTGGAACGGGTGTTGCGTAAGGCCTTGAGCCGTACGCCCGAGGATCGTTACTATTCCGCGTTGGAGTTCGCGCGCGACATGCAGCGCGTGCAGCAGGCCTTGTATGGCCGTGCCGTGCAGACCACCGTCGAGGGTGTGCCGGATTATCCGCAGAACATGTACGCGCAGACTTCCACATTCGACCAGTCCGCCCCGGTTGCGAAACAGCATGCCCGGTGGGTGAAGCCGTTGGCCGTCACGGTTGCTGCGGCGGCCGCCGTGGTCGTGATGGCGTTGGCGTTCGTCACCGTCGTCATGCCGAATATGGATGCGGCTTCCGACAACAGCAAGGTGCAGGTGCAGAACCATGGCGCCCAGAACCATGCCGAGGACGATCCCGATTCGGCGATCACGTCGGGCAGTGTGCCGAGCGTGCAGGATCTTACGGGCGAATACACCGCCGACGGCAAAGTGCGGTTCACGTGGGTCAATCCTTCTCCGAAGGATGGCGATTCGTACGCGTGGTCGCTGGTCGGCGATTCGGGAACCGACCCGAACGCGCAGGGCACCACCACGGAGTCGACGCGTATCGAAATCGATCCGGCCGACGGCGCGCAGACGTGCGTGCAGGTGAGTCTGGTTCGCGCGGACCGGCAGATGTCCGAGAATCCCATGATCGCGTGCGCGGCCAAGCCGTGAGTTTGCGGCCGGATGCGGGTGACATGAACCGATACGAACCAATACAGCCCGGCATGCATGCGGGCAAACAGGTAGGCGCATGCGGTTGGATGCGCGGTCAAACAAAGTTTGGGCACAATCAGGGAAGAGCCAGTCGATGAGCAAGCATAGGAACGCCGAGAACCAGTCGGCGCAATCGTACGAACGGCAGTTGCGATTCGGGTCGATGCTGCGCAAGCTGCTGCCTTCCGGCAGTCGCCGGTGGATCACGCCGATCGTCATGCTGCTGCTGTTGCTGGGCATCGTCGCCGGGGCCGTCATCGTCAGTTCGGTGACGCAACGTCACGTGCAGCTCGACGATGGCACCGTGTGGGTCACTTCGCTCAAGGACCGCAAGGCCGCCCGTTTCAACGTGCGCAACCGGGACGCCGATGCGGGCGTCGCCTCCACTGCGGCCCGGTTCGACGTGGCCCAGCATGATGGCTCCACCGTGATCTCCGAAGGTACGAAGGCCAGCAACATCGAGGCCTCCACCGTCAGCGAAAGCGGCAACACCACCATCAAATCGGATATGCGGACCGTCGTCGGAGGCAACACCGCGGCGTTCATCAACGTCAAGACGGGCAATGTGTGGGTCGGGTCCGCCGATGATGTGAAATCCATGAATCCGACCACCGATTCGCCGAAGATGAAGCTGGGGTCGGGTGGCCGTATCGCGGTGACGCATGACGGTGTCGTCTACGGCTATCGCGCGTCCGACGGCGCGGTGCTCAGTGTCGACGGGCCTCAGGGAACGCCCGGCAAGGATGCGACGATCAAGGGCGCCACGAATGTCGAATCGTTCACCGTGGTCGACAAGACGCCGGTCGCAGCCGGTGCCGGCAAGGTGTTCTGGCCGAAGGGCAGCGCGGATATCGGCCTGCAGGGTCAGGCGACGTTGCAGGCGCCGTCCACGGATGGCAGGCAGACTGGCTGGGTGGCGGTTTCCACGCCGCGGGGCATCGCCATGGTCGATTTGGGTAGTAAAAAGATCACGCAGCTGCCGAATGCCGGCAAGGGCGATGCCGCGCAGCCGGTGTCCACCAATGGCTGCGTGTTCGCCGCGTGGGCGCAGAAGGCCAACAATTACATCAGGGTGTGCGCGGCGAACGACAAGGACGCACAGTTTTCCTCGTTGGAAGATGTCAATCCCACCTCGCAGCTCGTGTTCCGCACCAACCATCGTCTGGTGGTGCTCAACGACGTGGTCAACGGCAATGTGTGGAATCCGCAGGAGTCCACCAAGGTCATCAAAATCCAGTGGAACAAGGTGGAGACCAAGCAGTCGAAGCAACAGCAGCAGAACAACGACAGCGCCAACAACCAGCATAATTTCAGCAAGAACTGTTCGGCGCAGTCGGGGCAGATCAAGGCCGTGGACGATTCGTTCGGCGCGCGCGTGGGATCGCAGCAGATTCTCGACGTGTTGCGCAACGACGAGCAGACCGACTGTTCCGTGCTGCGCATCACGTCGGTGAGCGCTCCGGATGGCGCGAACATCACCGTCTCCCCCGTCTATGACGGCCGGTATCTGCAGCTCGACGCCTCCGGTGCCGCCGCGGGCAACGTGTCCTTCAGCTATGAGATTTCCGACGGGCGCGGCAGACGTCCAGCGCCACCGTGTCGCTCACGCTGGCCGGCGGCGACGACCATGCGCCGCTGCAGAGCGACACTCCGCCGGAAATCGACGTGGAGCAGGGTGCTTCGTACACCGCGAACGCGTTGGGCAGCTTCTCCGACCCCGACGGCGATCCGCTGACCTTGGTGTCGGCATCGCCGCAGAACACCGATCAGGTGACGGTGTCCACGCGAGCCGACGGACAATTGGTCTTCAACGCCGGTTCGATGTCGTCCGGCAGGGCGGGCATCGAGGTCACGGTGTCCGACGGCCAGCAGACCGGCATCGGCATGATCTACTTCTCCGTGAAGCCGGCGAACACGCTGGGCGCGGTCATCGACCCCGTGGTCAAACAGACCACGCCCGACACCCGCACCACCATCGCGCTCAAACCGTACGTGCACGGCACGTCCGTCGAACCGGCCGAATTGACCGCGGTGGAGACGCCGTCCGGCGCGGCCACCACCATGAACGCCACCGACATGTCGATCACGTTCACCGCCTCCAATCCCGGCACCTACTATGTGCCGTACACCATCACGCAGGGTTCCATTCCGTCGACCGGTCTGGCTCGTGTGGAGGTGCAGGCGGTGGCCGGAGACGCCGCCAAGCCGATCGCGGCGAACGATGTGGCGCTGCTAGGCGCGGACAATACCGCGATTGTGGAGCCGCTTGCCAACGACGTCGACCCGATGGGCGGCGTGCTGTCGGTGACCAGCGTCACCGCGGACGCGCAAAGCGGCATCAAAACCGGTGTGGTGAGCAACAAGCGCGTCTATATCACCGCGCGTCAGGTGCCTACCGAGCCGGTGCGGATCTCCTACACCGTGGCCAACGCGGCCGGATCGTCGACCGGCGTCATCGTCCTGCAGCCGCCGGCGCTGACCACGTCGAATTCCGTGCCGAAGGCCGAGAACATCACCACACAGGTGCGCACCGAAGGCATCGTGTCCGTGGACGTGCTCGACCATGTCACGTATTCCGACGGCACCACGGTGAGCCTGCAGAACGATTTGCAGTATGACAAGAACACGTTCAAGGGTCTGGTGTTCGTGTCCGGCGACACCGTGCGCTATCAGGCCACCAGACAAACCGGCTCCTTCCCCGTCACCTACACGGTGAAGGACAATCTCGGCAACGCGGCCTCGGCCACCATCACCATCAACGTGCATCAGAAGGACGCGTCCAACAAGGCGGCTCCGACACCGTCCGACGTCGAGGCGCAGGTGCGGCCGGGCAGAAGGTGCAGATTCCGGATCACGCTCACCGGCATCGACGCTGACGGCGATGACGTGCAGCTGCTCGGCTTGGGCAACAAAGCGCCGAAACTGGGCCGTATCAGCGAGGTGGGCGCCACGTATCTGGTGTATGAGCGTATGCCGATTCGTCCGGAACGGACACCTTCTCCTACGCCGTGGAGGATTGGACCGGTCAGAGGGCCACCGCGCAGGTGCGTGTGGGCGTGTTCAAATCCGGAGCCGATTCGGGTGTGTACGCGCGCGACGACGAGATCACGCTGCGTCCGAACACCGCGGCCACCGTGCCGGTGGCGCAGAACGACATTTCCGGGGACAATACTGATCTGACCGTGTCCAAGGACGTGGAATCGCAAGGCATCGGCGGCATTCAGGTCGTTGACAACATGCTGTCGTTCACCACGCCGAAGCAGGCGGGCACGTATTACGTGGTCTACACCGTCAAGGACAAGGCTGGCCTGTCCGATTCGGCGACGTTGACGGTGAATGTCGACGAGAACGCCGCCATCGACCCGCCGACCGCGTACGATTACCGTGTTCCGGCCGCCGCCACGATCGACAAGAAATCCGTGGACGTGGACGTTTCGCAGTGGATTGCCAATCCGTCCGGCACCGCCGACGAGCTTCAGGTGGGCGTGGATCCTTCCGCGACCGACCATGCGCATGTCAAGGGCGGCAAGGATTCCACCATCATCACCGTTGATCTGACCGATGAGGCGCGCGCGGTGCCGTACACCGTCACGAACACGACGTACGGCATCACGTCCACCGCGTTCATCCAAGTGCCCGCATATGGCGTGTTTCCGCCGGTTCTGCGTCCGAAGGCGCCGGCGTTGAAGGTCAATGCGCGTGAGACCATCACCATCAACATCGCCGACTACGTGCGTGTGGGCGCGGGCAAGACCGCGTATGTGGACGGCGCCGATTCGGTGAGCGCCACGAAGGCCGCGGACGGCGACCTGTACGTCAACGACCAGACGTTGAGGTTCACCGCGCCGAAGGATTACGCGGGTCCCGCGTCCATCACCTTCACCGCGGTGGACGGCAAGCGAGACAAGAACGACAAGGTGAAGATCGTCAATTCGGCGGTGCTCACGCTTCCGATCACGGTGATCGGACGTGAGGTTCCGCCGCCGACGTTCTCGTCCTCCACCGTCGATGTGGTGGCCGGCGAGAAAGCCACTACCATCGATCTGACGGCGCTGACCCATTCGGCGTCGGGCCTGTACGAGGATGAGAAGCAGTACTCGTATTCCGGCGGCGTGAATTCCGGCAGTGTGGATGCCAGAGTGTCTCCCTCCGGCACGTTGACCGTGTCCGCGGACAAGACGGCCACGCCGGGCACCACGGTGAGCGTGCCCGTCTCAATCAAATATGCGAAGGGTACGGTGAGCGCCGGTATGACCGTGCGCGTCACCGCGTCCAACAGGCCACTCGCCCGCGTCACCGAGAAGACCGTGAAAATCAAGGCCGGTTCCAGCGAGCAGGTGAATCTGCTGTCCGACGCGTACAATCCGTTCCCCGACACTCCGCTGACGGTGACCGGATGCACATCCGACGGCGCGTCGAAGCTGACGGTGGATTGCCCGTCCAACGGCGTGGTGTCCATCAGGCGCTTCCGACATCGGCGCGAGCACCAACAAGGTGGTCGTCACCGTGCGCGACGCCACCAAAACAAAGGAACGTGAGGTGACCGGCACCATCAGCGTTTCGGTGATGGACAAGCCTGATGCGCCGCTGCTTTCCGCGGTGTCCGGCGACCCGCAGGATGGCGCCGTGAATCTGAGCTGGACGGCCGGTTCGGCCAACGGCAGCCCGATCACCGAATACAAGGTGATGTGGGGCGGAGACGCGTCCGGCGAGCGCTCGTGCGGGCAGAAAACCTCCTGTCTCATCGACGGGTTGAAGAACGGCAAGACCTACTCGTTCAAGGTGCAGGCCAGGAACGAGGTCGGCTGGTCCAAGGATTCCAACGCCGTCGAGGGCACGCCGGACAAGCTGCCTGATGCGCCGACGGATGTGACGGCCAGTGTGAAGGGCAACACGGTGAGCGTCACGTGGAAGGCTCCGGACGGCAATTTCTCGTCGGTGGACAATTACGAGGTGACTTTGTCCGGCAGGAACGCACCGTCCAAGCAGACGACAAATTCCACCGGAATCGATTTTGTTTTCGATAACAACGCGATTTCCGACGGCGACTCGTACACGGCTACGGTACGCGCCCACAACAAGGTGAATTGGAGCCAACCGTCCAAGGCGTCCGACGCGGTCAAGCCGTGGGGCAAGCCCGATGCGCCGAAGATCTCCGTGACGAACGACGACACCACGGGAACCGTCACCGTCGAATCCGTGGGCAACACCCGCAACGCGGGATGCAAGGCCGTCGAGATTTCCGGAGATGTCAGCGCAAGCATCGACGGATGTTCCGGATCCTACGATTTCAAGATTCCGGACCATGATCTCAACACCAGGGAATACACCATCAAGCGGCGGTGGTCGGCAAGGAGAAAACGACCAGTGACGATTCGACCGTACGTTTCACACCGAAATACGCGGTGAAGGCGCCCGAATCGGTCAGCGTCAAGGGGCATGACGACGTGTGCGTAGTCAGTTGGAAGGAGAACGGCCACGCCGACGGGTTCACGGTGAGCGCGGACGGACTCGGCTCCTACCATGCCGGCGCTTCCGAACGATCGCACGATTTCCCGCTCAAGGAATGGCAGTCCTGTTCCTCGGGTTCCGTCACGCAGCATTTCAATGGCGCGGCAAGCACCTCCAAGTCCGGCAGGGCCGATCCGGCATACGTCCGCAAGGTGAAGGCCGCCGTCAAGGCGCCGATGCTGACGTGGGACGCCAATGATCCGAACATCATCAAGGTCAGCGGCGGATCGGTGAACATGTACGGCCAGCCCGGCAAAACCGTGATCACCTTCACCGCGGACGGCAAATCCTATGACGTCGCCTGGGCATTGGCTCCGACAAACTGAACGTCAAGGACGTGCTGCCGACCGGAGCCGATTACGCGTGGAAGGCGAAGGTGGTGGGCACCGACACCGCGCTCAACAACGAGGACAATGGCGGCACACTGCTGGACCATGACAGGTACAAGACTCCCACGCCGAAACCCGAACCGTCGGAACCTTCAGAACCATCAAAACCGTCGGAACCATCGGATTCTGACGCGTCCACGGAAGGCGAAGCGGCCACGCGGAATGACCGGCCTGTGGCATCCTCCGTCGCCCTGTCCACCGTCGACGGCGCATCCAAGCCTTGGATCCGCGGCCTGGCCTACTACGCCAGATGGTGAAACGGACGATCACAGCAATCGCAAACACAACGAACCATCCACACGAGCAACACAACAAGCAAGGAGCAACCCATGAGCAACGATTTCGATGACGCCACCCAGCTGGGTTCCATCGGCCATAATCCAAGCGTTCCCAGCCAACCCGGCCAGCAGCAGCCGGCGTTCCACACGCCGAAATCTGCCGGAGCAGCCGCAAGCCGATGAGGACCGGAGGGCACGCTGCTGAGCGCGCACGGCACCACCCAACCGCGTTGCCGCACCAGTCCGCCCCGCAACGC
>ENA-OQIR01000985-OQIR01000985.1-human-gut-metagenome-genome-assembly--contig:-NODE-985-length-10794-cov-1.581138_pt1 | contig 10794 bp, 12 predicted proteins | sample MGYA00242580_ERZ504745 | MGnify/ENA primary metagenome ERZ504745 (study PRJEB26092, sample SAMD00036214) | human gut metagenome | host: Homo sapiens | study: EMG produced TPA metagenomics assembly of... | reverse complement strand
GAGTGATACAAGATTCGTTCAGCTGAAATTCCGTCCTCATAAGAGAAGGGAAAAAACGCAGCTGTCCGATAAGGAATTAAAGGAGCTTGAAGATTTAGACAGGCTTGACAAGAGGGAAGGAAGGTCTAAGCTTAATGATAAGTGAGCTTAAGCCAGGTGAGAGATTAGACGATTTAGAGCGCAATGGGTTAATGCTGATTCAGCATCCGGGACGTTTCTGCTATGGCGTGGATGCAGTGCTCCTATCGTGGTTTGCAAAGGCTTCTGAGGGAGAGCGTGTGCTGGATTTTTGTACGGGGACAGGTGTGGTTCCTATTTTAATGACGGCAAAGACAGCGGCATCGCATTTTACTGGTCTAGAGATCCAAGAGGAAGTTGCAAAAATGGCATCTCGAAGTGTGGTGTTAAATCATCTAGGGGATAAGGTATCAATTATCTGTGGTGATTTGAAAAATACAAAGACTCTTTTTGGAAAAGGTGTTTTTAACGTAGTTACAGTCAACCCACCGTATATGGCAGGTGGAAGCGGCCTTGTAGGTGCTGATTACAGTAAGGCAGTATCGCGTCATGAAATTTTATGCAGCTTAGAGGATGTGATTCGTGAGAGTGCGAATGTATTGGTGGCCGGAGGACGTATGTATATGGTGCACCGACCATATCGTCTTGGAGATATCATATGTCTGATGAAGCAATATAAAATGTCACCTAGGCGCCTTTGTATGGTGCATCCAAAGGCATCGCAGGAGGCTAATCTGGTGTTGATAGAAGGAATCCGTGGCGGCAATACGCAGATTCGTGTCGAAGCGCCTCTTGTATTGTTTGATGAAGATGGACAAGAGAGCAAACAGATCAAAATGATTCACGGAAGGCTCTGAAAAGATACAAACATGAAAATGGAAGGAAGAAAGTTATGGCAGGAATGCTTTATCTGTGTGCAACTCCGATTGGAAATCTTGAGGATATCACATTTCGCGTGCTGCGCACGCTAAAGGAAGTAGATCTTATTGCAGCAGAGGATACAAGAAATAGTCAAAAGCTTCTGAATCATTTTGATATTCATACGCCAATGACAAGCTATCATGAATACAATAAATATGATAAGGCTGAATATCTGGTTGGTTTGATGCTGGATGGCAAAAATATTGCCTGCATTACAGATGCAGGAACGCCAGGCATTTCTGATCCAGGTGAGGTTCTGGTTCAAAAGTGTTATGAGGCAGGGATTAAGGTGACATCTCTTCCCGGCCCTGCTGCATGTATAACCGCACTTACTATGTCTGGTTTATCTACAAGAAGATTTGCATTTGAGGCATTTCTTCCAGCAGATAAAAAGCAGCGTGCGCAAATTCTTGAGGAATTACAGGATGAGACAAGAACTATTATTCTTTATGAAGCACCTCATCACCTCGTAAAGACGCTTGAGGAGCTTTTTAAGACACTCGGATCAAGAAAGGTTCGTATATGCAGAGAGCTTACTAAAAAACATGAGACTGTCTATGCAGATACGTTAGATGGTGCATTAGCTCATTATCGAGACATAGAGGAGCCGAGAGGTGAGTGCGTAATTATCATTGAGGGAGCTGACAGAGAAGATTTAAAATAAGCAAAAACAGCAGTCATGGGAAGAAATGACAATTGAAGAGCACATGGCGCTGTATGAAGATATGAACCGCAAGGATGCGATGAAGCAGGTTGCGAAGGATCGCGGTGTCAGCAAAAGAGATATTTATCAGGCATTGTTAAAGTCAGAAAGTAACTAAGAGCATCGGGGACAGTACATGTCCCCAGAGGCTCTTTTCTTAATTATTCAATTCACCGAGCAGATGGCGTGCAACATAGATGCCGCTTGCAGATGCATGGGACAGAGAGTGAGTAACACCGCTGCCGTCACCGATTACAAAGAGATTTTTGTGGCGAGTCTCAAGATGATTGTCGATCTGAACCTCCATGTTGTAAAATTTAACTTCGACACCATAGAGAAGTGTGTCATCGTTTGCAGTACCAGGAGCAATATTGTCAAGCGCATAAATCATCTCAATGATGCCATCGAGAATACGCTTTGGCATTACAAGCTTAAATCGCCTGGTGTAGCATCAAGAGTTGGTGTAAGGAAAGACTCTGCGATACGCTTAGGGTTACTTCTCTGACCGCGGATCAAATCACCAAAGCGCTGAACCATAACGCCGCCTCCAAGCATGTTAGACAGACGAGCTATACTCTCACCGTATTCATTGCTGTCCTTAAACGGTTCAGTAAAGTGTTTGGAAACAAGCAGAGCAAAGTTTGTATTCTTTGTGTGAAGGGCAGGATTTTCATAGCTGTGCCCGTTTACTGTGATAATACCATTTGTATTTTCTGTAACTACAGCGCCCTTTGGATTCATGCAGAAGGTACGCACACGATCCTGATATTTTTCAGTCTGGTATACAATCTTACTTTCATAGAGCTCATCTGTGATCGGGGCAAATACCTCAGCAGGAAGCTCTACGCGAACACCAATGTCAACACGGCTTGAATTTGTTGGAATTTCAAGGTTATGGCAGATTTGCTCCATCCATTTGCTTCCACTTCGACCAACGGAGATAATACATTTCTCACATGTATATGTCTCATTCTCTGTAATAATCTCATAGTCACCATTATCCATGATTGCAACATTCTGAACTGGTGTCATGAAATAGAAACTAACCTTGTCTTTTAACAAATTATAAAGGTTACTGAGAACTTCATAGTTTTTGTCTGTTCCGAGATGACGGACAGATGCCTCAAGAAGGTGAAGGTTGTTCTGCAGACAGACACGTTTAAAGCTGGAATTTGCAGAAGAGTATAGGCGTGTGCCCTCGCCACCGTAGGCCATATTGATTTCATCAACATATTCCATAAGTTCCGTTGCTTTGTTTTTCCGATGTACTCGTAAAGTGTGCCGCCAAATTCATTCGTAATATTATATTTCCATCAGAGAAAGCACCGGCACCGCCAAAGCCATTCATGATAGCACAGGTTTTGCAGTGTATACATTTTGTTACGCGCTTGCCGTCAATTGGGCACTTTCTTTTCTCAAGACGATTTCCAGCCTCAAATACAGCGATTTTTAAATCAGGCGTTTGGTTGCCAGTTCGTATGCGGAGAAAATACCGCCAGGACCGGCGCCGATAATAATAATATCGTAATGTTTCATAAAAACCTCATTTCCGCGCAAATAAGACTTTTTTTCACAGGGGAAAAATGATATAATGAAAAATAGGGTGAAACTTTTTGCCCCATAGTGAAGTGTGCGCTTGTATTATAATTTATTATAAGACAAGCTTAAATTGCCTGTCAAGCACTGAAAAGAGTCATATTGTTAAGAATCTGGAAGAAAGTTATTGACAGAAAAGGCGATGCGTGATACTAATAAAAATGGAGATAGGTTACAATGGAGAGTCATTTGATGATTTTTCACAAAAAAGTTTGGCAAAGCTGTCGAAAGGCAGTGACGCAAAGCTATAGGGACTGTAAAATGTCAGCCAGCTGCAGTTAAAAATTGCAGGGGAAACTCTGTGATTTTTAGTATTAAGAAGTAATTGTCTAGAGATACAATAGAAAGAGGGAGTACTGGATGAGAAAAAATAAGGCATTATTGAAACGAGCCGCATCATTGTTTACTGCTTTGGTTATGTTGGCAGGATCGGCAACTTATGCACAAGAAGAACAGACATCGCAGGAAGTACTAAGTCAGGAAATGTTGTCAGAATCATCTTCTGAGTTATCAGAGGAACTAGTTAATGGTACTGATCCCGAAATATTAGAACTGACGTCAGAAACGATAACTGAAAGTATAGAAGAACAGACTCAGGAAGCAGAAAGCGAAAGTACACAAGAACAGACTCAGGAAGTAGAAAGCGAAAGTACACAAGAACAGACTCAGGAAGTAGAAAGCGAAAGTACACAAGAACAAACTCAGGAAACGGCAAGTGAAAGTATAGAAGAGCAGACTCAGGAAACAGTAAATGAGAATTTGCCAGAACTGGTACAGGAATCTAATAGTGAGGATGAGACAACTGAGTGCTCAACGGATGCATTTGTAGATTCAACTGATGAAGATATGGATTCTGATATTTATGAAATTGGAGATGAGTTTGTAAAGACATTTTCATTTGATATGATAGTAGACAGAAATCCAATTTATTTAGGAATGGCAGGAATCAGTACAGCAACTGGAAACTATTATGATCAGCTTGATGCAACATCTAAGCGTATCTATAATGCGATTTACGAAGCAAATAAAAGTAGTGCCAGTACAGCAAAGATGAAGCTGAACCTGACAAAATTTTGAAAATCAGAAGGTAACAAAGGGGACAAATGGTAAGGCAGTATATTCAGAAGAAACAAAGCAGGCAATTTTTGCATGGCTTGGCAGTTATGTAACTCCAGCATATTTAGCATTGACATATGATCATCCAGAGTTAGTATGGCTTTCAGGTGCAAAATATACTATTGGTTATAGTGTATATACACCGTGGTTTGAGGAAGGCGAAACAAGTATTATAACAGATCTTGAGCTTGCAGGAAGTACATTTACTATAACACCTACTAAGGATACTGGGGCACTTACAGCAAGTAACGTGAATCCATTGTTTGATGGAACAAAATCACAGATTGATGCTATGCTTCCAGCAAATGCAACTACATATGATAAAGTAAAGGCAGTTCATGACAAGATTTGCAGTATGGTCAGCTATGAAAATAGTACGCAAAATATTGGAAATCCGTATTATCAAACGCCATATAGTCTATATTATGACGCAGATGGTGATGGAAAGATTGAAACCGTTTGTGCTGGATATGCAAAGATGATGAAGCTCCAGTGCAATAAATATGGTATTCCATGTGTGCTTGTTACTGGTGTAACAGACAGTGGAGAATATCATATGTGGAATTATATTCAAATGGAAAATGGCGTATGGTATGCAGTAGACGCTACGTGGGATGATCAATCTACCACTATGTACGACTTTTTCTTAGTAGGTTCAGAAACATACTCATCAGCAGCATTTGGAACAAAGAAATTTGGAAATACTCATATTCCAAGTGGAAAATGGACGCTAGTGCAGATTGTGTATTCTTGTATCCAGTCTTTAGTCAGACTGCATATGCAGGACAAAAATACTGTTACCAGTAAAAATGGTCTTTTAAGGATTCGGATGGGGTATGGCGCTATTATACTAATAATCAGGTTGACACAAGCTATACTGGTTTTGCAGCATCTGGAAGTGATCAGGTGTATTTAATCAATGGTGTGCAGAATACAAGCTATTCAGGTCTTATTTATAATGGTGGAAACTGGTACTATGTTCAAAAAGGTGTACGTAATACTGCATATTCAGGTTTGTCAGTTTATAATGGCAGCTGGTATTATGTGAAGGGTGGAACAGCAGATTGGAGTTATACTGGGTTAGCTCAGTATAATGGAGTATGGTATTATGTAAGACAAGGTTCAGTTGATTGGGAGTATACTGGCCTTTGTCAGTATGATACGATTTGGTTTTACATAAAAAATGGTGCGTTAGACTGGAACTATACAGGTCTTTGTCAGCACAGCGGCGTATGGTATTACATTACAAAGGGACAGGTCAACTGGAATTATACTGGAAGCTGCATTTACAATGGTAAATCTTATTATGTTGAAAAAGGCGTATTGAATTGGAAATATAATTCAACTGCAGTTTACAGCAGTGCAAGCTATACAGCAGACTTGATGAATGTAGCTCTTAGTCAGTATCAGGCTGAGGAAGTAACTGTTGATGAAACAAATATTTATTCAGCTGATACAGAGCCAGAAAGTACACAGACTGAAGAACAGGAATCTCATGAAGCAGAGGAATTAAATGAGACTGAGACATTTGAAACTGAAGAACAGACACAAGAACAGACAGAAGAAAGTGTTTCACAGACAGAGGTTGCTGTACAAGAAGAATCGACAGTTCAATATAGCTTGTTAGAGCGTATTGAAGAGTATTTGATCAAGTTTATAACTTATATTGTAAAACTTGCAGCAGCTTATATTGGAATTACTTTATAAAGATTTAGTAAGCTTATAGAAAAACGATGACGCTTTTTAAGATATGCGTCATCGTTTTTTGTGGCCTTTTTCTTATTTATTTTTATTAAGGCCAATCTGCTCTTTTAAGGAATTAAGGGCATCGGCATATTTTTTTGAAGTAAGCATTGGGTTTCCTTTTAAAAGGATAATCTTACGAAAATCCATACGCTTTGAGATAGCATTTTTCAGTTCACCTAAATAGGCAAAGCGTTCTTTGAGTCGAATAACATCGGCTGTTTTTTCCTTTGGAACAAGAGAGTAAAGCTTTTCGAGATATTCAGAAACAGAAGTCTGAAATTCCTCAATACGAGAACTCTCCGGCTTTTTTATAGTGCCAATCTTATCGCGAAGCGTCTCGCTTACGGAATCAGTAAGTACAATAAAGCGTTCACGAAGCTTTTCTGCATCTGATTTTAGATTAGTAATAGATTCAAGATCTGACGCAGATCCATAGCAGCATGGAAGGAGGAAGCAAAGTCGATGGCAAATACTATCGTGATTACAACAAGAGCACCAAAGCATACGTTTTGAGGAATCTTTTCCACCAAAGCTGATATGCGTGGATGAACGACGCGTATCAAAAGAAGTGTAAAAACACCCCATGCAAGCGAGGAGCTTAGGCAGATATGTCCCTGTATATTAAACTTTTTGTCACTGTAATCCCAGTAACGCACCTGAAAAAGTGTTTCCATAACGACACCGGTAACGTATTCAAGTATTGTGGCAGCAATAATTCCAAGCAGAAAAATACCAATGTCGGACGATTGCACCGGGTAGGTGGCACAGAGCATGACTACAGCGCCGCTTCCATAGATCGGAAGCATTGGACCAGTTAAAAAACCTCGGTTCGTCAGCCGTTTTGTGAGAATAGATACATAGCTGGATTCCCAAATCCAGCCGACAAAGCTGTAGAAAAAGAAATACAGTAACAGATGAGCATAAGCAGTCATAAAAACAATCCTCGTTTCTGAATAATAAAACATAGGGCAGGTGTAATGTGAACGCCTGACTTGTAATGCTTAAAGTGTAAATGATATTTCTTTTTATTGCAAGCATTTATAGCAAACACACGAAAGATAGTCAGGAAAATCGCAAACTGTATGATGTTCGAAGTTTCCAAAATGAACCATCATAGAGAGAGATGGTATTGCTTTTACTAAAATCGTATGAGGAAGCTTTTGCATCAATACCTGTGCCTATGGCTTTTAAGAAGGCTTCTTTTGCTGTCCACAGGCGAAGAAATTCATGGTTTTGTATATCTCCTGAAGGAAGATTAGAAAGTGCATTAAGTTCATTTGGGTGAAAAACATGGTGTGAAAGAACCGCTTTATGAAGTTTTTCAATGTCACATCCAACAGGCGTGTCGCTGATGGCAAGCATGACAAAGTCATTGCTGTGTGAGAGATTGAAAAAGGCGCATTTGCTACACTGGGCTTTCCGGATGCATTGTAAGAGACGGTGAAGTGCTCTGGGTGCTTATGATAAATATGTTTCCAAAGAAGAAGCCCGGCTGCTGCGCAGCGTTTTTGATCAGATTCCAAACGAAAAGAAAACAGCTGCTTTCTGCGCTGCGGCTGCAGCATGGAAAGCAGCTGTTCGTCAATTACGATGTCACGGATCAGTTGGTAATAGATCTGAACAGCCATAATTAATTATCTCCCAAAGTAAGCGTCAATACCGTTTGCAAGACCCTGTGCAATTACAGCCTGAAACTCAGAATTTGCCATCTTTTGGTCCTCCTCAGGGTTAGACATAAAGCCCATTTCTACGATTGTGACAGGAATAGTACACCAGTTGATACCTGTCATATTATCATCCTGAAGAACTCCTTTGTTTGCAAGACCTGTTGTGGAGCAATAAAAAGAAAGCATCGTAGAAGCAAGTGTGTTGCTTGCAGATATTACATCAGCAGACAGATAAGAATTTGCTGATGATGGAGCATAGAACATAGCGCCATTTACAGAAGGATCATTGGAGCTGTTTGCATGGATGCGGACAAAGATTTCAGCGCCGCTTTCATTTGCATATACAGCACGCTCAGCATTGCTCATAGCGCAGTCATTTGTTGTACGGATCATTACAACCTGATAGCCACGGTTTAAAAGCTCTTGTTGGAGCATTTGAGAGACATCCAAGTTTAATTGATACTCGGCAAGACCAGTAGCTACGCCGCTCGTTCCAGTAGTAAGCTTAGCCTTCATTACAGAAGAGCCAGGACCGTTTGGTTCCTGTTCGCTGATGCCTGCCTGCTGATGACCTGCATCAATGCATACAATATGTCCGTTTGAAGAAGATGTGTTTGCATTTGATGTTTCGTTTGAGGTTGGCGCAGCAGATGCAGCGACATCTGCCGCTGCACCATCTACCTGATCTGGAGAAGATACAAGAAAATCTGCTTTTACATAGCCGTCCATTGTTGCACTGTGAATCTGAACCCATCCATTTTCTGCAAGAGCAAGGATTCGAACTTCCTCACCGCGATAAAGCTCCCCAATTTTATTGCCTTCAGTAGAAGGGTAATCGCGGATATTAAGGGAATCGGTATTTACATACCAAATGTCACCTACAGCAAGTTCTTTGGAAACGACAGGAACAGCAGTGGATTCTTCGGTTGAAGCCTCAGTGCTTTCTTCAGTAGAAGCCTCAGTGGATGCCTCAGTAGATTCTTCTGTAGAAGCTTGTGTGGAAGGTTCTGTTTGCAGTTCAGTTTGTGTTTCTGTCACAGATGAGGTCTGTGCGTTTGGATTATAATATTCAGTTTCTTTTTTGCATCCTGCAAGTCCAGATAAAAGTGCTGCAGAAAGTAAAAAAAGCAGGAATGAAACGAGATTTTTTCATAATAAGTCCTCCTGATGCATAAGTTAATTTTATTGTACTTTGTTTCTAAAAAAAAAAGCAAGAAAAAAACACGGATTCATAAGGATTGAAAGGTTTTCTTAAGAATACTTGTAACAGCAGATAAAATGATGTAAAATAAAGTTGCAAAGAGCAAGAGACTTAGAGAACAGAAAGGTGTGTGGCTGAATATGGCAAGAGAGGATTATCAGAAGGCGCTGAAAAAGGGTGAGAGAAGCTATGCAAGATATCTGTCGGAAGGAAAATATCCGTATTTGCAGGTGCTTGAGGAGCTTTTGTCTCATACGGATGTGGTGGCAGAGGAAGATCTGGGAATTTGTTCCATTCCATCGGAAATGATTGTGGGAACCTTTACGGCAGGAAGACGTACTGCATTTGCACCGAACTTTATGCCGCTGCTCGATGATGAATCAGAGTTTGCAGCCAAGTGGCAGGCTCTTTATAATGCCCATTTGGAAGAGGGAATACATGATCCGATTAAGTGTTATGAGTTTATGAACCGCTACTATGTATTAGAGGGTAATAAGCGTGTCAGTGTATTAAAGTTTTGCGGTGCACCTAGTGTGCAGGGTAATGTAACTCGTATTATTCCAAAGAGGACAGATGAGCCAGAGAACCGCCTGTACTTTGAGTTTCTGGCATTTTATAAGTGCTCTAAGATTAATTACATTGTGTTAAGTAAGCTTGGAAGCTATAGGACTTTATTGGAAAAGCTTGGATTTGAAGTAGATTATAAATGGACAGATGATGACCGTATGGAGGTTCGTTCTTTGTATGTGCGCTTTGAAAAGGTGTATAAGGAAAAGGGAGGAGAACGACCGCCGATTCCGACAGCAGATGCCTTTTTGATGTATCTGGAGCTATATCCGTGTGATCCTCATCAGGAGGAAAAGCTACCATCTCAGATCAAATCAGAGCTTGCAAAGATGTGGGATGAGATTTTGCTTCAGGCAAAGGGAAATCCTTCTGAGATTAAGACAGAGCCACAGGAGGCACCAAAGAAAAATCTGTTTGATTATCTGTTGTCTCCAGGAACAAAGTATTTAAAGATTGCATTTGTACATGATAAAAATCCACAGGATTCTGCATGGATATATGGTCATGAACTTGGACGCATGTATCTTGAGGAACAATTTAAGGGAAAGGTTGAAACAATCTCTTATAATGATGTTTCACAGGGAGCAGAACTTGAAAATACACTTGATGATGCAATTGAAAAAAAATGCAACATTATATTTACAACAACGCCGCAGTTTCTTGAAGGAGCATAAAGACAGCGATAAAAAATCCATCTGTCAAGATTTTAAATTGTTCTGTTGACACGAATCACCAGTGTATTCGTACCTACTATGCGCGTTTGTTTGAGGCAAAGTTTTTATCAGGACTTGTAGCAGGAGCATTGTGTAAAAATGGAAAGATTGGCTATATGGCTGATTATCCGATCTGCGGTATGATTGCCAATATAAATGCATTTGCGATTGGCGTGAAGATGGTTAATCCAAATGCAACGATTCAGCTGGAGTGGACGACAGTGCGCAGCAAACAGGAAATTCTTGAAGACTTTAAGGCAAATGAAGTAAATCTTGTATCATGTCTTGAGATGATTGTACCTAATTCACCGTCACGCTATTTTGGACTGGTCAATATAGAAAAAGATGAGCCGGAAAATCTGACAGCTGTGATATGGAACTGGGGTGCGCTTTATAAAAAGCTTGTCGAGACTGTGCAAAATGGTGCATGGGACAGGTGCAGGCTCAGACGGTGTTGCACTTAATTACTGGTGGGGAATGTCAGCAGGTGTTGTTGATTTCATCTGCTCACCGAAGGTTCCGGTAAAAACAAGGCAGCTGGTTGAG